>Ga0302286_10001925_pt1 | contig 14790 bp, 15 predicted proteins | sample III_Fen_E2_3_FD_198765 | JGI IMG/M metagenome (GOLD analysis project Ga0302286, IMG submission 198765) | Peat permafrost microbial communities from Stordalen Mire near Abisko, Sweden - III_Fen_E2_3 | ecosystem: Environmental > Terrestrial > Soil > Wetlands > Permafrost | place: Sweden: Abisko...
AAAGGAAGGTATCCGCATCACACCATCAAAGGTATGCTGCAAAACCGGGCGCAAAGATAACAATTCTTAGATAAAAGCCGAACTTATTGATTTATTTTCGAAAACCTTCTGAATCACATCAGCAAAAAGGGGCGCACACGATAAAACTGTAATTTTATCTGACTTATGAGAGAGCGGTATTGAATCGGTCACGAGAACTTCGTCAATACAGGAACTTTCAATTCGTTCAAAGGCCGGTCCTGAAAGTACGGCATGCGTTACAAAAGCCCGCACAGAATTCGCACCCTTAGCTTTCATCAGATCGGCAGCCTTGGTAATAGTTCCGGCCGTATCGATAATATCATCGACGATAATGACATCCTTTCCTTCAACATCACCAATAAGTGTCATTGAATCAATCTGATTCGCTTTGCTTCGGGATTTATGACAGATAACAAGATCGGTCTTCAGATGTTTTGCAAAAACATTTGCGCGTTTCGTTCCACCCACATCGGGTGATGCTACAACGATATCGCGAAGTCCCATTTGCTGGATATAAGGGATGAAGAGGGCAACGGCACTAAGGTGATCAACCGGGACATCAAAAAACCCCTGAATCTGATCAGCATGAAGATCCATCGTGATTAAACGGTTAATACCGGCTGTTGATAACATATCAGCAACCAGCTTTGCTCCAATCGAAACTCTTGGCCTGTCTTTTCGATCCTGCCTTGCAAAACCAAAATATGGCATCACAGCAATTACTTTGTATGCTGATGCCCTTTTTGCGGCATCAATCATTAAAAGTAATTCCAAAAGATTATCTGCAGGTGGAAAAGTGGATTGAATAATGAATGTGTATGAACCTCTGATGGTTTCCTCGTAACACGGTTCAAACTCTCCGTCCGAAAAACGCGGACAAGATGACTTTCCCAGTGCAATTCCTGCGTTTTCGGCTATTTTCTCGGCCAGATATTTTGACTCTAAACCGGCAAAAATTTTTATGCGACCTGTAGGCATATATAGAGATTTTCTGTATGAATTAAACTCGCTACTATCTGTGAACAAAAGTAGAAATATTGAGCCAACAAATATTCTGAATGTTAACCTTTTTTAATAAAACTGTCAATCTTAATGAACAATAGTCAGTTAAATTACTGGTTTACAAAGCCTGCAACAGGTAATTATTTGGTGTCTTTTACTATATTCTGAATAAATTCAAGGACTTCATCTCTGCCCATTTTTGTACCGGCAGAAGTTACAAAAAGAGGAGGTAGCACTTCCCATGCTTTCAACATTTCATTTTTATAAAAGGTGAGATTCTTATCAAGTTGTTTGCGTGAGAGTTTATCTGCCTTTGTAAAAACCATTGCAAATGGGATTCCGAATTCTCCCATATAATTCATAAACTCGAGATCGTTGGCCTGAGGTGCATGGCGCGAGTCGATCAAAGCAAAAACACAGTATAAGTTTTCCCTGATTGCTAAATATTTCCGAATAAATGATAACCACTGCTGGCGGGAAGTACGCCCTACTTTGGCATAACCATAACCCGGTAAATCGACTAAAAACCATTCATCATTGATGTTAAAATGGTTGATCAAACGGGTTTTTCCGGGTGCCGTTGAGACCTTGGCTAAATCACCAAATCCAGTTAACATGTTGATTAAAGATGATTTACCAACATTCGATCTCCCAACAAATGCAAATTCAGGCTTTTCGGACAGGGGACATTTCCCGGGATCGGTGTTGCTGATTACAAACTCGGCTTTTTTAATGATCATATTTATTTTATATAAACTTCAAGAAGTTTTGCAGTGGCACCATTTACTGCTGAAAGTACAAAATTGCTGATCAATGCCGGAACAAGAATCGTTTCACCTTTTTCAATGGTGATGCTCTGATCCTCCCATCCAATCGAATATTTACCTTCCAGACAACAGTAGATTACGAAAGTATCAAGATTGGCGAAATCGCGTTCCACAGAAGTCGTCAAAGGGAGCAAATTTGTTGTGAAATACTGACAATCAACCAGCTTCACCGATTTATCATCGATGGGTTTATAATCTGTACGATAATTCGTAACAAAACTGTAATCGATGGCATCGACAGCGAGATCAACGTGTAATTCACGTGGATGACCCTTGTCATCAACCCTGTTAAAATCATAAATCCGGTAGGTTATATCAGATGTCTGCTGAATTTCAGCCACTACAATTCCTTTACCTATGGCATGAACCCTGCCGGCAGGCATATAGAAAACATCCCCAGCCTTGACCTCCTCATAATTAAGAATCTCCTCAAGCTGTCCGCTTTTGAAATATTTAAGATATCCTGCTTTGTCTATTTTGCGGTTAAACCCTGAGATTAATTTGGACCCCGGATCAGCCTGGACAACATACCACATTTCGGTTTTGCCAAAAGCATCGTGCCTTTCCATCGCCAATTCATCGTTGGGATGAACCTGAATTGAAAGATTATCATTGGCATCGATAAATTTTATGAGGAGTGGAAATTCAGTTCCAAATTTCTCATAAACCTTCTCCCCTACCAGGTCGCCCATGTAAACTTCAATCAATTCTTCAAGGTTATTTCCCATCAGAAAACCGTTCGAAACAACTGAGACCTCATCCTGGACGCCTGAAATCTCCCACGATTCGCCGCAATTTGGTAAATCGGGATATTCCTTGTTCAAAAGTTCATTTAGTTTATTGCCGCCCCATATTTTGTCTTTACAGATTGGAGCGAATTTCAAGGGATATAGATTATTCATTTAATGTTCAAAAATTAGGATTCGTAGTCGACCACTGCCCTGTTGGTGGTATTCGTTTTAATTAACTCAAAAACTTTAAGGTGCTCCGGATGAATACGATAAATTTCCAGATCGTCGAGTGATTCGAACTGTGTGATCAGACAAATATCATGTGAAGCGGTAATTAATTCATAATTCTGACCAACCTCAATGTTCCTGAGCACCTCAATTTTTTCCTTCAGTGCAAGCAACGAATGTGTTATTTTGTGCCTTACCACTGCCTTTTGATCTTCATTTTCAAACTCCTTGAGCTTGAAAAGAACAACATGATTAATCATAAGATATCAATTTATTAATTCCAATACTATAATACAGATAAGTTCCTCATAACAAATGCATAAAAACGAATCTGAACTATCATAAGAATCCACTTTTATGGATGATCTGTTTTATATCAGCATTTGAAATACTATTTAATTCGCTTTTATCGAAGATGGTAACAAGCAATATTCGCTCTTCTGTAAAACTTGCAATCGCATGGTATGTTATAACTCTTGCACCCCCACTTTTACCTTTGTTTTTGGATTTAACCGATATTCGAACCTTTCGTATATTTCCTCCTAAATCAATGCCGATGTTCGGATTTTTAGTAAGCTCATTCTCGAATAAAAGCAAATCGTCAGGTAATGAATCATACTTTTTCTTTAGTCGCTTATACTCCCGATCAAAAGTGGGTGTGGTAATTATCTCAATCTTCATCCATAAGCTGCTTAAGTGTCTTTCCAGTTTTTTTACCCGCTATAATATCCTTTACGTCATTCAGTCCGGATTCAATACTCTTTTTAACATGGTTATCTGAAGTTTTTATCACTTCGACGCTTTCAACGTCACTAAGTGTTTGAAGTAAATGTTTTAGAAATGGTATTGATTCTTTGCTTTTGGGTTTAATAATAATTGTTTCCATACCTTGTCATTTTTTACAAAACTACAAAAATCCGGGCTGTTTAAAACATTTTTGACTGTATTTACAATTGAATTTCCGTTTCTACGGTGAATTTAACTTCAGAAAAACAAAATAATTTTCTATTTTTGTTTTTAATTTTTCACATTTCAATAAATTGATTTTATGCTTATTATAGGTATCGCAGGTGGAACCGGTTCAGGAAAGACAACGGTTGTTAACGAGATTATCAGCCGTTTAAACAAAGGTGATGTGGCAGTCCTTTCGCAGGATGCTTACTATCGGGATAATAGTCATCTGCCCCTTGATCAACGTCAGCAAATCAACTTTGACCATCCAGACAGTATTGAATTTGAATTACTTATCGACAGCATAAAAAAATTAAAGAAGGGCGAAAGCATCCATCAACCCATCTACTCTTACCTCACCTGCACCCGATTCGAGGAGACTATTTTAGTAAAACCACATAAGGTGATCATTGTTGAAGGGATATTATGTCTTCAACCCGAGAAGTTACGGAAATTAATGGATATCAAGATATTTGTCGACTGTGAAGCAGATGTCAGGTTATCACGCGTTATTATGCGCGATATCATTGAGCGCGGAAGAGATGTCATTAAAGTGCTTCAGCGATATGAGGATACAGTCAGACCGAGCCACCTGCAGTTTATCGAACCTACTAAACGTTATGCAGATATTATTGTGCCGGAAGGTGGTAACAACAAGGTAGCAATCGATATTATCACCCAATATATTGAGAAACATCTTCACGATAACCCCTAAAATCAACCCGTTATGCTTGAAAAACTTTTACCTGAACATGTTTTATTTGTTGATATTGAAACAGTTCCACAGTACGAAAATCTGGAAAGTGCGCCTGAGAATCTTCAAAAACTTTGGGCAAAAAAAGCACTCCTAATTGGGAAAGAGGGCGAAACAGCTGACACTCTATACAACAGGGCTGGTATCTACGCCGAATTTGGAAAAATTGTCTGCATCTCTGCCGGGAAGATTTATCGTAAAGGAAAAGAACGTGCCTACCGTGTAAAATCATATTGCGGCGACGACGAAAAAACGATTCTACAGGAGTTTTCAGTGATGCTCACCGGCTTCATGGCCAATCCAACCCATAAGCTTTGTGCCCACAATGGTCAGGAATTTGATTTTCCGTTTATCGCCCGGAGAATGTTAATCAATGGTTTAAATCTGCCCCCCATTCTCGACATTGCCGGCGCAAAACCATGGGAAATTCGAGATATCATGCTCGACACGCTACAACTATGGAAATTTGGCGATTATAAACATTACACTTCGCTCGAATTGCTATGCGCCATTTTCAATATCCCGACACCAAAAGACGATATTGATGGCAGCCAGGTGGCTGATATATACTATAAAACTTTTGACATACAAAGAATTGCGCGTTATTGCGAAAAAGATACCTTCGCCATTGCCCAATTAGTGCTTCGCTTTAAAGGTGAACCGTTGATCGCCCAGGAAAACTACGAAATTGCCGGACTGGAAGAATAACTGGCACTTTTTCCCGGGGTTTTTATACTTTTGCACCTTCATATTAAAGTAGACACATGCCAACAGTAGTAAGCGGTATACGTTCAACCGGAAACCTGCACCTCGGAAATTATTTTGGAGCGGTCAAGAACTTCATCGAAATGCAGCATGAACATCAGACATTTTTCTTCATTGCCGATTTTCATTCATTGACGACTCATCCTGTTCCCGGAGACCTTCATACGAATGTTAAACAAGTTCTGGCCGAATACCTGGCATGCGGTATCGACCCCGAAAAATCAACAATATTTATTCAAAGTGATGTCCCTGAAATTCCTGAACTGTACCTTCTGTTGAATATGAATGCCTACCTTGGCGAGTTGGAACGGACAACATCCTTTAAAGATAAAGCCCGTCAGCAACCTGAGAATGTCAATGCCGGATTGCTCACCTACCCTGTTTTGATGGCAGCTGATATTATTATTCACAAAGCTAATTTTGTCCCTGTCGGGAAAGACCAGGAGCAAAATCTGGAGATGGCGCGCACTTTTGCCCGCCGGTTCAACCGAATGTACAATGTTGAAACATTTCCGATACCAAGAGCCTATACTTTCGAAGGAAAAGACATGGTAAAGATTCCTGGTCTTGACGGATCGGGTAAAATGGGAAAATCGGAAGGAAACGCCATTTCACTGGCCGAATCACCTGCAAGTATTCGTAAAAAAGTGATGCGCGCTGTAACCGATGCCGGTCCAACTGAAATGCATCAGATCAAACCGGATGTGATCCAAAATTTGTTCAAATTGATGGACGTAGTTTCCGCACCTGAAGTGGTAAGTCATTTCGATACTGCATACAGCAACTGTTCGATCCGTTATGGTGATTTGAAAAAACAATTAGCTGAAGATATTATCCACTTCACCAACCCGATCAGAACACGCATTGAAGAGATATCAAAGGATACTGCCTATCTGTCGTTAGTTGCAAAGAATGGGGCCGAAAAGGCACGTGAATCGGCATCAAAAACATTGAAAGAGGTTCGGGAAATAATAGGGTTCAGAAAATTTTATTGATCAGGATAAAAGGATAATTCGTTAGATTATCCTACTTTCGTAAGATATCGACTAATTGACCCAATATGCCGCTGATCATTATCATTGCCGGAATAATCCTCCTTTTTGTTCTGATAAGCGTTTATAAAATCAGCGCATTCCTTGCCCTGATAATCACCTCATTTGCAGTTGGATTACTCAACAGGATGGATCCTTTAACCATCTTGCAATCCATTACTTCAGGACTTGGAAGTACAATGGGAAGTCTTGCACTGATCATTGTTTTCGGGGCGATGCTCGGAAATTTACTCGAAGAGAGTGGCGCAGCCTACCAGATAACCAATAAACTCGTCGCCCTTTTCGGACTTGGTAAAATTCAGATTGCAATTATGATCACAGGTTTCCTCGTTGGACTGCCAATGATTTATAATGCCGGGTTTCTTGTGTTGATTCCCCTCATTTATGCGCTTTCTGCCTCAACAAAATTGCCGCTCATCTATCTTGGACTTCCTTTGTGCGCCGCTCTTTCGGTTACACACGGGTTCCTTCCCCCTCACCCTGCCCCCACCTCTGTTGCATTTATCCTTCATGCCGATGTAAACCGAACATTGTTATATGGGATTATGGTTGCATTACCCAGCATTATTATTGCCGGCCCCTTGCTTTCGCGATTTTACACTAAGTGGAAACTCACGCCTCCAAAAGAGTTGTTCGTTGCCCGTGAATTTTCAAAGGAAGAGCTTCCATCCGTTTCTGCAAGCTTCTTTACTGCTTTAAGTCCAATTATATTGATGTTATCGGGGGCCGTTATTCAGATGGTCATTCCTGCAGATAACAGCAATATTAAAATACTTAAGTTTATCAGCGATCCGACCGTTGCACTTTTCTTTGCTGTTTTTGTTGGTGTCTACCTTTTGGGAATCAGGAAAAAAAGGAAGATGTCGGATATGATGAAAACCTTATCCGAATCGGCATCGGGTGTCGCGATGATTTTGCTGATCATCGCTTCGGGCGGCGCATTTAAACAAGTGCTTACCGATAGCGGAACAGCCGATTATATTAAACTGATAGCAGGCGGATTTCATATGTCACCATTGATCCTTACCTGGTGTGTTGCAGCTCTCATCCGGTTTTCAATCGGTTCTGCAACGGTTTCTTGTATCACGGCTGCCGGATTAACCTTACCTTTAATTGCCGGTACCGGAGTTTCACCTGAGCTGATGGTGATTGCCGCAGGAGCCGGAAGCCTGATGTTCTCGCATTTTAATGATATTGGATTCTGGATGTTTAAAGAGTATTTTAATACATCAATTAAACAAACATTTGCTGTCTGGACCGTGATGGAGACCTTGATTGGAGTTATTGGATTGTTGGGAGTCTTGATTTTAAGTCATTTAATTTAAGATATTGATTCGCTATACTTAGATTTGGAAGCAGTACCGAAAATTACAACCGTTCAGAAAGCCATATTTTTCCTGTTTTGCCGATAATAATTTCCCCGACCAGCCAATCACCCCAAATTGATCAAAGCTGATATCTTTGATGACAACCATGTAGTAAGGATCACTGTTATAGGTAACCACACCAATCTGCAGATCGACGAATAGCTAAACCTACTTGTTCAATAGATGAAGTGTCTTCCCAAAGGATGGCTAAAAAACGTTAAAAATCTTTGCGAATTCCGGCATACAAATTTCAAAAAAACTAAGTTTTTATTAAAAAATTTGGAAAATAAATATTTGTAAAAATCCTATCTTTACAATTAAATTTACTGATCTAAAAACTAAAAAGTCATGAAAACCATTAAAGATTCAACCGGATCAGCTCAACGTAAACCACTGAGACTTTGGCCAGGTGTTATCATTGTAATACTACTTTGGATCGTTCGATTTATGATTCCTGCCATTGAACCCAATATGACAGCTTTTGGGATATTAGGTGGACTTGTTGGAGGTTTAGCTATTGTTATCTGGTGGGCGTTCTTTAGCCAGTCTCCCATTCTCGAACGTTGGTTAGCTATTGCTTTCACTATTGTAGCCCTATCAGCCACCTCACATTTCATTGATAAGTCAATCGCTCATTCGCTGATGGGGATGATGTTTGCCATCTATTCGGTTCCTGTAATTAGTCTGGCTTTTGTTGTCTGGGCAGTAACTACACGTCACCTTTCCAATAAGATCAGGCGAATTACAATGATCGCTACGATCGTGATCGCATCAGGATTTTGGGTATTAATCCGCACGAACGGAATGGATGGAGAAGCACGCCACGATTTCGCATGGCGTTGGGCAAAGACATCCGAAGAGCGTCTGCTTGAAAAAGGGAACGTTCAATCGACAAAAGTACCTTTGGATTCAGCAACAGTAGTCAAAGAAGCTGAATGGCCCGGTTTCCAGGGACCCGACCGGAATGGAATCATCCACGGTCTGAAAATCGGAACGGATTGGACAAAATTACCACCGGTTGAAATGTGGCGGCAATCGGTAGGACCCGGTTGTTCCTCAATGGCAATCCATGGTTCTCTATTATTCACCCAGGAACAGCGTGGTGAATTCGAAATGGTGACTTGTTATAAGCTGAATATCGGACAACCCGTTTGGAGTCATCGCGATTCAACGCGGTTCTGGGATTCACATGCAGGTGCAGGTCCCCGTTCAACACCCACCATCAGCAAAGGTCGTATTTATACATTGGGTGCAACAGGAATCCTTAATGTGCTTGATGAATTGAAAGGAACGGTAATATGGTCGCGAAATGCTGCAAAAGACACAAAGGTAAAGATTCCTGTCTGGGGCTATGCCAGTTCTCCATTGGTGACCGACAGTGTTGTGATTGTTGCCATATCAGGTCAACTGCTTGCTTATGATCTTGCGACAGGTTCGAAGCGCTGGTCCGGCGACAATGGTGGAGAAAGTTATAGCTCGCCACAATTATTGACGATCAATGGAGTCAGACAAGTAATCTTTATGAATAAAGCGGGTGCGACAAGTTTCGACCCAACTAATGGCAAGGAATTATGGAAATTTCCGTCGCAGGATATCCAGATTATTCAGCCTTATCAGATTAACGAAAGTGATCTTCTGCTCAGTACAGGTTATGTCAAAGGAATGAAGCGTGTTACTATTAAAAACGGATCAAATGGATGGAGTACCAAAGAGCGATGGTCATCAGGCGAATTAGTACAAAACTTTAACGATTATGTCGTGCACAAAGGACATATTTATGGCTTTGAGGGTCCCTATCTGGCCTGTTTTGATCTGGATAAAGGGAACAGAATCTGGAAAGGTGGGCGATATACGGGCGAACTAATTCTGTTAGCCGATCAGGATTTACTATTAATCTTATCAGAGAAAGGTGATCTTGCTTTGGTAAAGGCAACCCCCGAACAGTTCACAGAATTGGCACGGGTTCCGGGTATCAAAGGAAGGTGCTGGAACCATCCGGCATTGGCGGGTAATATCCTTGTTGTTCGTAATTCACAGGAAATGGCTGCATTCAAGCTTCCGGTTCGGGATAAATAAAGTAATTATCCTAACAGATTTCATTAAATCCTTTAAGAATCAAAGCCTGATTGTTCGGAAGAGCAATCAGGCTTTGTTACTATTAATTTGGAGTTGTGTAAACTAATATGATTATATTTGTTGAAACAAGGATTACCATAAGGGATGCAATACCGAAATAATTTGAAGTGCAACATCGCTTTTGGTCATATATAAATGATTACCAAATAATTTGTGATAAGCCGGATGTTAAATTTGGATACGAGTTTTAAACGCAGAATGATGATTTTGGGACTAATTATTTTAGCTGGAATTTTTACATCATTTATTGATTCATTTTCAAGTCCTTTTTTGATTTTTGTTGCACCTGGATTATTTTTCGGAATAGCCCTTACATTACCCCATTTTGATAATTCAAGAAAACAGATTATTGCGATTACAACTTTACCAATTATAATGATCTTACTATGGCTAACTTGTTTCTCTATTGGAATGTATTTTGGAATTATAAATAACTCAGACAGTGATAAGTCCGGAATCGTTGTACTAGGAATAGTTTCTTCTTCCTTATTTCTTGTAATACTTGATCAATATTATCCAATTCAGAATAAAAAGTTGACATATTCAATCATTATAATATTAGGGATACTGAGCACATTGATTGGTGACACTTGCTATCTGACACCGCACTCTAAAGAATTAAATTTTGGAAAAATGATTTTTATTTGGGAATTTCTTATCGGGTTTGGTCTAACATTTTTTGCTAGATTTGATTGGATGCAAGAAAAGAAAGAGACAAATAAAAAATAGATGTTTCCCAAGTCAAAAAACAAAATAAATAAGCGTCATTCAATGCAAACCCCTTCAACAAAACTTTCAATCCGTATCGACTGGAGTGAAATTGATCTTTTTGGACATGTAAACAACCTGTCAATCTTTAAATATATCCAGGCGGCAAGGGTCAATTATTTGGAGGCGATTGGTTTGATGCCATCCATCTCAGCCAATCATATCGGACCGACACTGGTTTCTGCAACCTGTCAGTTTCGCAAGATGTTATTTTATCCGGGAAACGTAATTGTTTATTCAAAAGTTGATCTGATTAAAAATTCAAGCTTTAGGATTGTTCATGAAATAACAAATGATCAAAACGAAATTGCAGCCGAAGCACATGATATCATTGTTTTATATAACTTTGATAAAAACACCAAACTCAATCTTCCGGATGAAATTAAAAAGAAAATTGCTGAATTGGAATGATTAAAAATTTCAATTCAAATTGATCCAGAGAGATTTGTCCTTTGAACAGATTTAATTACTATACTTCCCTATTTATTTTACAATCACGGACTATTTATTTGTAAAATATCATTATTATTTTACATTCTTTCATTATTAAAGTTTAAATAACACTTGTTATTTTACATTATTGTATTATAAGAAAATATATTTTCATTATCATTTTACATATTTGCATTATTAACTTCCAAACTTTCGTTATTATTTTACAAATTCACGTTATTAACTTCTAAATTTCCATTATTAGTTTATAAATAACCGTTATTAACTTCCAAACTTTCATTATTAACTTCTAAACTTTCATTATTATTTTATAAGTGTAAATTATTTATTCATTGCTATGTATTATTTATTTACAACCATAAGATTAAAATACAATAGGACTCTATTACATTCGATGACCTAAGAAAACATACTAGATGATCTTTTGCAGACGAATAATCTCCGTGGTTAATTCGTATCTTTATCCCGACAAAATAAATTGTGATCATCATGGCTCAAAATAAGCTCAAAGTCGTTATACTGTTTGCAATTACGGTACTATTTGGGGGCTGTAACCTCTTCCAAAAAGAGGTTCCAAAAGCCACACCATATCCTGGCTGGGTGAAAAGTGCTGTAATTTACGAGATCAATACGCGGCAATACTCGCCCCAGGGAACGTTCAGGGCTATTCAGGCTGATTTGCCCCGCATAAATGCGTTAGGGGTAGATATCCTTTGGTTTATGCCTATCTTCCCCATCGGCGAGAAGGACCGCAAGGTTCCTGCAGGGGCTAAAACGAGTCTTGGTAGCTATTATTCGGTCCATGATTACCGGGAAATCAATCCTGAATTTGGAACAGCTCAGGATTTTAAAAGCCTGGTTATAAAAGCACACGAGTTGGGACTTAAAGTCATTATCGATTGGGTAGCCAATCATACCGCGCGTGACCACAACTGGATCAAAGACCATCCGGAATGGTATAAAAAAGATGACAAGGGGAATATCGCCACACCATTCGACTGGACCGATTGCGCCCAGCTCGATTATAGCAATAAAAACTTGCGCAGAACAATGATTAACGCGATGAAATATTGTGTAGTTAATTATGGAATTGATGGATTCAGGTGTGATGTGGCGGGGATGGTGCCTAACGATTTCTGGGAAGAAGCACGTACAGAAATCCAGCATATTAAACCCATTTTTATGCTTGCCGAAAATGAAGACAAGCCTGAAATGTGCAAGATCGCTTTCGACTCAAATTATGGATGGGATATGCATCATCTGATGGCAGATATCACCCAGGGAAAGACAAAAGCAAATGCCATATTTACCTTACAATCAAAGATCGATTCGACACTGCCGCAAAGGGCCTTTAAAATGAATTTTATCACCAACCATGACGAAAACTCGTGGAATGGTACGGCCAAAGAGAAATTTGGTAAAGGGGAAAAAAGTTGTGCTGTACTTACCTATACTCTTCCGGGCATGCCATTAATTTATAGCGGTCAGGAAGCTGGCTTGTCAAAGCGTCTTAGGTTTTTTTCCAAAGATACGATCAGCTGGCGTGACACTACGATGGTTCCGTTTTATAAAATACTCAATAGTCTGAAACATCGCAATCAGGCATTATGGAATCCGCCCTATGGTGGAAAGTTTATTCCACTTACAAATTCAGCACCCGATAAAATTGTTTCATTTTTCCGTTCATCGGGTCTCTCACGTGTGATGGTTTTGATAAATATGAGTCCCGACACCATCACTGCATCAATTACATCCTCCCTTGCTGATGGTAAGTACCTTAATACCTTTAATAAGAATAAAATAAATTTCAACATCGATAACCATAAATGTTACTTCGAACCGTGGGAGTTTATTGTGATGGAAGGGGAGTAATTGAGAGGGAGTGAGGGTGAGAAGAGGTGAAGAGGAGAAGAATTGAAAGATTGAAGGAATGAAGGGATGAAGGGATGAAAATTGGGATTTGTGTCTTTAATTTCGCGGTTAAAAAGATTATTCAATGCTGCGGAAAGACATTGGCGATTCAAAACCGCCCGACCCAAAACCTCCAGTTTTAATTGATTTCCATTTGAGGAAAAGATTGTTTCTAATGACTAATCAACATATAAAAGGGTGATCAGAAATAAATCAGATCACCCTTTTATGCAAACAATCAGGTAAATTGTTATTTGAGAAATTTTTCGCGTCGCTGAAGATTTATTAACCCCCAAAGCAGAAATATGAGACTACCTATGACTAAAAATAATCGGTTATACTGTGAGATTTGCGACCAGATCATTTCATTCATTTTGTCGGGAATTGAATAGGGATTGTGAAACACATTCCATAGGGTTCTGTCGAGTGAATCGGCTAAGATCATCAGAATTACGCCAATAATAATCATCACAACGGCCGTCCCATTCCCATTTTTAACCATTGTTGAAATCAAAAAAGCAAGACATCCCAGAAAACAAACAGGAAACATCAGTTGCCACGACATTTCGAACACCGGAAATGGAAGTAGACCATAATATCCGACCCAGCAAAAAAGGTAAAGGAAAAACCAGGTCAACAGAAATATCATCACCAACCGCACCATCCAAACCTTATACCGGTAATTAGGGATGCCGAAAAGAATTTCCAGAATCCGGGTATCAGCGTCACTTTGAATCCCGAAAACTGTGGGATAAAAAACCAGCAGCAACCCCGGAAAGAGAAGCATTCCATAAACAGTGGATGAATTGTAACTCGGGAAATTGAATACTACATTAATTGAAAGCAGAATAAAAATTAAGAGCGCTGCCAGCACAAACCAGACAAACCGGCCGGCAAAAATGATCTTAATATTATAACGGGCCATTTTATGGATCAGGTCGACCCAAAAGTAGAGACGACCCTCCTTTGAAAATATTTTTGATGATGTATCCATTCTATTACTATTTAAATTCGCAACTTTCTCCATTTCTCTTCTTCACTCCCTCTCTAAGTCACTCCCTCTCCAATTACTTCTTTAACTTTATACCCTTTAGCAAACAAAGGTAAGCCTCTTCAAGAACCGGTTTTACAAGTATCGCATCTTCAGAAGGCTTTTCAGCAGAAAGGAATCTCAGTTTGATATTTTCGCCTTCACGCATGTGATGCACCACCCGATCTTTAGCGGGGAAGGCATCAAAATCGCGCGCCGGGATCGAGTATTGCCAAACAAATCCCTCGGCAAGCTTCACCATATCTCCAGGATTTCCTGCATATTGCAGTTCACCGCGATTGACCACTGCCACCTGATTACAGGAGCTCGAAATATCTTCAATAATATGGGTTGAGAAGATTACGACTCTTTCACGGCTTAATTCAACTAAAAGGTTCCTGAACCTGATTCTTTCACGCGGATCAAGTCCGGCAGTAGGTTCATCAACAACAAGGATTCGCGGTAAATGGAGCAAAATCTGGGCAATCCCGATTCGCTGCTTCATACCACCCGAATATCCACCAATTTTATCATCCTTGCGATCCCAAAGGTGAACGGAGGAGAGGACGTATTCAATGCGTGTGGCGCGCTCGGCCGGGTTTGTCAGCCCTTTCAATATTGCCTGGTAATCGAGAAACTCATAAGCTGACATATTTTCGTATGATCCGAATTCCTGCGGAAGATAACCGATAAGACCCTGTAATTCTTCACGTTTTTCCTGGGTGTCGATACCATTGATCCAGACCTTTCCATAGCTCTGTTCATAAATACCAAAAATAACCCTCATCATAGTT
>Ga0302286_10001926_pt1 | contig 14785 bp, 14 predicted proteins | sample III_Fen_E2_3_FD_198765 | JGI IMG/M metagenome (GOLD analysis project Ga0302286, IMG submission 198765) | Peat permafrost microbial communities from Stordalen Mire near Abisko, Sweden - III_Fen_E2_3 | ecosystem: Environmental > Terrestrial > Soil > Wetlands > Permafrost | place: Sweden: Abisko...
TTGTAAAACCTGAAGATCCTGAATGGAATGAACGGTATGCAGAATATAACAATCCGGGAGATTATCACAATGGAGGTATCTGGCCTTTTGTCTGTGGCTTTTATATTGCCGCCCTGGTAGCAGCCAAAAAATTCGTCCTTGCAAATGAAAAACTTCTTGTATTGACCCATTTTATAAAAATATCCAGATCAAACAAAAGTGAATATGGATTTAATGAATGGATCAAGGCACAGGATGGAAAAGTCATGGGACAGGACTGGCAAACATGGAGTGCTGCCCTCTACCTCTATGCCGCTAAATGTGTGGAAACTAAAAGAACACCGTATTTTGATGATGTCCGAAGTTTTATCACAGAGGAAGAAGTGACAAAATAATTCAACGAACAAAAACATATTATAAAATAATAAGCAATGGAAAAGCTCAGCGATAATAAATATCCGCTTGTCAAAAAGGATAGCGAGAATAAAAAAACTGTTTTACCCGGATATCCAACATATCCGGAAAGTGAAGACTTATACGAACAAAATAAAGAAGAGCCAGAAATAGATCCAGAAGTAATTTCCGACTTCAAAGAAGAGGATTCTGAAGGCAATCTTGATGTTCCTGGTTCGGAACTGGATGATAGTCAGGAAGAAATAGGCAGTGAAGATGAGGAGAATAACTACTATAGTTTAGGGGGAGATGATCATGATGATTAAGAAGTGCAGTTGAATTAATTCAACCTACTTCTTGCTTTTTTATCATTTCATATATGCTGAATTTTAGTGATACCGAATTTTCAGTCTGGAGCAGTCGAAGTCATTATAAAGATCCTAAAAATTGCCAACTGGTTTAATAAATTGTACCAGGATGAATTTGACAAATCCAGAACAACTATTCATTTAACCAACAAAGAATCAAGTTAGGACTATCCTCTTTTTGAGGTAACGAAACAGAGTCCAAAAAACCAACTAGGCAATGGAAAAGTAATGTTACACCCAAAGGGTTTGGATATCATCATATATTCACATCTAAAACATCTTTTCCATTGCACTTTGGAAATAATACAGTCATTTTTTTTATCTGAAATAGTTGATATAAATAAAGAATCCTAATTTCTTAAAGAAGATAAGTCTAACTGTAAGAATGAATATCTATACTGTTCGAAATCTAGTATAAATTTTAAAATACATTCCTATGCGCTACTCTGGAAGTAATATCAATTTGATGGTGAATGATATGCAGGTTAATTACACCGATCTGGGACCTGACGAAGCACCGGTAATCATTTTTATTCATGGTTTTCCACTCGATATGTCTATGTGGAATAGCCAGGTAGAAGTGCTTAAGGATCAATTTCGAGTGATAACCTATGACATTCGGGGCCATGGTTCATCAGATACCGGAAATGATCCCTTCTCAATAGATCTTTTTGTGGACGATTTGATTCGCTTTATGGATGTTCTCAAAATTGCCAAGGCCTCCATTTGTGGATTGTCAATGGGGGGCTATATCGCTTTAAATGCTTACGAACATTATCCGGAACGCTTTGAAGCTTTGGTTTTATGCGATACGAGCTGTATGGCTGACTCACCTGAAGCACAAGAGAAACGCCTGAAGAGTATTGAAAATATCATTACAAATGGGGTAGCTACTTATGCCGTTGAAAGTATAATGAATCTTTTTACAAAAGATTCATTAACGTCAGAAATTGTTGAAATAAATGCTGTCAAAAAGATGATCCTGAATACCTCTGAGCTGTCATTATGTAGTACCTTGCTTGCGTTATCCGCCAGGCAGGAAACCTTTAGCAAACTTCCTAAAATAAATGTCCCTGTCCTTATCCTGGTAGGAAGGGAAGATCTCATTACTCCTCCAGCAGTAGCAGAGGTGATGCATAAAAATATAAAGGACTCATTCCTTCAGGTTCTCGATCATGCCGGCCATTTAAGCAATCTTGAAAATCCTGGGGATTTCAATCAGCATCTTAAAATGTTTCTTAATATGGTATACAAAGAACATCTAATAATTAATCAGACTGCCAATCATTCAGGTTTAAGAGAATTACGAAATAAGCTGAATATGTTATTGTCGTTTAGATCCATTTAAATCACTCTATAAGTTAAATCCATTGGTTTGAAATGATCCTTCTAAATTGACCAAAACTAATAATCTAACTTATTCTTCAAACTATAAACCGGCCTCATTGAAATTTAGACTAAAATCTATTCATCAATTAAATAATCACATGTTTTTAAAAGCCAACATAAAATAAAATGAATTAATGAAATAAATTAATTCCCTAATATATACAGTATCATGAAAAAAACAATTGGAAAAGGATATCAGATTATTAAGCAGGTATTTACTGATGTAAAGAATAATTTTCAAGGTAACTCAAAGTATCCTCTGGGTGAAGATTTTTATACTTTTGATAGTGAGGTTAAAAATGCAGAAAATGCAGAAACTGTAGAAAATGCTGAAATAGCAGAAATTCCGAAACCTATAAATAAGATCAAAAAGCCGGATTTGTAATACTTAATTGTTTACTATTGAATCTTCTGGAAAATCTAAATCTGAAATCTGTTAACGTAAATATAAACAGAAAGTTATGGACTGATTGAAGTTTGTGTCTTTATTTTCAGATTTTATATTGAAGTTGAATCTGATGGTATGAATAATGATGAATAAAACACTAATGTAAAAGTCAACACACCCAATACATATTTCTATTTTGATGTTGCTGCAATGGCTGATTGACTTTATTTCCTTGCAAATAAATCGATACTAAAATAAACAATTTAATTTTAAAACTATGGAAAAATTAGTTGAAAAGAAACTGTTTGGTCCAGCCAGGGCTGAATACATTGAAGTAGAACGTTACGTACATTTGCACGTTACTGATGCCGGTCAGGGAAGACCAATTGTGTTACTGCCAGGATGGCCTTTAAGCGATGAAATGTACGAATACCAATATACTGATTTAATGAATCATGATTTCAGGGTTATTGGTATTACCCTCAGAGGATTTGGCAGATCGGACAAACCCTACGGAGCCTATAATTACGACGTACACGCCCGTGATATTAAAAGTGTATTGGATAAACTGGATATTAAAGATGCCGTGTTAGGAGGTTTTTCTATGGGTGGCGCAATCGCAATTCGCTATGTTTCAACCTACGATTCGGCACATGTCTCCAAGTTGGTTTTAGCAGGTGCAGCAGCCCCTAGTTGGACACAACGGGAAGATTTCCCCTATAATATGACTCCAAGTGCAGTGGATGAATTGATCGCCTTAAACTTTAGTGATAGGCCAAAGCTTTTATCCAATTTCGCCAAGATATTCTCTGCTACTGAAACTACTTTAAATGAGGGGATCGGTAAATGGTTGAACGGGATAGGTCTTGTCGCCACCGCTCATGCCACGGGTCAGTGCTTATATGCATTGCGTGATACAGACCTTCGTGAGGATCTAACAAAAATCAATATTCCTACATTGATTTTACATGGTAAGAAAGATAAAATCTGTTCGTTCGACCTGGCAGAACAAATGCACAAGGGAATTGAGAATTCACAACTTGTTGCCTTTGAAAATAGTGGTCATAGCTTGTTTCTGGAAGAAACTAAGAAGTTTAATTTTGAACTGATTAAATTTGCCCATCAGTAAACCGAAAAGGCTCAATGTAAATAAAAAGAATTTAAATTTTGTACCATATGGATAAGTTATTAATAAAAAAGAGGGTAGCTGTAATGGCTACCGATGGTTTTGAACAATCGGAATTTAAGAAGCCTATAAAAGCACTTAGAAAAGCAGGATTTTTAGTTGATGTCGTTTCCATAAACAAAGGAAAGATAAAAGGCTGGAAAAACAGAAGATGGGGTAATAGATTTAAGGTGGACGTAACGATGGATCATGCACTTTCTGCCAATTATGATATGTTGGTATTGCCTGGTGGAGTTATGAATACTGATTCACTACGAACGAATATACAGGCTGTTAAATTTGCAAGTGAATTCTTTGAACAAGGGAAACCTGTAGCCGCTATTTGCCATGCAGCTTCTATCTTGATTGAAACAGGATTATTAAAAGGAAAACAATTGACTTCTTATAAATCCATTAAAACTGATTTGATAAATGCGGGGGCTGATTGGCAAGATAAGGAAGTAGTTGTTGACAATAACCTGATTACAAGTAGATGTCCAGCAGATCTTCCAGCGTTTTGCCTGAAAATAATTGAAGCGATAAAACAGAGTATTCCTGTTTCTTTAATCGAATAAAACTGAATAGAATTAGTTTAAGTAATTCATTCAGATGTAAAAATATATCAGTTTCTCTTCCAATATGTACTTGGAATTTGGAAAGATGAAGTAATGATTTTTAAAAAGAGCTTTGTTGGAATATCCAAATTCCCTGGAACCAATTTGGGAAAGTGAAGTAAAACTAACACTTTTAGTATGAGTAAAAATGTATCGGATCAACTGGTGGAAACATTAGTCGAAGCAGGCATCAAACGAATTTATGCTGTAACAGGGGATAGTCTTAATCATGTAAATGAAGCAGTTCATCGTAATGGTAAAATAAAATGGATTCATGTACGTAACGAAGAGACTGCTGCATTTGCCGCTGGTGCAGAAGCTCAGTTAAATGGTTTGGCATGTTGTGCAGGCAGTAGTGGACCGGGTCACGTTCATCTTATCAATGGCTTGTACGATGCAAATCGTTCATCGGCTCCGGTACTGGCGTTAGCCTCTACTATCCCAACAAAAGAATTTGGTACCAATTATTTCCAGGAAACAAATATATTTAAGCTTTTTGACGATTGTAGTTGCTATAACCAAATGGCTACAACACCTACACAATTTCCACGCATGTTACAAGCTGCCCTTCAACAGGCTGTGAGTAAGAATGGGGTAGCTGTCCTTGGATTACCGGGTGATATTACCAATCTTCCCGCAGTAGCAGCAGAAACCACTACCACGCTATTCCGTATGAAACCTATTGTAAGACCTTCCGAAGTTGAACTTACACAACTTGCCAAACTACTAAACTCATACCAGAAAGTTACTATTTATTGTGGGTTGGGTGCAGCCGGAGCGCATGATGAAATTATTCAGCTTGCTGAAAAATTAAAATCACCGATTGCTTATTCTTATAAAGCAAAAATGGAGATACAGTATGATAATCCCTATGAAGTGGGTCTTACGGGATTATTAGGGATTCCCTCGGCTTATCAAAGTATGCATGAATGTGAATTGTTGGTACTGCTTGGAACTGACTTTCCATATACACCTTTCATGCCTGTTCACAATAAAATTATACAAATTGACATAAAACCTGAAAACCTTGGGCGTAGAGCAAAACTTGATCTTGGGCTTTGTGGTGATGTGAAAGATACACTGCAAGTACTTCTACCAATGATAGAAGTAAAAGGAGATCGTACTTTTCTCATGAGACAATTAGATTTTTACAAAGAAGTAAAAAAGAATTTATTGTTTTACGTAAATGATCCAGGGAAGCCAAACTCTATTCATCCGGAATATGTTGCCTCGGTAATAAATGAATTGGCTGACAAGGATGCCATATTTACAGTTGATACAGGAATGTGTTGTGTCTGGGCTGCTCGTTATATTGAAGGAACCGGCGAACGGAAAATGTTGGGCTCATTCAATCACGGTTCTATGGCTAATGCTATGCCCCAGGCTATTGGAGCTGCATTGGCCTGTCCGGACAAACAAGTGATTGCTTTTTGTGGTGATGGGGGTATATCCATGATGATGGGTGATTTAATGACTATTGTACAATATAATCTCCCCGTGAAGATAGTCCTTTTTAATAATCGGTCATTGGGAATGGTGAAACTGGAGATGGAAGTAGCCGGAATCCCTGATGTAGAAACGGATATGTTGAATCCTGATTTCGAAAAACTGGCGCAAGCAATGGGAATGTTTGGAATTACGATCTCTGATCCCTCCGATGTGAAATCAACCTTAGAAAAGGTGTTTTTACAAGATGGTCCGGCATTAATTACAATTCAAACTGATCCGAATGCCCTTGCTATGCCTCCTAAACTGGAGTTTGATCAAATGAAAGGCTTTGCTTTTTACATGGGGAAAATGATGTTAAGCGGTAGAGCAAATGAAGTAATTAAAATCATTAACTCTAATTACAAACATCTGGGTGAAGTAATATAGGCAGTATTATAGTTAGATGGTTATTAACATTAATCTAATGATAGAATATACCGGAAATAATATTTTATATTTCCGAAATGAGTTAGTATGAATTGAATTTTCTTTTATCAGAGAATTCAGTTCATATTTAGTATCTGGAAATTAAACAATTAAAAAATAAAAATCATGAAAACAAATAAGGTGAAGAAAGTATTAATTGCATTGGATTATAATCCAACTGCCAAAAAGGTGGCTGAAGATGGTTATGCCATGGCTAAGGCAATGAATGCTGAAGTTGTATTATTACATGTTGTAATCGATTTGGCCATGTATTCTTCTGTTTATCCAAATATGGGTGTTTGGCAGATTGATGAAGCTAATGTCATTGATGTATACGAAAGTGCAACTAAAAGTGCAGGTATATTTTTGGATAAATCGAAACATCATCTAGGAGATGCAACTATTCAAACCCTCTTGAAAGAAGGAGATTCGGCTCAAATGATTTTAATGGCAGCCAAAGAAACACATGCTGATTGTATTGTCATGGGTTCACATAGCCAGAAATGGTTGGAAAACATCATTCTGGGAAGCGTAACCCAGGAAGTGTTGAGAAAAACAACTATTCCGTTGTTTATTATTCCGACTAAAAAAAGAGAGTAGACTTTCTATTGATTGCCGGCTCATTAGAATCTACACACTGAACTCCGCTTTTTAATGAATATATATTCATGGAAAACCCGGAACAAAAGTGAAACATTACTGACTGAATTTAAACATTGAAAGATCAAATCAGGCAAAATGATAACACTCTACTATTAAAAGGCCGCAAGTAAGCAATAGCAATTCATCGAAGTGAATCTCGACACTTAGGCCAATAAAGTCGCAATGGAAAAAGGTTCATCAAACATTTCAAAAATACAGAATGGAAGACTTAAAGTATTTGGAGTTTTTTGCAAATAACTCAAAAGACATACTTGACAAACAAGTTATATCCTATCGACAACAACATTCGTTTGCAGGAACAATTATTGGTATTACAGCTTTGTTCATACCCTTTTTCCTGAGCAGTCTTGGTGCTTTTCTTTTAATCCGATATATTTCAGTTATCCCGATAGCACTTTTTATTTGGGCAATACTTTTACTGCTAAACCTCTTTAAGACGAAACCACTCGAACAGTCCTACAATGTAGAAAAGTATCAGGAGTTATTGACGAAAACGTATAAGGAGATACTGCTAAGTGAAATTGAAACCAACTTGCAATCGTATAAAATAAACAAAAAGATTACTGAAAAAGGGAATAAACAATACATCTGGGCGGTTAAGTTAATTACCGTTGCACTCTTGTTTTCCATAGTTTTGATTTTTACAAATCAATTCTTTAAAATAGAAAAAGTACCTAGAAAGTTTCTCGTGGCAAGTGTTCTAAAAGCAACTGAATTTAATTCCTTAAACGACCGTGTAAAGGAGTTCTCTACTGCATTTTCAGAAAGCTAAAATACGATGAAACAGGTGAAACTTGTAACTGTTTTCAAAATCTATATCTTTAAAATCAAACAAAACGAATAACAAATTGTTGATTATAAATTTATAAAGTGACGTAATTACAGCTATACCTTTTAACCGTTAAATCTTACTATAACCATTTGAGTAAAGTAATATGAACCTGAAGATGAATGTGAGAATGTTGACAACAAACTCTATAACTTGAATATATAGTCATGATAAAGAAAATAAACTTTAACAAGCCTGTTTACAGCTTTTTGCCAAATGATGTGGAGGGATTCAATTCGTTGGCTGAACTCGCCCTGGATTTACGATGGTCATGGGATCATTCTGCCGATGAAGTCTGGAGACAACTTGATCCTTCCTTGTGGGAAAGTACCCATAGTCCTTGGGTTGTTTTGCAAACAGTTTCCCGGGACCAATTCCAGATAGCAATGTCTGATGTAACTTTCAAGGAAAAAGTAGCTGAATTGTTACGATACAAGGAAGAAGCAGGTATCGTCCCGGCATGGTTTCAGCAAAACTATCCCGACTCTCCGCTGACATGTGTGGCTTATTTTAGTATGGAATTCATGTTGAGTGAAGCCTTGCCTATTTATTCAGGCGGGTTGGGAAATGTTGCCGGTGACCAGCTTAAGACTGCCAGTGATTTGGGAGTCCCTGTAATCGGGATCGGATTATTGTACCAACAAGGCTATTTCCGGCAGGTGATTGATGAGAATGGATCACAGCAGGCACTTTTCCCCTATAATGACCCTGGACAATTACCCATTACTCCCTTGCGACAGCCCAATGGGGAATGGTTGCGGTTGGAAATTGACCTTTCAGGCTGTTCAGTGTGGCTGCGCGTCTGGCAAGCTCAGGTGGGCAGAATTAAACTTTATTTGCTTGACAGCAATGATGCAGCTAATTTTCCGGTACAACGGGGAATAACAGGTGAATTGTACGGTGACGGTACCGAGCTTAGGCTTAAGCAGGAATTGGTGCTGGGGATAGGAGGGTGGAGGTTGTTGAAAGCACTTGACATTCAACCTCAGGTGTGTCATCTCAATGAAGGTCATGCTGCTTTTGCTATTCTGGAACGGGCACATAGTTTTATGCAGGAGACCGGACAATCTTTTGAAACAGCCCTGACGGCTACCCGGTCGGGTAATCTCTTTACTACTCATACGGCTGTTGCAGCAGGTTTCGATCTTTTTCCTTCCTCGATGATCAGGCAGTACCTGGGGAAATATGCCGAACAAAACCTGGGCATTTCCATTCAACAACTGTTAGCCCTTGGCCGTGAGAATCCCAACAATGAATCGGAGAGTTTCAATATGGCTTACCTGGCTATTCACGGTAGCGGGGCTGTCAATGCCGTCAGTCGTCTCCATGGGGAAGTCAGCCGGCATATCTTTGAACATCTATTTTCCAAGTGGCCTACCGGCGAAGTTCCGGTTGGATATGTTACAAATGGAGTGCATGTGCCCACCTGGGATTCTAAGGAAGCAGATCAGATCTGGACAGAGTGTTGTGGCAAGGATCGTTGGTTGGGAACAAATAAAACCCTGGAACAGGATATCCGTCATGTTTCAGATGAAAGACTCTGGGAAATGCGGCTCAACGCAAACAAAACTCTTCTTAAATTTGCCGGTGATCAACTGTCCAGGCAGCTGCTTGGCTCTGGTCATTCGCCCGAAATAGTCGAACATGCGAAACATTTATTTGATCCCAATGTATTAACCCTGGGCTTTGCCCGAAGGTTTGCCACCTATAAACGGCCTAACCTGTTGCTTCACGATCCGCAACGGTTGTTCCGCTTATTGACCAACAAGGAATTTCCGGTACAACTCATTATCTCCGGGAAAGCACATCCTGCCGATCAGCAGGGTCAGAATTTGATTAAAGAATGGATCCATTTTATCCGTCAGAACACTACCCGTCCGCCTGTGATTTTCCTGGCTGATTATGACATGCAGATATCCGAAAACCTGGTTCAAGGCGTTGATGTATGGATCAATACCCCACGTCGCCCCTGGGAAGCCAGTGGAACCAGTGGCATGAAAGTGTTGGTGAATGGAGGTATTAACCTCTCGGAACTGGATGGCTGGTGGGCCGAAGCCTATAATCCTGAAGTGGGTTGGGCAATCGGGGATGGAAATGAACATGCTGATTCTGAGGCCTGGGATGCCATAGAAGCTGAACAACTCTATACCATTCTCGAACAAAAAGTAGTGCCTGAATTTTACTCCCGAAATGCAAATAATATCCCCATAGCCTGGATAGCACGCATGCGGGAAAGCATGTCCCAACTGACACCCCGTTTTTCTGCCGACAGGACTGTGCGGGAATATACCGAACAGCATTATCTGCCTGCTGCTATTGCCTATCTGGAACGTGCCGACAACAACGGTGAAAAAGCAAAACAGCTTTCCGATACCATACACACCCTGGAACAACAATGGGACTCCATTCATTTTGGGGAGGTCAAGATTGATACCCATGACAACCGGCATTATTTTGAAGTATCGGTTTATTTGAGGGATGTAAATCCTGAAAATGTACAGGTAGAGTTGTTCTCGAACGGGCTGAATGGTGAAGCCCCTATAGTTCAACTCATGCATCGTGGGATTAGTCTGGAAGGAGAATCAAACGCGTGGTTTTATTTTGCGAATGTATCTGTACATCGGTTGGCTGCTGATTTTACGCCACGGGTATTTCCGGTGATCCCTTCGGTATCCGTACCACTTGAGATTTCAAGGATTACCTGGCAACATTAATGACACCTGGAGCGTTGTATAAGTCAACGTATCAGAATACGGTTAATCCGGTTCTCATTTCAAAAATAACAACAATAATATTCTAATTATGGAATCATTAAAACCTAAAATTGTAATTGTAGGAGCCGGTAAAGTGGGAAGTACATTTGCATTTTCTCTTATGATTAGTGGCTTGGCCCGTGAAATTGTACTCATTGATAAAAATGAATCGTTGGCAATGGGTGAATGCATGGATTTGAACCACGGGTTAAGTTTTGCCCACCCTACCCGGATTTATGCTGCAGGGTATGAAGCTTGTGTCGATGCCGATATGGTAGTTATTACGGCCGGTGCTAACCAAAAGCCTGATCAGACACGGACAGACCTTGTAAAAACCAATGTAGCTATCTTTAAAGAGATTGTACCTGCCATTACGAAGTATACCCGGGATGCCATCCTGCTGGTGGTTACCAATCCGGTGGATATCCTGACTTATGTAACCCTGAAGTTGTCAGGTTTGCCCTCCAACAGAGTCATAGGCTCCGGAACCGTTCTGGATACTGCCCGTTTAAAATATATGATCAGCGATTATGCGAAAGTGGATACCCGCAATGTCCATGCCTACATCATTGGCGAACATGGTGATACCGAACTCCCCGTGTGGAGTGATGCCACCATCGGGGGAGTAGATGTTGAAACCTATTGCTCCGAATATGCTAAGTTGGGTAACATTAATCAGGATATGAAGGATCTCTTTTTGAAAGTAAAGAATGCAGCCTACGAAATTATCAAGTTAAAAGGAGCTACCAACTATTCCATTGCCATGGCTCTTGTTAAGATAACCAAATCCATTCTGCGGAATGAAAACTCCATATTGCCCGTATCTACCCTGATCACCGATTATTATGGCATCAGCGATGTGTGTATCAGTATTCCTTCCGTTGTAAATATAAACGGGGTAGAACAAACTATTAAACTGAATCTGTCGGCTGAAGAGGAGGAATTGTTTAAGCATTCAGCCAATACCCTGAAATTGTTCCTGCAGAATATTGAAATAAACTAAGGATAAAAAAACCTCAAAGCGTCGTAAGACCTTTGAGCTTTTTTTTTTGCACCAACCCTCCAATCCCGGGACACAGTATGTATCCCTGCTCACTTCCGCCCCAACCAAACTCTTCAAACCTCAAACCTCAAACTCTTCAAACCCCAAACTCTATTCCCAAAACCTCTCACTAATCAACTATTTAGGTGTGAATTTTGCAATTCGTTTCTATTGTTGTGTAAAGTTTCAGCACGAAGGTGGCTTAACTTTGTATTATGAAAATATACATAAAATATATGGTCAGCAACCGTTGTAAAATAGCGGTGACAGAGGTTTTCGAAAAATTAAAATTGCACGTAATCAGTATTGAATTGGGCGAAGTAGAGGTTCTGGAAACGATTTCAGAAGATATTGCTCAAAAATTAGCAGCTTCTTTACATAATAAAGGTTTTGAAATTATGGAAGATAAACGTGCCGTTTTAGTAGAAAAGATTAAGAATACAGTGATTGACATGGTTCATCACTCCGATAAAACTCTTAAAGTCAATTTCTCCGATTATTTAAGTACGAATTTAAATCTTAACTATACTTACATGGCTAATGTGTTTTCAATCGCACAGGGAATTTCCATCGAGCAATATATTATTTCCCATAAAATTGAACGTATCAAGGAATTCCTGCTGTATGATGAATTGAACATTACCGAAATTGCCTATCAAATGAACTACAGCAGTGTGGCGCACCTGTCAGGGCAATTTAAAAAATATACCGGACTGACCCCTTCCAACTTTAAGAAAATGAAGTTGAAACGAAAGGATCCAATTGAAAAAATTGGAACTTTTTAATAAGTAGGTGCTAAGTACATGACAAAAAAAGTAATAATAACAAAATAGATTTAAATTGAGTAACTTATAAAGAAAAGAGGAACCACAAAAGTCACAAAAGAATCACAAACGCAATCATATTTTACAAGAAAGAAAAAAAAGAAAATACTAAAAGCATTTAAATACTGAAGGTTCTTAGGTGTACTTAATATTGACTTTAGTGGAATGTCAGCTTAACTTTTGTGATTCTTTTGTAACTTTTGTGGTGATGTTTTGCTTTAATATGTTTGTTTTGTGTCTGGTAGTGATGATACTATTTTTTATCATGTACTTAGAAGTAGGAGTGTAATTCCATAAAATGAAGCTGGATTTGGGTACAGATACAGTGAAACTTTCCTGCTTGAATTTTTTCCTCTTCCCTGGTCTATAATTAGCTGAAAAACCGATAACTACAAATTTGTAAATGTGTGAATTATGTAACTTATTTCTGGAATTGTGTAATGTTTTACCGGAATAAACAACTCAATTTTGTGGAATTGAAATACATTTACGGATAATTTTATAACATGATGAATAAGAGTGGTTTAAAAGTAGAGTGGGAAGAGAAAAAAGGAAAGCTAAAACAAAAATTTGCCCAGTTAACCGACAATGATTTATTGTTTGCTGAAGGAAAGAAAGAAGAAATGCTAGGCAGGCTTGAGATCAAGCTCGGAAAATCGAAAGAAGATATCTTTAAAATCATATCCGATCTTTAATACTCTGGAAACAACTTTTAGACCGACTGTTTGCAACATCTTAAAAGTCAGTCGGAATCCTCCTATCTGTTTTTCCCTGAAATTTTAATTTTTAGCGTTGGCATTCTTTTCATTTCACTGATTCATTTCTGTGAATCCGGCGGGTGTTTCCTTTCGGCAGGTGTGAATTTCATAAACTTTTCCGGAAATTGTGTAACTGAATTACTCACCGTATTGCGTAATTTTACAGTGTGAAAATTTATTCACCCTTTAGAAAATATCAATATGAATACTACAGAACTAAAAGGAAACTGGGAAGAACAAAAAGGCAAACTAAAACAAAAATTTGCCCAGTTAACCGATGATGATTTATTGTTTGCCGAAGGTAAGAAAGATGAAATGCTTGGCAGACTTCAAGTAAAACTGGGAAAGAATAAAGACGATTGGTTTAAAATCTTATCGGATCTCTAACTGTTTCCGGTGAGGGTATCGTTCGCCAAACAGCATATAGATTGTTTCGTTTTATTGCGATGCCATCACAAAAACAAGTAACGAATCAACGCTGACAGGTCTCCAACTTTGTCAGCGTTTTTTGTATGCACTCATGTGGTCGGTTTGCTTACCAGGCCTGTTGCTGTCTGACGGTGATCCTGCTCTGAAACAAATTCAGGAGGAACCGGTTTTTCTCCCCCGCTTCATTCTCTTCTATTCTTCATTTTGTCGCTTTTTTTATAGGAAAGACATTTATGTATAATTTAGATGTCCCATAGATATCCTATCCTATTAATGATATGGGATATCTATGGGATATCTATGGGACATCTATGGGATATCTATGGGACATCTGTATCATCGTGTAGATATGATGATAGTATCATGCCGCTGAAAAATCAGGGAAAAAAGCCCCAAAAAAGACAGTTACAGCGTTTTGTTGGGGAGTATTGCTGCCTACACATCCATTGACTGAATGACTCGACAATTTTCAGAGCGATTAGGTCAGGTACTGAGGCATGGACTGGAAAGTGTTGGTATTAAAAGTCAGCAAGCAGGTTTATGAAAAATATTTTTTATAAATAAGAAATAGGCATAAATTCACGGTATTGGTGAAATAAAACAGAAATTTCAAATGCGAAAATATAACGTGCAGTATAATAGGAAGATGATCAATTTTAATCTGACTATCCGCATACTGTCCAGAACCGTAATTGTTGCCTCTATCTATCGGAAGCACCGAAACCTTTTTTTGTCACTTGAGGATATCTTGCGGATAATCATTAATTTTAAAATCGTTATATACAGACCAACGATGCGGTTCCGGATCGGCGATCTGTGTATAAGTCCCTTTTATCCTGGTTGGTTTATATAAGCACGCAGGCTACGATAGGCCTATGCCTGCCACTCATCCCTGGAATGACAGTCCCAGAATGGATTAGGATCTGTCATTATTTGTAAATAAATCTTCTGTTTTGCTTTCTACTATTAAAAAGTTAACTATATTTGCAGCGGAATATAAACGGATACATGACATTCATCCACCTGGTACCGACTGATCTGTGATTGTTTTTAGAGTATGAAAGCGATAACCTGAAATTTAAAAATCCCTGTATAATGAACTCTGTTGAATTTTCGGGCAAATGCTGCTGTGTTTAAAATCTTCCGTTAAAGTATTTCAAGAATAAATAGACTTCTAATTGTATCTATCTGCAACCAATCCATCTAAATTATCGCAACTTAACGTTCAATACTAAATTTAAATCGATTATGGAAACAAAAAACAATTTGCAATTTTT
>Ga0302286_10001927_pt1 | contig 14783 bp, 12 predicted proteins | sample III_Fen_E2_3_FD_198765 | JGI IMG/M metagenome (GOLD analysis project Ga0302286, IMG submission 198765) | Peat permafrost microbial communities from Stordalen Mire near Abisko, Sweden - III_Fen_E2_3 | ecosystem: Environmental > Terrestrial > Soil > Wetlands > Permafrost | place: Sweden: Abisko...
TAATAGTGCGTTGTCCTGGTGAGCATGCGAATCTCATTGGCGACGTATTCCCAATTGCCGCTGCGCGCCTGGCTGATGTTGATGACCATGTCGAGTTCGGTGGCGCCGTCTTTCAACGCGCGCCGCATCTCAGCGAATTTGGCCACAGTAGAGTGACCGCCATGCGGAAACCCGATTGTGGTGCTGGGTTGCACGGCGCTTCCGTCAAGCATTTGCGCGCAGCGCTCGACGTAGTACGGCAGGATGCACACGCTGGCAACGTCGTAGAGCAAGGCGAGCTGGCATCCGGCTTCCAGTTCGGCCACGGTCAGAGCCGGGTTCAGCAGCGAGTGGTCAATCATCTTCGCGATGTCGGAATAGGTGTAGGGGGTGGACATAGGGGTTATCACTCAGAGGCAGTGTAACGAAAAATGCCGGAGCCTCGCGGCTCCGGCATGGAATTTGCAGCTTTGGTGTGTGAAGCGCGGCGACGCGGTCGCCGCGCCCCGCGTAACTAGTTCCAGCCGATGTCCTTTAGCAGCGGGAACGTCAGGTCTTGCGGTGGCGTCACCGAATGCGTCAGGTCAGTATTGATGGCGGGTTCCATCAACTGGTTCGGGATAGCGCTTACGTCGTAGTGCGAGACGGATGATCCGCTCTGATACGGGTTGGGCGCGTACATGAGCATGCGACCGGCGGAGTCAGCTCCGGCGCGAACCGCCAGGTTGACACCGAGATTGGCAATCATTCCCGAGTGCAAGCGCGAACGAGTGGCCAATGCGGCTTTCAGGGTTGTGGCATCCGCCAGCGTGATGGAAGCGGCTGGGATGGTTATTGTAGGATCGGAGCCGCCTAGTCCCGGCGGCGGCGTTCCAACGGCGTTGTTGGCAATGATTACGCCAAGCGCGCCAGCATTTTGGGCGTTCTTGACCTTGATTACGAATGAGCAGGTGCCGCGATCGATCATCGCGATCTTTCCGGCGACTGCGGCTGCATTTGCCCCCGTCAAAGGATTGCAAGCCAATCCAGTGCCGTTGGACTGATCTACGACCGGCATTATTTCACCCGTCAAACCAGGCGAAGAAAGTGCTGGGCCGAAGCTGGCAGCACCGACCAGGTAAGTGCCGGCAACGGTGTTTGGCAGCGAAACGGTTAGCAGCGGTGTTCCGAACTGCAGGACGCCGGTGAGGGCAGCGTTCACAATACCGCCGTTCCAGACCAGGTTGCCTTCCTTCAGAGCAGACGCAGCACGCTCGGCATTCGTCATGTTCGTCCACACTTTGCCAGTGGTGGTGTCTTTCAGGAAGTCATCCCAAATCGACGGCTGGCTGGCTAACTGAGCACCCGTGCTTCCGTTGGTGTATGTCTGGAAGCCCAGGCCATGTCCGAACTCGTGGGTCAACACGGTTACGAGGTCGATGTTGGCGCCGTGGTTGTTATCGAGACCGAGGTAGAAAAAAGTTCCGGTCAGACAACCGGGCTTCCCCAAGTTGACGTTAAAGTTGGCGTTAATGTCGGGCGTGGTCGGATCGAGATCGACGCCGGCAAGCTGGTTGGCTTCGGCCTTTCCGTACCAGTGACCGGCGACGATTGCTCCGGGAAAGTCGGAAAACACTTCGGTGGCTCCGGCGCTACCGAGGACGGCAGACGTCGAGGTGCACGACAAAGCAGTCCACTTGGCATTGATGCGGATGATCACACTGCTGGTAAGAGTCGTGCCCCAAGTGGTGGCTGCGGCCTGGAATGCAATCAAGCGCTGCTGGCCGAGGGTCGTGCCGGAGTTACCACCTACCGGCGAGACTGGTGTGGGATCGTTGAAGCCGACATTAGGCGCATCAGCATTCACAATCGTGATGGTGGCGGCGGCGAATGCCTGGGTTGGTGCGAAAGCAACTGCCGCGACGAGAATTGCCGCCAGAACGAAGAAGAATTTACTTTTCATCGAGGGCCCCCTTCGCGGTGGTGGTGGAGACAGGCTGTTTGCCTGACTTGGCGATACCGGCAGCTTTGGCTTCGTCTTCGACGCAACCGGTAACGACCTTACTGTTAGCGTCCTTGCCAGCTACTGCGCTCATCATGAAGCTGTCATCGAGCTTAACGGCAGTGCCGCCGCGCGGGTTCCTGAAAGCCTTGGGCTGTGTGACTGGGCCTGAGGTCTTTTTGCCCGCAGCTTCCAGGGCCTGGACGTCTTCTTGCGTCGGCTGAATGGGTTTGCGGGTGACGGGGTCAAGGTAAATCTTCTGGCCCATACTGGTGTTAGAGGTGGCGGCCGGAGTCGCCTGCTTGGCTGATTTCTTAGTTTTCGTCGAGGTGCTTTGCGCCGCTGACGTTAGTGCCAGCGCGGCGACGACCAGCGCAAGAAACGCAGCGCGAATCGCCCAGCCACCCCATTTAGGTGTATTGCTCATAACGTGCCTCCTGAAAATGGTTGGTGCCGCAAACCGAAACAAGTTTGCGACGCTGGTGAATCGTGACTAGGCGCGGTTCTTACGGAAGCGGCGCGCCGCGATGCCGAGCAGTCCGCTGCCCAGCGTTACGAGGGTCATTGGCTCCGGAACCGGCGTCTGGGTATAAGTGTCAATGCCGATGTAGTCGCCATTCACGCTGGTGTCGGTTACAAGGTAACGGAAGCCAACGCGGCCACTCGCTCCGGACCCGGCCGAAGACAGATCAATCTGATACTGGGTCCAGACTTCGGGATAACCGCCGAGGGACAACGTCGGGTTGATGGAAAGCAAGAGAGCGGTGAAGTCGACGACGTTGCTGCTGGAACCGTTCGTGCTCAAACGCACTTCCAGGCTGTCAGGGAAGAAGGAGCCGGTTTCTGTACGCGTCCAGAAGGTGACCTTGTTCGCAACGCTGAGGTCGAGGACTGGTGTGAGCAGCCAGTTGCTGATGTTGCCTCCGAAAGCGGCATTGTTAAAGTTGGCGGCGATGTAGGAATCGGACGGTCCGGCCTGGGAATTGAAAACTGCTGTGTTGCCCTGGAACCAGCCGGTCGATCCGATGGGACTGCTGTTATTGGTCATGACCCAGCCACTGCCCGCGAGGGTGCTGATATTGTCGAAGTTCTCGACAACACCTGCACTCAGCGCTAGCGGGATCATCAGAAGAGTGGCAAACAACACGAACTTCTTGATCACTTCACGTCCTCCTGGTATTCGCAATGCGTAATTAAAGGGTGAGATGTTGAAATTTGGCTAGACTTCCCGGGGAAGGAAGGGCAGAGCCACCGGTTAAAAATCAGTTTTTTGGTCCGACAAACAGATAGTGCATGTAGCGCCTGCGTGAGGGATGGCTGCCATTAAACAACACTAAAATGCTATTGGCAAGTTCAACTATCGTTGTAGGAGAAGTTTTAGGGGATGAAGGGCGGGAAAGCGAAGAGTATCCGCTGGGAAGGTGGGACCCAAAAACCGGAGTTCCGAAGCCGATGTACGGGCGGCGGAACTCCGGGAAGTTAAGGGTTAGTGAGACTGCGCGTAGGCTACGGCGCCGCTCGCCATGGCAACGCCGTATCCGCCGTTGGCGTCAGGGCCGACGGCCATGTTGTCGAGTGCGGACTTGATTATCGCAATCTTGACTTGTGCAGGCGTGTAGCTCGGGCGTGCCTGTACGACCAGGGCTGCAATACCAGCCGCGTGCGGAGACGACGCTGATGTTCCGAAGAACGGCAGGAAGCCAGGAGTCATGGTGTAGACGCCATCAGCCGCCGTAACGTCGGGCTTGAGCAGCGTGGTGCCGCCGTTAGTAGCGAACAGGTAGTTGCCAGGGGTAATGGAGCTACCGTCAGGGTTATAGAAAATCTTGCGAGGACCGTCAGAGCTGAAAGTCTCCACAGGGTTGGCCATGCCGGTGAACGGAACCACGCCCAGGTGCGCGCTGCCGTAGTAAGTTGCCGCCATAGTGATGGTGTTTTTGGCAGCATTGTGTCCGTAAGTGTTGCCGCTGGTGCGGATGCTCAAGACCGAGCCCCAGCCGTTAACGTGCAGGGCGCGTGGCTGACCGCTGTAGAGCACAACGTAAATGCGGTCGTTGGTTGCGGGATTGTTGTAGACGGCTTCCTCGTCGGGAATCGAACCGGCGGAGCAGTCTTGGGTTCCGGTCGAGGCAGCCTTCAAGACGGTGCCGCCCGAGTTAGTCACGTACAGATCGTAGTCGTTGCAAGCACCCGGCCACGGATCAGACCACTGAAGCAGGACGACGCCCGAAGGACCGGAGGCGACGCGGTCGAAGGCCTGGGTATTGCTGAACTTGTGAACGTTGCCCGCGCCAGCCAGAATTCCGGTGGCAGGACCGCCGTCGACAAAGTCGCCTTCCCAAGCTTCGGAGTTGTTGTTGAGTGCGCTGCCGCTGTTACCGGCCGAAGAGAAGTAAGACGTACCACCGGCGACAACCGTGTTCACCGCGTCGGCGATCAGGGTGTCTTGAAATACGCCTTCGTCGGAATAACTGACGTCGTCGGCGATGACTTTGCAGCCAGCGGCTGCGAGGTCAATGATGTTCTGAGCGAAGCTGGCTTCGTCGGTGAATGCCGTAGCGAAGATCGGGGTCGATCCGGGAGCCATGTCGTAAACGATCTCCATCATGGCGGTGCCTTCATCCGCGCCGCTGCCGTTCTGGCCCGGGAGAACGTAAGACGAAGTCGGCAGATCACCCGAAGCCTTCAGGGCGGCAACTCGGGTAGCCGAAGCGCTGTCCGACAGTAGACCCACGTTTACGCCGGCGCCGGTGATGCCACCGGTGATGACTTGCTTAGCGCGATGGGCGACGTAGCCCTGGCTGGTGGTAGCGCCAACGCTGGTACGGACCAACGGCGCCCGGCCAACGCGCGTGACATCTGAACGCGCCGCGATGGACTCAACGCTGGCCAGCGGCACGTTTGCGCGAATAGAGCTGAAGCGGGCGTTTTGATAAACCACGTCGCCGCCGGCCTTCTGGATTGCCTGCAACAAGGCGGACGAAACCTGGCCTTTGATCACGACGTCAACTTTGCCATTGCTTGTAGTGGCAACTTTGGGCATGAGCCCGGCGAACGAGCTGGTGGCGGCCGGGGTCTTCAAGCCGACGGAGGCGTAAGCAAGCCCGGAATCCATCTTCTTCTGCGCCGGGGTCAGGTTTCGTTTGACTTGCTGGATGGCGGCAATCTGCGCCGCTACTCCAGCGCTGGGGCCCGACTGCGCTGCTGCCGATAGGGACAACGACAGGATTACCGCGACTGCGGCCAGTACGGGTACCCGCATCGTACGAATATGGTTCGATGTCATTTCGTGGATCTCCTCAAATGTATTGCGTGACCGGCAAGCGAAATGGCAGTCCGATCTCCGCAGAAAACGATCTTCAGCGCGGCTATAAGGGCCGCACCATGAATGGTCTTGCCTCGATGCCGACTAGCCGAGTTTGATCTTGCGGCGAATCACACCAGCGATGCCGAGAACTCCAGAACCCAGAAGCAACATGCTCGATGGCTCCGGCGTCGGAGTGAACTGGTCATCAATAAAACCTTGCACGGTGATGGTGAACGGCTGGCCGATTCCGGCGTTTGACGACGTGTTCACCAAGATCAGGAAATTCGTGCGCACAGGAACGTACACTTCGAAGCTGATAGGGTCGGTACCGAAATAATTGCCAGAACTTCCGGCATCACCGATGTACCCGGCGGCTTTGTTGAGGGGATCGTACCCAGGGAAGTACGCCGAAGCGAAGGTGTTTGCCGTAACTGAATCCATTGTGATGAAGATGTACGGGGTAACTCCTGAGTTGATCGTGTAGGTGTGGTAGTTGTAGGTCGTGCCTGGATTGATGACCCCGGGAAAAGCTTTGACGCTCGACCAGTCACTGGGAATACCGCTACGGCTGAGTCGCCCAAGCTGCGTCGGGTCATTTGCAGCGATAGACGTTGTGAACGTTGTTAGCAAATCTGCCTGCGCGACGGAAGCCAGCAGCAGAATGCCCAGAAGAACAATTGAAATCTTTGACAGCTTCTTCATCTTTAATCACCTGTGGAGTTGGTTTGTAGGGTTGAACGACTGCGCACCACTCGCGCGGTCAGCCGTGGTTACGGAACGACACACAATCCGGGCGGACGTGCTGCCCAATTACGGGAACTGGCTCCAACGCTCTGCTATCTGGGCGTCAGGCTTATTGCTCACACGCAGCAACGAACTCAGACGAAAGTGGGGATTTGTGCTGCCGTGCCAGCATAGGTACACAGAAACTACGGTGCAAATAGTACGTACAGATAGTTGCAGAATGCTGTCGGCCCCCAGTTCTTAGGCTGAGACGCGCGGACTTGTGTGTATCTCAAGTTGCCGCGGAACGGAAGAGACCGTTAACCACTCCTCGTTTCAAAAGCATGCTTGCCGAAGCCATGTTGGGGTTCGATGCACCCGGCGGGCTATCCAATGCGTGACATTGCCGCCAGCTTTCGATAACGTTAGTTTCTTGCCGGATGGGTCGCTCCATCCGATTTCGTAACAGGTTGCCGGGCACGAGGTGGCGCTGAAGAAGCCTTAGCGTTTGCCGACGTGCGCCAGTTGGCGAATTTACATCCAGCCCGATTGCGATCAGGCTGCGGAGGCTGCATGCGTCGAATAGTCCTTGGTTTTCTCCTTATGTACGGCTGCGCGGCATTTGCCCAACAACCCACTGATTCATCGGCCCCCGCCGGCGCGCCGCCTGGGGCGCAAGCGACCGTGAGCAGTCCTGCAGGAACGCAAGCGGCCACCAAGCCGGAAGCCGTGCAGAAGCCGACCTTCTGGGTGCCGGCCCCTGAAGAGCGCTGGTGGCTCCCCAAGGGCAACTGGATTTATGGCTATGTGCAATTCGACATCGCCCCGCCACATAACGAGCCCGATCCAAACCTATGCGCCGCCAATTCCGGCGACTTCGGCGGAGCCAATGCTACGTGCAACGCTTTCGCCCGCTACTTGATTCCAGCAGAGGTCACGCTGCGTCCCTTTGGAAAGACGGCGCTGCGCAGGGTCAAGATCTTCTACAACGGCACATTCGTCTTCGGAAAGAACGTGCCTCAGTATCTCTATACGTGGTCATTCGACGGCATTGGCTGGGATAAGTCGTGGGGCGCCGACGTCTACCTTGGTCGCCGTTTCGATTTGCGAGTGACGCAGCATTTCTTGTTCCAGCGCTTCAGTTCCACTCCGCTCGGCCCGGGTTACCTGGGGCCGAACGGTCCATGGGGGCGCTACTTCACCGTTGGTGTACGTAAATACTTTGGAAACCCCAGGGTCCTTGACGACGGAGCCAGGTAGCCACGAACGTGAATCCGCACCCGCTGGACCGGGCAGTTGCCTGGTGGTCGCGCAACTCGCGTTTGTTCTCGCCGGGGTGGGGCGACGAAGCGCGGCTTGCCGAGTTCTCTGACCGCGAGAGATATTTCACGCCAGCCCGGCCAATTGCCATTGAGTGGGCGCCATCTATCCACGGCCGAGAGCCTTCACGGCGCGACGGCACGTTTCGCTCTCCGCTTGCCGAACTTCCACCCGCGGTTGCAACCGCTCATGTGCGGGAGTGGACACGGGTTGGCAACCCAGCGGCATGTGTGGTGCTGGCGGCTTCGCGCGACGAGGGCTACTGGATTCGCGAGCAGGTGTTTCTTCCTTTGACGTCGCGCGGCATTGACCTGTTCCTTCTCGAGAGTCCGTATTACGGACTGCGCCGCGATGGCCGAAGTCCGTCAGAGATTACCGTGGCCGATCACGGGCTGATGGCACTGGGTATGGTGCTGGAAGCGCGGGCGTTGCTCGATCATTTGAACCTCCAGTATCGCAAGCTGGCCGTTGCCGGTTACAGCATGGGCGGCCACATGGCTGCGCTCACCGCCGCCGTTACGCCGCTTCCTGTTGCTTGCGCGGCGCTGGCTACGGGAGCATCGGCGAGTGCCATCTATACGCGCGGGCTTTTGTCGTGGAGTGTGGACTTCAAAACCCTGGGCGGCGATTCCGCGCGCGAGCGGTTGCGCAAGCTATTCGATACCGCCGACATCACGAACTTCCGTCCACCGGTACGCGTGGACACTGCTGTGGTGTCGGGCTGCACCAGCGACGGCTATGTTTTGCCGAGCGAGACTGAGCGTCTGCATCGGCACTGGAAGCATAGCGAACTGCGCTGGATCGAGGCGGGACACTTCTCGGCACTGCTTACGCATCGCCGGGCGTTGCAGGCGTGCGTGGAACGAGCGGTGGCGAAACTCTGAGCCAAGCCGCAGATGAACTGGTGGATTCACGAAAACTTTCGAGCCTACTCCCGCGGACCGAAGCCCGCGGGAGGCTCGAATGCTGGCTTTTGATTGCGGCTGCTACGACGCCGTCGAACGCTTGTAGAAGTGGTAGATCCCCAGTAAAATCAGCGCTCCGACGAGCGACATGAGGAATCCCGCGGACTGGCCTTCCTGGTAATGACCCACCATCCGTCCGATCCAGGTGCCGAGGAACGAGCCGGCAATACCAATTAACATGGTGATCCAGATGCCGCCCGGGTCCTTGCCCGGCATGATGAACTTGGCAATCGCACCTACAACGATTCCGATCAGGGCCGTCCAGAGTATATGAAGCATACGCGCTCCTTTGAGGGTGAGTGACTGCGTTGACGTTGAGCGAAAGGCGCGATGAGGCGCGATCCGCAATTTGGAAGTGGCGCCGCTTCCAACGCGGCCGAATTGCTTAAGACTTCTCGAACATCCCTCCGGCCATGCCTTTGACCTTGTCCAGCAGGCCGCCGGTGTCTCCGCCTGCGGCTGTGAGGCCGTCGAGATGCTGCGAGAGTCCCTCTGGTAGTTTTCCCTTGACTTGCGCGAGTACGAAATCCACGATCTGCTGCGCCGTCTCCGGTGAAAGGTTGAATTTCTGGGCTACCATCTGCACGATTTCATTCATGACAAAAACTCCTTCATTAAATTCGGACTTTATAGAGGAAGCTGCGCCAGCCTGTGCCTTGTTTTGAGTGGCTTCAAGAATACGCGCATCTGGGGGAAGTCCAGTCTAATGGCTCAGGCGAGTGTCGCAATGGCACGAAAGTGACACCGTGTTCGAATTCATTCAGGGGCGTATTAATGGAAGGTTAGCCGTGCACCACGTCGCGATAGACCTCGAGCATGCGGCGAACGCTTTCGTCCCACGAGAAGCGCTGCGCCTGGAGCGCACCGCGGGCTTTGAGCTTCTCGCGCACTGGCTGATCGACTAGCACTTTGTGCAAAGCGTGCATGATCTCGAAGACATTTTCGGGATTAACCATGACCGCTGCATTGCCCACCACCTCGGGAATCGAGGAAGTGTTGCTCGTCACTACCGGTGTGCCGTGCGCCATGGCTTCGAGGGGTGGCAACCCGAAACCTTCATAGAGCGAGGGGAAGACGAAGACCTTGGCGAGATCGTAGAAGATGCGTAGCACGCCGATCGGCACGAAGCCAAGGAACCGGACGTCATGCTGCATGCGGGTCTTGATGACCGTGCGGCGAAGGTCGGGGTGCTTGGCGAGTTCGTCGCCGATAATGATGAGCTTCAGGTCGGGGTATTGGCCTTCCTTCTGCAACTCAGCCTTGAGCGCGGCGAATGCCTCAATAATGCGCACAATGTTTTTATGCGGGCTGATGCGTCCTGCGTATAACAGGAACGGATACGTCACCTGGTAGCGTTCGGCGATCAGTTTGCGATCGGCGTCGGTGGCATGGCCCTGGCGGAAACGGTCATCGAGTGCGTTGTAGATGACTTCGATCTTGTCACCCGGAACCTGGAATAGGCGCTCGGTATCTTTCTTGGAGAAATTGGAGACAGCAAAGATTCGAGCGGCGCGATGCAGTACGCGCTTGGTGAGCTCGAAATGTACATTGCGCTTGACCCAAGAGTCACTGTTCAGTTTGTAGAGGTGGTCGAGTAAGTCGTGCACCGTGACCACGTAGGGGCATGGGACGGCTTGGGGCTTCCAGAACAGGTGCGGCACATGCAGCAGGTCTACCTTGTGGTGGCGCAGAATGCGGTTCAGCTCGAAGTAGCTGTTGAGCGAAAAGTCGTTGGGATGCGTTGGGACTGTAATGAAGTTGGGAGGCAACGACTCGATGTCGCCCAGCTTGCCGGGAATGCCAAGCAAAAAGTATTCGTTGCCGTGGTCGAGCCGGGCGAGCGTGCGAATCGCATTGCGGGTGTAGGTGCCCACACCGAATTCGTTAATCCGCCGGATGTCGATGGCGACGCGCACAGTCTAGTGTAAACCGGGCGCGTCGCGAATTCCTCGCTATGCCTTCACCGCTTCCAGATGTTTCGCCCGCCGCGACGCGTACAGCGGGAATTGCTCTGCCAGCTCCAGCACTTCGCCACGGATCTTGGTCAGTATCGCCTGGTCGCTGCGATTGTTCAGGGCTTCGGCAATGAACTTCCCGACCTGCCGCATCTCCGCTTCTTTCATGCCGCGCGTAGTGAGCGCAGGCGAGCCAATACGAATCCCGCTGGGCTTCATCGGCGGATTGGTGTCGAACGGAATCGCGTTCTTGTTCACCGTGATGCCGGCATCGTGCAGCGCGTTCTCAGCCTCGCTGCCGAACATTCCCTTGGCGAAGACATCCACCAGCATGAGGTGCGTGTCGGTGCCACCCGAGATGATGCGGAAGCCTTCCTCCGCGAGCGTCTGCGCCAACACCTTCGCGTTTGCGACGACCTGGCGAGCGTAGTCCTTGAAGTTCGGCTGCAACGCTTCCTGGAAGCAGATAGCTTTCGCAGCGATGATGTGTACCAGCGGCCCGCCCTGCATTCCTGGGAAGACGACCTTATCGATGGCTGCCGCGTGCTCCTGCCGCGAGAGAATCAGTCCGGCGCGAGGGCCGCGCAGCGTCTTGTGCGTCGTGGTGGTAACGACGTGAGCATGTGGCACGGGTGAAGGATGTGCGTCACCGGCAACCAACCCGGCGAAGTGCGCCATGTCCACGAGGTAGAACGCGCCAACCTTGTCAGCGATCTGCCGCATGCGGGCGAAGTCGATGATGCGCGGATAAGCGCTACCGCCTCCGATGATCATCTGCGGGCGGTGCTCGAGTGCGAGTTTCTCGACTTCGTCGTAATCGATGGTCTCGGTTTCCTTGGTCACGCCATAAGGAACAATCTTGTACGTCTTGCCCGAGAAGTTCAGCGGATGCCCGTGCGTCAGATGTCCGCCGTGCGCGAGGTTGAGTCCCAGGATCGTATCGCCGGGCTTGATTAGCGCCGAGTAGGCAGCCATGTTTGCCGTCGAGCCCGAGTGCGGCTGCACGTTCGCATGCTCGGCTCCGAAGAGTTGTTTGGCACGATCGCGCGCCAGGTTTTCGACCACGTCTGCGAACTCGCATCCGCCGTAATAGCGCTTGCCGGGATAGCCTTCGGCGTACTTGTTGGTGAACACCGAACCTGCGGCTTCGAGCACAGCCTCGCTGACGAAGTTCTCCGAGGCGATGAGCTCAAGTCCTTCGTGCTGGCGGCGCTCTTCGTTGGCGATGGCTTCTGCGATTGCGGGATCGATTTCAGAGATTGGAAGTTCCCGGGAATTGGTCGGCATGATGGCGTCCTCGCGTAGTGCTAAGCCAACATTGTAGCGCGGTGAGACCGTGCCAAGTGGGCCGGGGATTTGGCTATTTAACTACCCTGCAAACGCCTTCGAAAGAAAGCGCGAGATGTGCCAGGCGTCCATGTATTTGTAGGGTGTTTCGCCCAACGAGTAGTGGCCGCAGGGCAGCGCTTTCACTGTTGTATCGATGCCGCGCTTCACGAATTCCGCCGCGGCCTGCATCGAAAATTCCGGCAGGAAGGTCAGGTCGTAGCGTCCGTAGATCATCAGCGACTTTTTTGGGTGCCGCTTGAACTTATCGAAGTACACGATAGGACTGATCGCCATCCACGCATTGCGCAGATCGTCATGCGTCAGCAACTTCTCCATGCTCTCCTGGATGTGGCGCGTCGACTGACCGGTCCACACCACGTCGCCAAACGTTGTCGAGGCATGATTGAAAACGTTCACGCTGATGCGCGGATCGTGCGCCGCGGCGATGAAGGCATAGCACGAGCCGAGGCTGGTGCCGACCAGGCCGAGTTTGGTGTAGCCGCGCTGTTGCAGCCAGTCGAGGCACGAGCGGATGTCGGCAATGCCCTGCCGCACGGAATCAATCGTGCGCCCGATGTTGGCCGACACGGCGTAGTCTGCGCGCGTTAGCCCGTGGGGCCGGCGAATGTCGTGATACGGCATGCTCATGCGCAGCGCCGAAATTCCCAACATGTTGAAGATCTGGCACAGGCCATTGTGGCTGATGGCGTCGGCGTTCCACTGTGGCATTACGATGACGGCGCGATGCCCCTTCGCCGGGAACCAGCGCGCATTCATCAGGTTGTTCTCGGGATAAGGCGACTCTACCGCCGAGGTGAAGCGCAGGAACTGTCCGTACGATTCTTTGAGTTGCTTCTTGGGCGGCTCGCTGCCGGTGTGAAAGAGTTCGACGCGGCGATGCTCCAGTCGGAAGTCGGTCGGCACCTTGTAGGCGTAGAAGTCGTCGCTCGCGGCCACGATGCGGTCGTTCACCGCCGTCCAGAATTCCATCATGGCGCGCGGGTCGGACTCGTCCTTCGGCGGCTCCATGTCGGCGACCACCGGCCAGCGCTGCACGAACTCCGAACCCCACTCAAACGGACGCACCACGCGGTTGTTGTCGCGCGACGTCATGCGGGTTTCCCAATCGTGCATCCAGCGGCGGTAAGACTCTTTCATCGTTCTTCCATGATAACGGCGAACGTACCGCAACAATGAGGGAAGTCCAAGGAATGCAAGGAGTTGTGCAGCGAATGGCGATAGCTGCGGGGTGAGTGGCGGGAAGGGCCGGTACCCCCCTCCCCCTCCCCCCTCGAAATTCCTCGTTTTCATAGAGATAGGGGAAATTTTCGTGCAAAATCCTGCAACCAAGGGACTTATAGGTAAAATATTGAGCCGTAAGGAGTTGCGGGAGCGATTTTGGGAGAGTAGGTGGGGCAAGGCCGGGTGGACGGACGAAAGTGCGGCAGGACATGGTGCCTCCAAAAATTCAATTGGCGACTAGCAATTTGCAGCTAGTGCCTATGCCGGCTCGTGTGGCCGACTAAGTCGAACAGAGTTCTTGCGGGCGGAGTGCGCCCACGGAGAAAGAGTGGCATGGGTTGGGTGGGTCGTCAAGTTACGAAGGTACATGTACTTTAGTAACCCGGGAGTCGATCACCCGGATGTCAACCCACGATCGCCGACGTCAGGCAATTGTGGGCCACCAGCGACTTGGCCAGTCCACTCATTTAAGCCCAATGGGAGCTTATTGAGATCTCAGTCGGAATTCCCACGCACCGCTCCAGAATCCTATTGACATTCCGATGAACCGGGAACATTCTTACTGGTCCCGTTTGAAAGCGTGATGGGTCCTGCCTACAGCTCCCCGCCAGCCCTACGGGGCCAGTTCACGATATAGGTTCTTTCAGCGAACCTTCCACAATGCAACGCTGTAGAGCGCCCATTTCGGTTCAGTTGACGGCCGCGCCCGCGACCTGCGCCTTGACCAGACTGGGAGCTCTCGAGGTCAAAATGGATAGCCGTTCCGCCACTGCTGGTTCCATACATGGCTTTCAACGTACGCTCCCGATTCTCCTGGCAATTCTGGTGTGCCTTGCAGGAAGTCTTTCTTCACAGACGCAGCAGGCCATTCTCGTGTCCGGGTCTGATCGCAGTCTCGGTGTGTTTGATCTGGCGACTGGTGCCTCGATAGCTACCGTCCATGCTGGTGCCGGTGGCTACAGTTCCTTGGTGGCAGTAGGTTCCAACCCGCGCCTCGCCGTGCAGGCATCACAGCAGGGCGCATACCCTCTGTCGGTGATAGACCTCACCATTCAGAGAGAAATCGCTCGCATACCTGTCGCCGCGCAGAGTGCCTCGGTGGCGTTTACGTCGGATGGCAGGTTCTTGCTGGTTGTCGAACCTTCGGGCTGGATACTGGATGTCTTCGACGCTGCAACCTTTCGGTTGTTGCGGCGAGTTTCGCTTCTCAAGGCATTGGGAGGTGCCCAACGGTACGCAGTTAATCCATTAGTAACAGCCGGCCGCAAGGCCTACGTGATTCCACCCCCGTCGTCCGGCAAGAATGTATTAGCTGAGGTCGATTTGGGCACCTTTCGCGTACGGCCCATTACCTTGCCCGCCGGGAATGCTTACTTCAATTCGGGCGTCGTGCCGGAAGCGGCGCTCACTCCCGATGGAAGGTATTTGATTTTCCTCGCGAACGTCTCGGGGCAGAACCTGCTTCGCGTCGTCGACACCTCCTCTCGTAAGCTCGCCTTTGACACCATCCTATCCAACAACATGTACCTGCTGGGTTTGGTCATAAATCCGAATGGCGCGAACCCAGCCAATGTCTATGGATACGTCTTGAGTGGACAATATCCATCTGCCATCCTGACCGCGATTGACCTGCGCCCCAACTCGCAGACTTTTGGACAGCTGGTCTCCGGAACGGATGTGCCTTTCCCGGTCCAGAATCCAAACAATCCACAAGCATTGGGACTGGCGATCAGCGGTGACGGCAGCCGAGTGGTAGTAAGCGGCCAGCAGAATAGCCCTAATGGGCCAATGCCAAACGTATTTGTGGTCGACACCAGCGCCATGCTGGCCCAGCAAGGAGCAAACTCGATTGTCGCTAGCGCGACCGCTGCTGGTGGAGCGCCGACGAGCGGCATCGCAGTCGCGTCGGTCGTCGTCACCCCACCCCAATCAGCTCCTACCGTTACTCAGGTGAGCAAGAACGTGACTAACGATGCGAGTAC
>Ga0302286_10001930_pt1 | contig 14761 bp, 14 predicted proteins | sample III_Fen_E2_3_FD_198765 | JGI IMG/M metagenome (GOLD analysis project Ga0302286, IMG submission 198765) | Peat permafrost microbial communities from Stordalen Mire near Abisko, Sweden - III_Fen_E2_3 | ecosystem: Environmental > Terrestrial > Soil > Wetlands > Permafrost | place: Sweden: Abisko...
CGAAGGATATTCAGTTACTGTTTCATGAGGTTTATTGGCCGCTTTGGCGAATACTTCAATGATCCAGTTGATGTCGTCGAGATTGGTGGTTTCATCAATACTCAGGCCCACTTCGCCTTCAGGGAAGTAGCGGAAATTCATTTCCAGTTCGAGAGACAACCATTCGATATCTTCGCGTTTCACGTAGCGTGGCAGTGCAAAACGAATAGTGTCAAAATAGGTGCTGTTAAGCTGGGTGTAACCCAAAGCGGATATTTCTTTTTCGAGTAATGCGGCGATACCATGAATACGTGCGGCAATCTGGGTGATCCCTTCAGGCCCGTGATAGACGGCATAAAATCCAGCCATATTTGAGAGCAGTGCCTGGGAAGTACAAATGTTGGAAGTAGCTTTTTCGCGTTTAATATGCTGTTCACGGGTTTGAAGAGCCATTCTTAAGGCACGTTTGCCATACACATCTTTGCTGACCCCTATGATCCGGCCTGGCATTGCCCTCTTGTACTCGTCTTTGGTAGCGAAGAAAGCGGCATGCGGACCACCGTATCCCATAGGTACACCAAATCGCTGTGCACTACCGAAAACAATATCTGCACCCCACTCTCCCGGAGGAGTCAGGATGGATAAACTCAAAAGATCGGCAGCAACTGAAACGAGTATCTCTTTTTCGTGGGCAGTTTTTACCAGAGAGGAATAGTCAACGATATGACCATCTGAATTTGGATATTGAACGATTAATCCAAAAGTGCTTTCATCGAGATCGAAGTTTTTCCAGTTGGCTATCTTTAATTCGATGCCCAGTGGATTGGCACGTGTGATAAGCACATCAAGCGTTTGAGGCCAGATTTTTTCATCTACCCAAACCACGTTGGCATTGGATTTGGTTTTGGCACGTGAACGCGAATTGTGCATCATAATCATGGCTTCGGCAGCAGATGTGGCTTCATCAAGCAAACCAGCATTGGCCAGTTCCATACCCGTCAGATCGCATACCATAGTCTGAAAATTAAGCAGCGCCTCAAGACGGCCCTGTGATATCTCAGCCTGATAAGGAGTATAGCTGGTATACCATACCGGGTTTTCGAGTACATTCCGTAGGATAACTGCCGGAGTAATCGTGTCGTAATAACCCATACCGATATAAGTGTTGTACACTTTATTCTTAGAGGCCAGGGCCAGAATTTTACGGAAATACTGACGTTCGGTTAAGCCGTCTTCCAGGTTGAGTGGCTTTTTCAGCCGGATATTTTCAGGAACTGTCTCGTTCATTAATTCATCCAGTGATGAAACGCCAATCGTTTCAAGCATTTCCTGAATTTCCTGATCGCGTGGACCAATATGTCTCATTACAAATTTATCGCTTGCCATATTTTATGAATTTGCTTTTATTATTTTGAGGGTATAATGTTAGGAGTTTCGGTGATTGTAAAAAATGATTTTTGCGGTTATTCAAAATCCGATTCTGATAGTATAAATTTAACCACATAATATCAACAGATATTAAACAAAAACGCAGGGTTAGTTTGCTTTATTACTGTTTACTGTGAATTAAAAATAAAATCAATGCGATCAGGGACTTCAGACTGTTTTCAATGTTTTCTGATTATTCCGAAGCATTAAGATGGCCTTCTCTGCTCTTGACCGACGGGTTTCCTCCTGCTTTGCCGAACCTACCCAATCGCAATAGCCCTTTTTGTATGATTTGGTTAATGTTTCAAAGAAGTCCCTGGCAACCTGGTCCTTTTCGAGTAATGATTGAAGTTCAGAAGGTATTCCTTCGATCGTTTGTTCTGGTTTTATCATTTTAGTAGTTTGAAAATCTTTAGAATCCTGACTTAGTCTGTAAAAATTAAGTCAGAAAAGGATTATTCTTTTTCTCAAATCCAATGGTTGTTTCGGGGCCGTGGCCACAATAGACCACAGTCTCGTCAGGCAGAGTGAGTAGTTTGGTTTTGATGTTATGTGTGAGTTGTTTAAAACTTCCTCCGGGAAGGTCAGTACGGCCAATGCTGCCGTAAAAGAGAACGTCGCCGGCAATTATTATCTTTTGCTCCGGATTGTAAAAGACCACTCCGCCGGGAGAATGTCCCGGTGCAGCGATGACAATTAAATAGGAGTTCCCAAATGTGATCTGATCGTTTTCCTGAATAAATGCGTCAGGAGCATCAATTGGTTCCACTGGAATTCCAAACATGTCACCGTGTTCGGCAGCTCGTTCAACCAATGAGACTTCATCTGGATGAATTTCGAACTGAAGGTGATATTGGATGCGGCAATGGGTCACTCCCATGATGTGGTCGAAATGACAATGTGTATTTATCAACCGAACCGGGGTTAGCTGTTTTTCAGCAATGAACCGGTCTAGTTCTTCCCGTTCATAATCGAAAAAGCAACCTGCATCGATGATAACGCATTCGCCGGACTCATCATACAATACAAAAGTGTTTTCCTGAACTGGATTGAAGGTAAATTTTTTAATCTGGATCATATAATTAGATTGACTATTAGACAATTGACTATTTGCAATTTATACGTATGCGAGATTTAAAAGGGTAAGTAGTCAATTAATTATTGGATTATAATTTACTTGTCGGTTCCTTTTAACATCGGAACAAATACAAATGTTCCGTGCGATTCCTTGTAATATTCGGTTTCACTTGTTTTTACCAAAACATACATGGTCTGTTTTTCACGTGGGCCCATGGGAATCACCATTCGTCCGCCAACTTTCAGTTGTGCAAGTAGGTCTTCAGGAATTACCGGAGCCCCTGCGGTAATAATGATTTTATCAAAAGGGCCATAGGTAGGAAGTCCTTTGTAACCATCACCAAAAAAGAATTTGGGATTATATCCTATTTGCGGAAGAAGGGATTGTGATTTAAGGTACAATTCGCGCTGTCGTTCTATGGTATAGACAGCTGCTCCCATTTCGAGCAGCACAGCGGCCTGATATCCGGAGCCGGTTCCAATTTCCAGAATTTTATCATACCGTTCGACCTGCAAAAGCATCGTTTGCATGGCCACCGTATAAGGCTGGCTGATTGTTTGTCCGGATCCAATTGGGAAAGCCTGATCCTTGTATGCAAACTGAATGAAACTGTGATCCATAAACAGGTGACGTGGCACTTTCCCTATAGCTGCAAGAACTTTTTCGTCTTTAATCCCTTTGATGCGTAACCCCTCAACCAATCTTTTTCGTAAACCCTGAAGACGCATTGTATCCTGTAACTCCATAAAAAATGCTTTTTTCAAATTTAACCAAATATTTGTTAGAAATGATTTAGATGATCAAACAATATTAACAATCGAGGTTGAAAAGTATTTTCCTCAACAATATTACGGATTTTTAATTTATTCCTATTTTGCATGAATGATTAAACTCGGAATTTTTGGTGATCAGACGACCAATACCGAACTCTTGCATCAACTGAAAATGATGCCTGATGTTGAGGTAGCCGGCGTATTTTTTTCTGGAAATGCAGTCATACCGGATGGTTTTGCCGAATTATTGAGCCCGACGGTATTGATGGATATTTCGGATGCTATCCTGATTTTAAGCGACATAAGTATCAGTAATGACCTTGTCCGGTTAATTTTGAGGAAAAGCAAGCATGTTTACCTGAAGACAATGCCAAATTTTCATATCAGCGAAATCAAAGAATTGATTGATCTGGAAAAGGAAGCAGGAATTGTTACTTTTATTTATAATCCATTTAATTACATCCCGTATCTAGACCCTTTTATCAATAAATATGAAAAACCTTTATTGATTAACCTTCGAACAGGTTTTGAAGGCGAAATAATCAAACCTTCACACGAGATGTTGCTCCTGGTGACAGCTTTAAACCGCGTAGTCCAAAGCAACTATAAGAAAATTGATGTATTCGGGCAAAACCCATCGGGCGAAATCCTTGTTTTAAACCTTCGGGTCGAATACAATAACGGGTCTGTGATCAATCTAACTATTTCACAAGAAAGATTACCTGGGCATTGTGAAATATTTGATCAAAAAGGCAACCATAATTTTGAATTCAAAACACCACTTTATATCTCTTATCATTATTTGAATCAGGAATTTACGGCAATAAATAATTTTGTCAGGCATATTAAGAATAAGGACAAAAAAGCTAATACATTCGATAACCTATTGAATGGAGTTCAAATAGTGCATGAAATCAGAGAACATTTACGTTTTAATGGAATAGTTTTTTAACGTGAAAAGGCTACTTTTGTCACAATATTTTTTGAATTGATACGTTGGTCAATACGTAAGTATTACTAACCAAATCCTTTTTATGCATAAAAATCTACAAATTTTAAGGTATCTGTTTCTTGATATACTTGCAGCCATCATTAGTTGGACACTTTTTTATTCTTACCGGAAAATCTATATTGAACCATTAAAATTTGGCTATAAGATTCCTGTCAATTTTGACAGTAAATTTTACCTTGCATTGATTTTTATTCCTGCCTTCTGGATAACCATTTATTACATCACTGGTCAATATTCAAATATATACCGTAAGTCAAGGTTGCTCGAACTTGGCAAGACTCTTATGACTTCCATCGTAGGGGTAACAATTATCTTTTTCCTGCTCTTGTTGAACGATTGGATCAGTGATTATAAAAAATACTATGACCTTTTCTTTACATTGCTTTTCCTGCAATTTGGATTCACCTATTTGTTCCGCCTTATCCTTACCACCCGCACCATTCACCGTATTCACAACAGGGTTATAGGATTTAATACCATCGTAATCGGGGGCAATGAGAAGGCCGTCCGCCTGGCCGAAGACATGATGGCACAAAAAAGGCCTGCCGGAAATAAAATAATTGGCTTCCTGACGGTGGAAGAAAGTGACAATTATCCATTGGAAAAATATGCTCCAAATCTGGGCTCCTATAAAAACCTTCAGAAAGTGGTTAACGATTATCAGGTGGAGGAAATCATTATTGCCATCGAATCATCCGAACACAACTTACTGAGTCAAATACTCACTGTACTCGAAAACCGCGCACACATCGTTTGGGGAATCCCTGACTTGTTTGATATCCTTTCCAATTCGGCAAAGTCGAGTATAATATTCGGAAGTCCATTGCTTAAAATTTCGAATGGTCTCATGCCTGTTTGGCAGGCAAACATTAAACGATTGTTGGATGTGGTCATCTCTGTACTTTCTCTCATCATTTTCTTCCCGATATTTATCACCCTGGCTGTCATTATTAAGCTGAGTTCAAAAGGACCAATTTTTTATAAGCAGGAACGAATCGGAAAGTTTGGGCACCCGTTTAAAATCTACAAATTGCGTACGATGCAAAAAGATGCTGAAACTGATGGCCCGCTACTTTCAAGTTCAGATGATTGCCGCATTACTAAAATTGGACAGTTTATGCGTAAAACTCACCTGGATGAGATTCCCCAATTTGTAAATGTCATTCTGGGTGAAATGTCACTGGTTGGTCCACGGCCTGAACGTAAATACTATATTGAACGGATTTCAATTGTTGCCCCATACGTAACCCATCTGCAGAAAGTAAGACCTGGAATAACTTCCTGGGGACAAGTGAAGTACGGATATGCCTCCAATGTAGATGAGATGGTTGAGAGGTTGCAATACGACATGGTTTACCTGAAGAACATTTCGCTTTATGTCGACTTCAAGATATTGATTTATACAGTAATGGAGTGCGTGAAAGGCAAGGGAAAATAACTTTAGAAAAGAGGATAGAGTCATTAGTCACTGGTAAATAGGAATTAGAAAAGAGTAAAGAGGAAATAAGAAAAGAAATTATACACAATTTTTCCTTTTCCTCTTTCCTCTTTTCTAATGACCTTTTTTCTAATGACTTTTTTCTAATGACTCTTAACCCAATTCTGGGTTTTAGATGTATCCCATCTCAATGTAATGGATGATTTGCTCGATTTGACGATCTTCTCCTAATGGATCGTAACTGGATTTCAGATTATTGCCAAAAATTCGGGCAATGCCCTGCCAGAAAACAGCAGCTACCCCACCTTTTAAATCATGAATCAGATCATAGGATACTTTTTGGGTTTCGCGATCAATAAGCTTTATAAGTACCCGGCCATCATTTATTGACATATTCCTTAGGGTTGGTCCGTACTTTTTCATCAATTCATCTTCCGCCCTTCGAACATACACACGGCGATCCCTACCCCTTGCTTCAGGAGGAACCTCCATTTCATATTTTTTCAGCAGAACTGCGGCTTCTTTTGCATAGGGTAATACTTTTTTTACACGCATGACCATTCTCCAAAATTGTTGATCTTCGTTTTTATGTTTAAACTTGCCAATGCTATAAATATCAACAGTCGGCAGATCAACATGTGGAAGTGTATCATTATCAATCACCATCATACGCAAAAGCTGCGATTTTGGAGGTTCTTGCGCCAGTGCAACAAAGAAAAACGAGATGGATGCCAGTATGAATATAATTAGCCGTTTCATTATTTATTTATTCCCTGCAAATATAGCCATATGTTATAAAACTGAAACGTATTTAAATAGTTTACGGTATCCTTCGGTTCAATGTTTGTATCTTTGATGATATAAAAGAAAATTTATGCAATCAAATCAAAAGATCAAAATTGATGTTTGTTCCGAATTTGGTCAGCTGGAAGGTGTGATTATCCATACTCCCGGTCAGGAGGTAGAAGAAATGACACCTGAGAATGCTGAAAGAGCGCTCTACAGTGACATTCTGAACCTGTCGGTTGCCAGTAGTGAGTATTCCGTATTTAAACGGGTATTGAATAAAGTTACACCTACTTTTGAAATCAGAGACCTGCTTACGGATATTTTAACGATTGACAATGTAAAATCTTTCCTGCTGAAAGAAATCTGTGTAAACGAAGGAGCGATGGATATTTTTCCGGTACTGATGGACCAGAATGCCGTTGATCTTTCCAGACAACTCATACAGGGTGTTTTTCTCGAACGCAATAACCTGACCCGTTTTCTGAGTCAGGAACGTTTCAGTCTTCGGCCTTTGCATAACTTTTTATTTACCCGCGATGCTTCCATGGCGGTGGGTAATGAAGTGCTTATCGGCAAGATGGCCAGTAAGGTGCGTGATCGGGAAGCTGTGATCATGAACGCCATATTCAACAATCACCCCTTGCTCGAAACGACCACCGTTAATCCAAACAATCTTGAAAACATTCAGAATTTCCCCGGTATCTCAATTGAAGGAGGCGACTTCCAGGTAGGCAGAGATGATGTTTTGGTCATCGGCACCGGGATTCGTACAAGCACTCAAGGGATCGATTTTATATTGGAGAATATCAAGTTGAAGAAAGAAGGATTGCATCACATTCTGATTCAGGAATTGCCTGATACCCCCGAATCTTTCATTCATCTCGACATGGTCTTTACCTTTCTTGATGTCGATGCCTGTATGGTTTACGAGCCCCTGATTATGGGCACAAACCGTTTCCATACCATCCATATCCGTGTTGAAAACGGAAAGGTTATCGATATCCAGGAGCGTAAAAACCTGCCTAAGGCATTAAAAAATCTTGGAATTGATATGGTACCTATAAAATGCGGGGGAGGACTTGACAGCTGGACTCAGGAACGTGAACAATGGCATAGCGGGGCTAATTTCTTTGCCTTTGCTCCTGGTAAAGTAATTGGTTACGAACGCAATGTTCATACGATCGAGGAACTAAGCAGAAATAATTTTCAGATTATTCAGTCCAGAGATTTGCTGGATGGTCTTTGCGGGATTCCTGACGGAAAATGCGTTATAACTATCCCCGGATCAGAGCTTGCAAGGGGTGGGGGCGGTGCCCGCTGCATGTCGATGCCAATCCGTAGAAAAAGTGTGAACTGGTAAAGCCCTTAAACAAGGCTGGTACTACAGACCTAAATCTTATGCGAAAATTAAAAAACAGTGAACTCGACCGCTTATCGGTTGACGAATATAAAGAAATTGAAAAGACTCACCTTACTGTAGTGCTTGATAATATCAGGAGTTGCAATAACATCGGCTCTGTGTTTCGGACTTCCGATGCGCTTCTGATTGAAAAGGTAATTTTATGTGGAATTACTGCAACGCCTCCCAACAAGGACATTCATAAAACTGCACTTGATGCCGAAAAATCAGTTCCATGGGAATTTTATGAGGAAACTGAAACCGCAGTATTTAAGTTGAGAGAAAAGGGCTACAAGGTGTTTGCAGTTGAGCAGGTTGAGAACAGCATCATGCTTCCCGATTTTACCCCCGAAAAGGATCAGAAGCTTGCCCTCGTGTTTGGAAATGAGGTTAAAGGTGTCCAGCAGTCGGTAGTCGATATCTGCGATGGAGCCATCGAAATTCCGCAATACGGAACCAAGCATTCGTTCAATATCTCAGTAAGCGCTGGTATCGTATTGTGGGACCTTGTTTATAAAATACGGAAGTAAGTCATTGGTCAATAGGAAAAAGTCATTGATCAATAGGAAAAAGGAATAAGGAATGAGGAAACAGAATCCTTTCCTTGTTCCATATTCTTCTTTCCTCTTTTCCAATAAATTAATGACTTTTTTCTATTGTGTTAGAAATTCTTAATAGCGGCAAGTCTGGTCATCATTGAATCGCGGTGGATGTTATAAGCAGCCATATATTTTTCTGAAACTGGTTCGGTTGGAGGTGCTTTTACTTTTAAAGGGTCTACAGGTGATCCACCCATGAAGACTCTGAAATCGAGGTGTGGCCCTGATGCCAGTCCCGTAGCTCCGACATAACCGATTACCTGTCCCTGTCTGACCCTGACGCCCTGGGATATTCCCGGGCCAAATCCGCTAAGGTGCATATAACTTGTTGTGTATAAGGAATTGTGTTTAATTTTCAGGTAATTCCCGCCTCCTGCAGGCTGATAGGCTTTTGCGATCACAGTTCCGTCTCCGATTGATACCACTGGCGTGCCTGTAGGTGCAGCATAATCCACCCCAAAGTGCGGCCTGTATATCTTTAATACCGGATGAAACCGGCTAAAAGAGAATACAGAACTGATACGGCTGAATTTCAAAGGCGCCTTCAGGAAGGCTTTTTTAAGGCTTTTCCCCTTATCGTCAAAATAACTCTCCTCGTCATTTTGAGTAAAGCGAAAGGCATAAAAGTCTTCGTTGGCATGCACAAACTGGGCTGCAAATATGCGTCCAATGCCGATTGATTTTCCAAAGACAAAATTCTCTTCGTAGATTACTCTAAATTTGTCACCTTTTTTGATTCCAAAGAAGTCGATACTCCAGGCATAAATGTCAGCCAGTTTCATGGCGAAATTCGGGTCCAGGGCCTGTTCCTTCATCGTATTCCAAAGGGATGAGTTAATCACTCCGCTGGCAGTTTTGATCTGGGTGATTATAGGTTTTTTATCCCGGTGTATCTGCAGGCTATCCTTTAAATTGTAGACCACATAATCAACAGGACTGATTTCATAAATAAAATATTCAATTTTGGCGGCATCCTTTTTATTCATGAAGAAATAAAAGTTATTATTTACTTTCATCTTTCTGACATCAAAAGTCAAAACTGATTTTTTTGAGATCTCATCGATCTTTATCATCGACATTCCTTTGCTGGCCAGTATGTCCGAGAGATTTTGACCCGACCTGACCTGCCCTGGTACGACAGTAAATGAATCGATTGGCAAGTTAAAGAGCATAACCGGTTCAGGGGCTATAACTTCTCCCTGTTTGGCCAGTTCACGCTCTATGCGGATGGTTTCATAATGATCGTAAACGAAGTAGGCTACTTGTAAAAGGAAGATAAAGATGACGATCCATATTAATGCATTTGCAAGGCGTCGGTATTTTTGATAATAACCTTTAATGTTCATTTTGTATGTCTTTTTAAGGAAATAACCATCCGATTCGTTCACACAAAACTTCCGGCAGTGATGATTAAATACTTACAATAAAAACAACCAGGGAAATATTTATTAATCGCAGTAAATTATTTCACTTGTTGTTTTTTTTGTTCTTTTCAAATGTAATAAAAATAGCATGTATTCATAACATGCTTTTAAATCAAAGGGAATGAACTGATCCCCTGAAGTAATTATTTCTGGATTTAATTCCCTGGTAATTTACGCCTTAAAGACGCCATTAAAATCAATTAAAAATTGTTAATGAACGTAAAACGAACCAATCATCCTTTTATTTTGTCAAATCCCTGACCGTATACGCCCATCACGCTGGCCATGGATATAAAGGCATCAGGATCAATTTCTTTCACTTTTCTGAAAATAATGCTGGTTTCCTTCTTGCGGACGATCGTCATCAAGACCTTAATGTTTTCCTGGGTATACCAGCCTTTTCCATCCAAAACAGTTACTCCGCGCAATGATTCATTGTTGATGAAATCTGCAATTTCCTCATACTTTGGTGAGAAGATAAATATTTGAGCCGATGCATTCGAACCACTCAAATACGCATCAAGCGTATAGGATACGACAGCCATTGAAACAAATCCGTAAACCATCTTCTCGATTGAATGCAGCAGGAAAAAGGATGAGCCGATGATAATGACATCACAATACATGATGATCCGTCCCGGGCTGATGTTTTGATACTTATTAATAATCATGGCAATAATATCGGTTCCCCCGGTGCTGCCTCCCCTCGAAAACACAAGACCGATACCAATCCCCCCTAACATTCCTCCCAGTACTGCCGAAAGAAAATTGTCTTTGATGATTGCTGCAGGAAATAAACTTTGCGGTATTGAAAATAAAAGGGTAAGCACGATCATGCTGAAGATGGTCTTTACACCAAAGCTTGCCCCCAGTATTTTCATGGCAATACCTACCAGGACCACGTTGATCACAAAGAAGGTTAATCCGATCGGGATCTTGGTGCTATAAAAGATTACTGCAGATAAGCCACTGATTCCACCCCCTGTAATCTGAGCCGGTACCAGAAACAATATCCACGACAGCGCATAAAGGCTTAAGCCTATGAGCATGATCACATAATCCAGGATGACAGTCTGGATTTTTTGCTTTCGGGTATGAACCATTTCCTTAAGATTTAATGTCATACAAAATACGGATTAATATTTGAGCCGCAAAAAAACCTCCTTTCGTCTTACAAATTTATGTTATAAATCACATATCGGAAGACTTAATGATAACATCACAGTTATTTAATGTTTCGGTTTCACATAAATGATGTTCAGTTGTAACCCAAACAGATCAACGAATTTTATACTTTTGTGTTATGATTGCATTTCCAAACGCTAAAATAAATATTGGTCTTCGTATCACCGAAAAGCGATCTGATGGTTTTCATAACCTCGAAACCATTTTCTTTCCGGTGGAGTGGAGGGATATGCTTGAATTTGTGGAGTCAGATGAAATGCATTTCACCACCAGTGGTATTGATATTGCGGGTGATTCCGAATCCAATCTGGTCATGAAAGCTTACCGCCTCCTGAAAAATGACTTTGAGTTGCCTGCTCTCAGGATTCATTTGCACAAGCAAATACCTTTTGGTGCAGGCCTTGGCGGTGGTTCATCGGATGGAGCCTTCATGCTTCAAATGCTGAATAAAACGTACAATCTGAATCTTTCCGAAAAACAATTACTCACCTATGCCGCTTCGCTAGGGAGCGATTGCCCTTTTTTTATACTGAATAAACCGGTTTATGCCACGGGAAGGGGCGAGATTATGCAACCTGTCGAAATTCGGATTACTGGTATGTCCTTATTATTAGTGAAACCTCCCGTCGAAGTTCCAACAGTAAAAGCCTTTCAGTGGATAGTACCCGAAAAATCTGAATTACCACTGTCAGAATTGCTCCATCTGCCGGTTCAGGAATGGAAAGGTAAAGTGATTAATCAATTTGAACCTTCTGTTTTTAAGCAATATCCCGAAATTGAACAGCTCAGCAAACAGCTGTATTCCCTTGGGGCCGATTACGTATCCTTGTCAGGTAGTGGTTCATGTGTCTTTGGCCTTTTTAAGGAACTCCCTGATCATTACAATGCCCTGTTTCCTGCACCACTATTGACTTTCAGTCAAAAAATCTGAATCCATTAAAGTTTTATTAAGACAATTTTATCTTTTAATTAACGCTTTCTCGTGTAACTTTTGCCTTTTTTGTGTGTCTTAATTGTACATTCAAAAGAGAATGAAACAGCCGGTAAAAACTCCCGGATGATTATTAATTTAAAGACAAAAGCTATGAAAACAAAAGTTAGTACGCTCCTGGCAATTTGGGCACTTGGTTTTATAGGATTAACAAATATCAGTGCAATTGCAGATGGAAAGAAGTCGGGTAATGCTGAAGCTCCTACCGGCAACATTGAAATGATGAACTATGCAACATGGATAACTGATAAGCCCATCACTTACTCAGCCGCTGCCTTTTCGGATAAGGATATCGGGAATGAGATCGAAATATATAACGCGCAGGAACTTCCTCCCGTTGAATATACAAGTGATCTCGTTGAATTTTTGTTCTCCGCTGATACCATTACAGCCGAAGGTGCTGATCAGGAGATTGAAAAATACGCCACAAAGATGATCTCTACAGAGCAGTCAAAACTTAACAAATAATTCAGGGACCCTATTCAAGTGAGTGCCCGGGATGTCGTTGAATGGTTTTTTCACATGAAATCCAATCGTGCCTCATATTTCTCGTAAAAAGGGTTGTTTCATCGGGGAACAACCCTTTTGTCAAAGTTATACCGCAACCTCCTTTTTCTTGTTGAATTTCGATTTCTTGATCGATTCCTTTCTCGAAAGCAGCATCGGAATGGCTACTCCCGTGCCCAGCGAAATAAGGATAAACATCGCTTTAGCCCCGTTATTGACGGTGTGAATGAGCGATTGGATATAATCGTCGGTATTCTCAATGCTTGTAAGGGCAATGAGCCCAAGCATCATTTTGTATGCAAACAGGCCTGGAACCATTGGTATTACTGAAGGAATTGAAAAAACAAGCGGAGGACTGTTTCGCATGTGCGCCATCTGGATACTGATAATTCCAACCGCTGTTGCCCCCAGGAAGGAAGCAAAAACGATTCCGACATCAAAATTCATGACCGTAAATTTGATCAATCCTCCAACGGCACCAAGCATGCCAATGGAGAAGATCACACGGCGTGGAACGTTAAAAAGAACAGCGAATCCCATAGCGGCAATGCCTGCCCAAATACTTTTTGTAATTATTTCGAGGAGTATCATCTTAGAAATTTAAAATCATTTTTACTGACAGCAGTCCCATTGCAATCGAAAAGGCAATCATTAATCCATTCATGGCGCGAACCATCCCGTTTTGAATGTTCCCGTCCATCAGATCGGTTACCGAGTTGATGAGGGGTATCCCGGGAACAAGGAATAATACAGAGGTCGCCAAAGCCTTGTCGGGTTCGGTTCCGATCTTCAGGTATTCGGCCGTTCCGGCGATTAAGGAGGCCGCAAATGCAGCAAAAAAGATGCAGAGATAAGGGTTGAATTTCACCTTGGTTGCTTCCTGCCTTACAAATAATCCACAAACAGTCGCCACAAAAGCTACGCTCATCTCGATGTACCCACCTCCGAATATCCGGCAGAAGCCTGCGCCGGCCAGTCCAACCATGCCTAAGACAACAAGCCGGGGATAATGCGGCAATGCTTTGAGGCGTTGAACTTCTTCCGAAATTTGTTCGATCGTCCAATCCTGCTCCATCACATTCCAGCTTAAATGACTGATGCCGCTGACGATTCTGAAATTGGCCCCATGCGGGGAAATCCTCTTCAGCCGACTGAAGAAATGCTGCTGATCCTTTTCTGTAATGGTAAGCATCAGTGCGCGTTGGGTTATTAACAGCTCAAGGCCATAGCCAAGACCGCGTGCAATGCGTTCCATGGTAATGCGGGTTCGGTTGGTGCTGGCACCCGAGCTCATGAGTAAGGCCCCAATCTCCAGCAGGATCGTGCCAACCGATTGGGCATTTTCATTTAAAGTCTTCATTGATAATGTTTCTGATATTTTTTCAAAGCGAATACAAAAATAGAGGATTATTAATTTCATCATGAATAATTGAGGATTATACTCCTTTATTGAATGAAATGTTTACATTAATACTGAAATTCCCTGAATAAATGAATCAACTTTAAACCGAATTTCGTTAAATGACTGAAATATAGAAGAAATAATTCTCTTCACCGTTCGGCAACAAGTCGGATTAAACCTATTGGGCATAAACTTGTTGTTCAATGTCAAAACAATATCAATGCAGAAAGAAGAAGAAAATAAACCAAAGACTATTCAATTAGATGAAGTAACGGTTACAGGGAACCAGGAGATATCCCCCGATGTTTACCTGATTTCATGGAAGCGAATGCATGATTTCCAACCCGGGCAGGTGGTTAAAATTACCGATGACCCTGCCTTTCCTCCCCGCATTTACAGCATTTGCAGCGGCAACAAAGAAGATGAAATCAGGGTGCTGTTTAACGTGAAGGAAGGAGGCCAGTTAACTCCCCGTCTCGCAGGATTGATCCCTGGCATGAAAATTCATGTATCCAAACCCTATGGCAGTTTTAAAGATGCGAAACAGCCCGCCTGCTGGATTGCCGGTGGTACCGGCATCGCCCCTTTTTACAGCATGTTTCGCTCCGGCCATGCTGATAATAAAACATTAATTCATGGCGTAAGGTATCTCAATCATTTCTATTTTGAAGATGAGCTCGAAGAAGCCATGGGCGAACGATACATCCGTTGCTGTTCGCAGGAACAGTCGTGCAATGTTTTCCCGGGACGGATTACC
>Ga0302286_10001931_pt1 | contig 14750 bp, 7 predicted proteins | sample III_Fen_E2_3_FD_198765 | JGI IMG/M metagenome (GOLD analysis project Ga0302286, IMG submission 198765) | Peat permafrost microbial communities from Stordalen Mire near Abisko, Sweden - III_Fen_E2_3 | ecosystem: Environmental > Terrestrial > Soil > Wetlands > Permafrost | place: Sweden: Abisko...
ATTACCGTTACCTGATTTACAAACCGGGCAAGTATTGTCCCTTTGTGCGTAGCCACTTTCCCTCCACCGATAAGCAGTATTTTTTTACCGGTAACATTTATTGATATGGGTAGAAACTGAAGATCTTCTCGGTTCATTGTTGATTGGGTATTTAGTTAATTGGTTGATTGGTTGATTGGTTAAATGATTAAATGGTTGATTGGTTGATCCAATATAAGGCAAATCTTCTTTACTCTATGTTCTTTGCTCTTTGTTCTTGGCTCTTGGTTCTTGGTTCTTGGCTCTTGGCTCTTGGCTCTTTGTTCTTGGCTCTTGGTTCTTGGTTCTTGGCTCTTGGTTCTTGGCTCTTGGCTCTTGGTTCTTGGCTCTTATCTAACATACATAATACTTGCCGATGATGGTGCAACAATAAAAGTTGTTCTTTTTACAACTGATATTCCATTTAAATTTATTTGACCATCATGACAAACCAGGTTCCATTCTCCTGCTGGTATTTCAATCTCTACAGGTTTTCTGTTACCGTTGAAAATCACCAGAATATCCTTCCATACTTCATCATTTACATGATTGGTCAGGAGATAAGCAACAACATTGGGCGTATTCACAGTAAGAAATTTCAAATGACGTTGGACCATTTCCTGTGTAGGCATTCGAAATGCAGAATGTGCTTTTCTCAATGAAATTAAACCTTTGTAATAATTAAAGATATCAATATTCGGGCTTTTAAAATTCCAGTTTATCTGATTAATAGAATCAGGTGATTGATAAGTATTGTGAATACCTTTTTTATTTCGGTACAATTCTTCACCGGCATACATGAAAGGCACACCCTGGGACGTAAATACAATTGTTTGAGCCAGTTTATTAAAACGAACTAATTCTTCATCTGTTGCATTCTCAGGTTTTGAATTTTTCAATTTATCAACAAGGCACATATCATCATGACACGAAACATAATTGATAATCTGTGTCGGATTATTTACATACGGTGCTTTTGAATAAATAAGTTTTGAATAATTTATGCTGTCATGTTGAGTAGCTCCTACTATTCCAAACTTAATACTTTCTTCCAGGCTGTCAGTTCCTGAAACAAATCCCGGAATTTGAGAGTGCATCCAACTGCCTTTAATTGCATCTCGAATATCATCACTAAAAACAGCAATGTTTTCCAATTGTTTTGCATTTTTCTTTAAAGCCCTTTTATCCTCTGAAAGTGGTGATTTTCCTGCCGTCCAACCTTCGCCATACATGAATATGGTTGGATCAATCCGATCCAGAGCATACCGAATGGCATTCATCGTTTCGATATCGTGAATTCCCATTAAATCAAAACGGAATCCATCAATGTGATATTCAGTGGCCCAATATACCACCGATTCAACCATAAATTTACGCATCATGGCACGTTCGGAGGCAGTTTCATTCCCACAACCTGAGGCATTCGACCAGGTACTGTCAGCATTCATTCGATAAAAATAACCGGGTGCCAACAAATTTAAATGAGAGTTTTTCGCCGCTGACGTATGATTATAAACCACATCCATAATTACACGTATCCCCGATTTATGAAGTGATTGTACCATTTGTTTAAACTCAGTTATACGTGTCACCGGATTATAGGGGTTTGTCGAATAACTTCCTTCGGGTACATTATAATTAACCGGATCATACCCCCAGTTATATTTGTTTTGATTAAGTTTAGTTTCGTCAATTGAGGCAAAATCAAATACCGGTAACAGATGGACATGAGTTATACCCAATTCTTTTAAATGGTCAATACCGGTAGCATTACCTAGTGAATCTTTAGTACCATGTTCAGTAAATGCAAGAAATTTTCCTTTATTTTTCATACCTGAACTCTTTGATACTGAAAAGTCCCTGACATGAAGTTCATATAATATTATGTCGGTAAAATTGGTAAGAGGCGGTCTGACATCATTTTCCCAACCTGTAGGATTTGTATCCTCAAAATCAATGATTGCAGCCCGGTTTCCATTTACACCCGTAGCTTTCACCCACATTCCCGGCGTTTCTTCCATCCACTTTTCATTGACTTTAATTTGAAATGTATAAAATTTACCTTTCAGATTTTCGTTTATTTTAAGTGTCCAGGTTCCTTTTTCCGAACGATCCATATCCATCGTTTGATAAGCTCCCCCTTCACTGCCTTTTTCATAGAGCAATAACTTCACTTGCGTTGCTGTTGGTGCCCAGACTCTAAACTTAGATGCTTGCGGAGTATAGGTAAGTTCAAGATCTGATCCTTCATACACAGGATAATCTTCAAATGTTGCATAATGAGGGGTTGAACTGCACCCACTAATTAATCCTGTAATAAGTAACATAAACAATGAATATTTTTTCATGGTTGATTTTAGTGAATTTTAATTCGCTGTATAAATTAGATATAATTGGTTATATAATATGTAATCCGGGCAATGTTTGCCGGATTTAATTTTTGATTATACCATCGCGTTTCAAAATTGCATCAATGGTTGGCTCCTGCCCCCTGAAACGTTTATATAATATCATTGGATGCTCAGTTCCTCCTTTTATCAATATATTATCACGAAATGAATCTGCTGTTTTCTTATCAAAAATGCCCTTACTCGAAAATACAGAAAAAGCATCCGCATCCAGTACTTCAGCCCATTTATAGCTATAATAGCCTGCTGCATATCCACCCGAGAAAATATGGCTGAATGAAGTACTCATAGCGGTATTTGGTATCATGGGTAGTATCTGGGTAGAAGCCATTGCCTCTTTTTCGAAGTTAATAATATCGCCATCATACGGTTTTTCCAGACTATGCCATGACATATCCAGATAACAAAAACTCAATTGCCGCAGGCATGAATATGCATTATTAAAATTCTCAGATGCTTTTATTTTTTGAATTAATTCTGCAGGAATTTTTTCTCCTGTTTGGTAATGAGTAGCAAATCCATCTAAGAACTCTTTTTCAGAGGCCCAGTTTTCCATAATTTGAGACGGTAATTCTACAAAATCCCGATATACATTTGTTCCCGAAAGCGATTCGTAGGTACATTTTGTAAGCATACCATGAAGCGAATGACCAAATTCATGTAGAAAAGTCTTTAATTCGTCATAAGTCAATAAAGCCGGTTTTGTTTCTGTTGGACGTGTAAAATTCATTACGACAGTTACCTGTGGACGACTATCAGTTTTATCAATCATACTTTGAGCCTTAAAATCATTCATCCAGGCACCTGCCCGTTTGCCATCACGAGGGTGAAAGTCGGTATATAATACAGCCAGATATTTCCCATTTTCATCAGTAACTTCATAAGCATCTACTTCCGGATTATAAACCGGTATTTTGGTGTTCTTCCTGAATTTTATTCCATATAAACGGGTAGCAAGTCCGAAAACACCTTTTTTTACATTTTCTAATTCAAAATAAGGTTTTAGCATTTCGTCGTTTACTGAATACTTTTCATCCTTTAGTTTTTCAGAATAAAAAGACCAGTCCCAGGGTTGAATTTTAAAATAAGCCCCATTTTTATTGGCATAATCCTGAACTTCTAAATATTCCTTTGCTGCTTCAGGCTTATAAGCTGTCAACAGTTTATCCAGTAAATCGTAGACATTCTTTTTGTTTTCTGCCATTCGATCGATAAGTTCGTATTCCGAAAACGATTTGTAACCAAGTAAATTAGCAATTTCCAATCGTGTATTTGCAATCTTTCTGACATTTTCACGGTTATCAAATTCACCGCCGGTCATGCATTTTGAAGCATTTGCCATATAAATTTCTCGTCGCAAATCCCGATTTTCCGAATATTTCATAAATGGAACATAACAGGTTGCTTTTAAATTAAGTAACCAACCTTCTTTCCCGGCTTTCTTAGCATTCGTAGCCAGAACATCCAGAAAGTCAGAAGGTAACCCGTTTAGTAATGCCTTATTTGAAATTAACAAACTGTAATTTTTCGTTTCCTTTAATACGTTTTGTCCGTATTGTAAAGACAACAGACTTAAATTTTTCGACAATTCACGATAAATTGTTTTATTGGCATCCGAAAGATTGGCTCCATTATTTGTGAACCCTTCATACGTATCCTTTAAAAGCATTTTCTGTTCAGGCGTTAGTTTAAGTTTATCCTTTTGTAGATAAACAGCTTTTACACGCGCAAAAAGTTTTTCGTTTAATCTTATTGAATTTGTATGTTCTGTTACAAGTGGAGATATCTTTTCAGCCAAAGCCTGTAATTCATCTGTTGTTTCGGAGCTTAATAAATTGTAAAAAGGCGAACTTACCTTGGTTAACAATGAACCCGTATGTTCAAGTGCTACAATTGTATTTTCAAATGTAGGGACCTGAGGATTGTTTATGATTGCATCAACTTCTTCCGAATGTTGCTTCATAGCAACCTCGAAGGCTGGTAAAAAATGTTCTGTTTTAATTTCTTTAAAAGGAATAGTTTGATGTGGGGTTTTATACGTTTCGAAAAACGGATTACCTGCCATAGCTGTTAAAGCTAATGCTAGAGTTGACATAAGTAAAATAATTTTTTTTTGGCTCATTTATATGAATGATAAATTTATATTTAAAAAAATGAATTGATTACAGAACATTTCAAATCGATGAAAGAATAATTAATGTCATTAAATCTTTTATTTCTTAATCAATTTTTGAATTAACTGCTCGTTCTGAGTGATCACCTGAAGAATATAGATCCCTTTTGGAAAATCAGTGATATCAATAACACCCGATTTAAATGACGACTTTTGTTTTTTTAACATCTGTCCGTTTAAACCGGATATTGACCATGATTTGATTTCATAATCCTGAGTATTAATATAAAATATTCCTTCTGAAGGATTTGGATAAACCGGAATCAAATGGATTAAATTTTTCACTAACTGGTCATACATAGTAGAATCGACTTCAGGTATATAACTAATTTGCATGCTTCTACCTTTAATGATTGAAGTTTCATTATTAAAAGAATAAGGAATATACGAAGTTGTTAACTCGCCTGTTTTACCACCCCAGAATTCATACATTGATTTAATAATATTTGCACTATTGCGCGTAAAGTTTGAATAATTAATCGAAATTATTCCTCGCCAGTCATTATAAATTGGTTGTGATAGCGTCTTTTTTATTAATGAATTATGATTATCATATTGATAATCATAACGTATATCATTTTTCCAAGACATTGAGCCCCATCTAAGATAAGTTTCTACGGAAAGATTTAAATTATCATTATACTGATAATCGACCCTTTGAGTGTTTTCCCATGTTGAAGTATCTGCTATCCATTTTTTATTGCACATGGAAGCTATTGAAGTGGAATCCGGCAAATAATACCAGTTTACGAATGATGAATTTACCCATTCAACGCCAGATTTCTCTTGAAATAACTGACTCTTTAATTTATCTTTTAAAGTATAGGTAAATGTTGATAATAATTGTTGGTTTGCAATACTTGTTGAAAAAACTGTTGTTTTAATTGAATCAGTCAGACCGCTTTGTAAATATTTAAAATCAGTTTGAATGGATATTGTCCACATGTCATTTAACCAAACGTATTCTTTTTTGGAAGTTAAAGTATTAATATTGAATTGAAATTCTATTTTTTTAAGGTTAATGAATATGCCATCTTTATTAATCGAATGTAATTCAGAAGTCACATTTCCATTATTATATTCGTAATCAATTGTGTAAGATATAAGCCATTTGTCATCTTTCCAGATGCGTTCACGTTGACCAATACAACTATTGCCACTGTATAACCATTCACTCAGGGATTTTCTGATCCAAATACTGTCCTGCTGAAAATATTTTGATTCAATCACTTTGTTACCCTGTGTATCATATAAATACAGATAACGGAAAGTAGAATCATTATTATAAACCTTTATTTCGGTAATCAATTGATTATCATTTGCTGATATCGTCTTTACCGGTATACAAACCGAATGAAGGATCAATAAAAGCAAAATAGTATAAAGATGCTTCATCCGGAAGATTTGAATTTTTAATTTTTTTCAAAAATACAGATAATAATTCAATAGCACAATAGTATGTTGTTATATTTTAACCTATTAAATTATGAAATATTTGGAACAATCTATTTTACGCTTTATTTTATATAATGTCGGTATTTTATGAAACAAAAAAGCACTGTAGATTATTTCCACAGTGCTTTTTTTATTCTATGATAATTCAACGGGTAAACTTAACATAACGAGGTTCAGTAGGGACATAGTCGTCTTTATCCCATAACGAACTTGTTATCATCAAATCTGCGCTGTATCGGTTACAAGCAATAGGAACATTGTGTACCCGGCATTGACGCAACAACATTTGAATATCTGCTTCATGTGGTTGTGGGTTTAAATCGTCGATAAGGAAAACTGCAAGATTGATTTGTTTTCGTACTACCAATGCTGCAATTTCAGCATCACCTCCCATTGGACCCGAATTCATACAAGTAATGTCAACTACGACACCTTTCTTCTCGAGTGCATTTTGAATTAACTTACCTGTAGTACCTGTACAAATCAATTTATGTTTTGATAGCATGTCTGCATTAAAAACGGCCCAATCTACCATATCAGCTTTTCGGTTGTCGTGTGCAACCAATGCGATAGTTAATTGCTTATTCATATGTTTTATATTATGGTTGTTCATCTTACAAAGTTAAGAATAATTCCATTTAAACTATGTTAAGTTCGAAAAGTTCATGAAAAAATAACATCCTGGTTGCTTCATTTGGAATTTTTAGCTACTTTTGCTCATATACATTTAAAAATATGATTAAAAAGATTTGTTTTATCACGTGTTTTATCTTTATTTTATCAAGCCTTAGTGCTCAACATCTAAAACGTGAAATGCGGGCAGTATGGATTGCTACGGTTGCTAATATTGACTGGCCCAGCCAACGGAATCTCACCTCAAAAGCTCAACGGGATGAAATGAGACTACTTTTGGATCAATTTGCTAAAAATAATATCAATGCGATCGTATTACAAATCAGACCAACTGCTGACGCATTCTATCCCTCGGCGCTTGAACCCTGGTCAAATTGGCTTACAGGTAAACAAGGATCCAGACCCGATCCTTATTACGATCCTCTTCAATTTATAATTGATGAAGCCCATAAACGTTGTATTGAAGTGCATGTATGGTTAAATCCGTACCGCGTAACTAATTCTGACAATGCAAGCATGTTAAGCAAAGACCATCTCTATTATAAAAACAGAGACTTATTTGTAAAATACGGGGGTAAAACATACTTTGATCCAGGACTGGACGAAACAAGGGCTTTTTTGAACCGTGTGGTTGAAGATGTAGTGGAGAGGTATGACATTGATGCAATTCATTTTGATGATTATTTTTATCCATACAGGGTTGGAAATGAGGAATTCCCTGATGAAGCTACATTCAGAAAATTTCCACGGGGGTATGCGCCAAATCAAAAAAACGACTGGAGGCGCAACAATGTAAATATGGTGATTGAAGAATTACAAAAAACAATTAAATCGACCAAACCATGGGTTGAATTTGGTATATCACCATTCGGTGTCTGGCGGAATGATAATGTCGATCCAAAAGGCTCAGCAACCCGTGCCGGGGTTCAAAATTACGACGATCTGTATGCAGACATTCTTAAATGGCTACGCGAAGGTTCTATTGATTATGTTGCACCACAACTTTACTGGGAAATCGGAAAGAAAGTAGCCGATTATGAAATATTGGTCAAATGGTGGAGTGAAAATTCATATGGTAAAAATCTCTATACCGGATTGTTTAATTCTCAATTGGGATCTACTGATACCAATCAGGCATGGCGAAAAGGGAATGAATTAGTTCGTCAGTTAAACATGAATAAACGTTTTCCACAAATAGATGGAGCGATTTTTTACAGCGCTAAGGCTTTTGTAAAAAACAAACTGGGTCTTAACGACAGCCTACAAAATAACTTTTATAAATATCCGGCAATTTGTCCGGTAAACAGAAATATTTTAGGAGAAGCATCTGCACAACCTCAAAACATCCATGTATTGAAAGATGGCAAAGAATCTTATTTGATATGGGACGAAGTAGATGAAGAAGGAGGTTGTCAAAATGCTTATTACATTGTCTACGCATTCAAGGGCAAAAAGGTTGGCGACATGAACGATCCTGCCAACATTCTTGTCCGAACTACTGAAAATTGTGTAGATCTACGCAATTTAGACAGAAAATTCAGAGGTAACTACACCTTTGTAGTTACCGGGATTAACAGGTATAAACATGAGAGTGTGCCTACTCAGGGTGTAATCAGGAGAATGTGAGGATTTGATAATGCGATTGATGAATTGATGTGATGCTATGATATGATAATGAATTATGATCCCTGCGACAAAACATGTTGCAGGGATTTTTTCCTGTTTTCGGCAAAATATTTTCACGATTTTGTAAATAACAAGAATACAACAGTATATGAATATAATTTTGTATTTTTGGGTGTCCCAACTTACAAAAGCTATGTTTTTACGAGAAAAGAAGAATAAATCAGGAAGTATCAGTATCCAAATTATCCAGAAATTACGAGGAAGATACAAGGTTTTGCAAACTATTGGTAGTGGTCGTTCAGAACAAGAGGTTGTAAGACTAACATATTTGGGAAAGCAAGAGATCGAACGATTATCTAATCAACCTGGATTGTTTGTTTTGGAAAATGATTTACAAGTTGAGCAAGTGTTTTCTAATTTAAGCAATGCAAGTATTCGAACAGTTGGGCCAGAAATTATATTTGGTAAACTATATGATACTATTGGTTTTAATTCAATAAACGAGGAACTTTTTCGGCATTTGGTAATTGCTCGAATTGCTTATCCATTGAGCAAATTGAAAACAGTCGATTATCTGTATCGTTATCAGGGAATAACGCTTGATATAACAGCAGTTTATCGATTTCTTGACAAACTGAATGATAGTTTAAAGACACAGGTGGAAAGAATTTCTTATGCTCATACCTTGAAAATATTAAAAGGTGAAATTAGTGTTGTTTTTTATGATATGACAACGCTTTATTTTGAGGCTGAAGATGAGGATGATTTACGCAAGACAGGGTTTAGCAAAGATGGAAAACATAGCAATCCACAGATTTTTCTTGGATTATTAGTCGGAACAGGAGGTTACGCCATTGGATATGACATTTATGAAGGAAACATATTCGAGGGACATACCCTGATTCCATTTATAGAAAAGATTAGCACTAAATTTGATTTGAATAAACCCATTGTAGTTGCTGATGCCGGGTTATTATCAACTGATAACATAAAAGCATTAGAGGCCAAAGGTTACGAATATATACTTGGTGCAAGAATAAAAAATGAACCCGATAAGATTAAGAAGCAAATCTTTGAACATAAACTTTCTAATGGACAAACAATATGTATCAATAAGTCTGAAAAAACTAGATTGATTGTTGCCTTTTCAAATAAACGTGCAGCTAAAAACCAACACAATCGCAACAGAGGCTTGCAAAGACTTGAAAAGCAAATCAAGGTAGGTAAATTGACCAAATCGAATATAAACAACAGAGGTTACAACAAATACCTTAAAATGGAAGGTGAAATTAGCATTCAAATTGATTATGAGAAGTTCAATACAGATGCAATTTGGGATGGATTGAAAGGTTATATTACAAACACCAGATTAACAAACGAAGAAGTAATCGAGAATTATAAAAGCCTTTGGAATATAGAACGGGCATTCAGAATGTCAAAAACAGATTTAAGAATACGTCCTATATATCATAGGCTTAGAACACGAATTGAGGCACATATTTGTATCTCATTTACAGCATATGCTATCTATAAGGAATTGGAGAGGCTTTTAAAGCAATCTAAATCAACACTCTCAATAAAAAGGTCGGTAGAAATAACACAGAATATGTATCAAATAACATACATGCTTCCACAGTCTAAACATATAAAATCAAATCTTATGAAGATGGATGATGAGCAAACTGAACTCTATAATATTATCAAATTTTTATAGGGTGTCCCATTGACGAAAACAGGTGATGCTATGATATGATAATGAATTATGATCCCTGCGACAAAACATGTTGCAGGGATTTTTTTAATTTCCTGCAAACCGATATTTAAATTTCAATCAAAATAAATCCCCGTTACATTTTCTGTAACGGGGATTTATTATAAACTTCAAACTTTAAACTATAATTTGCTTATCAGTTTTTCAATGCAATTGTTGGCTTTATAATTTTTGCGATGATTATTTTAGTTTCAGGTTCCAGATCCATAAGTATGGTATCACCTTCGATTACTTCACCTCCTAATACTACATCTGCCAAACTATCTTCCAGGTACTTTTGAATAGCTCGTTTCAATGGACGGGCTCCATATTGAACATCATAACCTTTATCAGCAATGTAATCTTTTGCTGCCTGAGTGAGTTCCAGTTTGTATCCCATAGTTGAAACACGTGCAAAAAGTCCTTTCAATTCAAGATCAATAATTAAGGATATAGACGCTCTGCTCAATTGTTCAAACATGATCACATCATCCACACGATTTAAAAATTCAGGTGCAAACGTACGATTCAAAGCTTTTTGAATGACTCCTTTTGAAAATTCAGAATCTGATTCACTTGTCGATGGAGTACTAAATCCTACCCCTTTTCCAAAATCTTTCAACTGACGTGTTCCAATATTGGAAGTCATGATAATAATGGTATTCTTAAAATCAATGCGACGACCTAAACTATCGGTTAACCGACCTTCATCCATCACCTGTAGTAACAGATTGAATACATCCGGATGTGCTTTTTCTATTTCATCCAATAAAATGATAGAATAGGGTTTTCTACGAACTTTTTCGGTTAACTGACCACCTTCTTCGTATCCGACATATCCGGGAGGTGCCCCGATTAAACGGGAGACACTGAATTTCTCCATGTATTCACTCATATCCACCCTGATCAATGCATCCGAACTGTCAAACATAAATTCGGCAAGCATTTTGGCAAGATGTGTTTTACCGACTCCTGTAGGTCCAAGGAAAATAAATGAACCTATTGGTTTGCTGGGATCTTTTAATCCGATCCGGTTTCTTTGAATTGCTTTTACTATTTTGTTCACAGCTTCGTCCTGGCCGATGATTTTTTGCTGTAACCATTCTTTCATTTGACGAAGTTTAAGACCTTCTGCCTGTGCAATCCGCTGAACCGGGATACCCGACATCATAGCTACTACTTCGGCCACCTGTTCTTCGTCAACCGTTTCAGGATGCAGTTGGGCTTCATCTTCCCAACGTTTCACAGCATCTTCCAACTGATATTGCAATTGTTTTTCCTGATCGCGTATCGGTCCGGCCAATTCATACTTTTGTTCCGAAAGTACTTTCAGTTTATCTTTACGTAAATCTTCTATTTTCTTTTCAAGTTCTTCAATCTCCACCGGTACCGAAACTGTCCCGATATGAACCCTGGAACCTGATTCATCCAATGCATCAATTGCTTTATCCGGAAAACAACGATCGGTAATATACCTTTCTGTTAAACGAACACATGCTTTAATCGCTTCTGGAGTATAACGTACGTTGTGATGAAATTCATACCGGTCCTGAATATTTTCAAGAATCAATAAAGTTTCTTCGGCTGTGGTTGGATCAACCATTACTTTTTGGAATCGACGTTCGAGTGCCCCATCTTTTTCAATGCTTTGACGGTATTCGTCCAACGTAGTTGCACCGACACATTGAATTTCGCCTCTGGCCAATGCTGGTTTCAACATATTGGCTGCATCGAGTGATCCGGGAGCACCACCTGCTCCAACTATTGTATGGATTTCATCTATAAACAGAATGACATCCGGATTCTTAGACAATTCGTTTAATATAGCTTTAATCCGTTCTTCAAACTGTCCACGATATTTAGTCCCTGCAACTATGGAAGCCATATCAAGTGATACAACACGTTTATCAAACAAAACACGTGAAACACGACGTTGAATGATTCGTAATGCTAGTCCTTCAACTATCGCTGACTTTCCCACGCCCGGATCGCCAATCAATACAGGATTATTTTTCTTACGACGACTTAGTATCTGTGCCAGTCGTTCAATTTCACGATTACGGCCTACTATCGGATCAAGACGGTTTTCAAGAGCAGCTTTAGTAATATCGGTTCCAAAAGTATCCAGGGCCGGAGTATCACTTTGTTTTGATCCTGAGGATGGATTAGATTTCTTTTTATTTCGTGGGTCTTCATCTTCATCATCATCATCCTGAAAATTTGAACCCATTTGAAAGTCTTTTGGTTCTTCTATATAGGCTTTAGCCTGATCGTAAGTCAAATGCTCAGCAAGCAACACATCACCTGCCAGATTATTTTTTTCTTTTAATATAGCCAACAATAAATGTTCAGTGTCAGCTGTTTCAGCTGATAATGAACGTGTTTCAAGTTCCATTAACTTTTTAATCCGTTCCGTACTTTTTAAATTCGGAATTTCTGATCCACTGGGATCCATGTCCGTGCGAATCTGGCTTTCGATAATTTGTTTAATTTTCAACAAATTAACATGCGATACATTCAAAATATCTATCGCTTTTCCGTTTCCATTACGTAAAATGCCCAACAACAAGTGTTCAGGACCCACATAATTGTTTCCTAAACGTTCAGCTTCCTGTGAGCTATAGAGTAGCACGTTGTGCAATTGTTCCGAATAGTTGACTGTCATATATTGTTTCTCCTAAATGATTAGTTTACAAAAATAGTAAATAATGAGTAAATACGATGGATGAATTAAAAATTTATAATACGTTTTCTAAAGAATCTGTTCGAACAGGTAATCCATCATAACTTGTGCCAAAGTTTAGTCAAAAACAATACCGAATTAGAATATTTATCATAATCGGCAATTTTGTCAGTTAATTACAGCTTGAAAACCAAAAAATTATACTTTATAATTGAATATTAGCTTTGATAAATCGTTTTATTCTGCAATATAACTCATTTATCAATAAAAAAATTCTACAACTTATTAATTTTTTCTGTAGATTTGCGGGCTAAAAAATTATTTTGCCTATTTTAATACACAAATCCCATTTATTATACAAACACCATTAAATACAAATAGTTTATGACTGAAAAAGTTTCTTCTTCTCTTCGGGAGTCATCCGTTGCCCGTTGGACAGCATTGAGTATTGTTTCATTCACCATGTTTTGCGGGTATTTTATAGCCGATGCGATGAGTCCGCTTAAACCCATGCTTGAAAGCCAGCTGAAATGGGATAACATGGATTATGGCATTTTTACCAGCGCTTACGGTTGGTTTAATGTTTTTCTTTTAATGTTGATACTTGGTGGTATTTTACTGGATAAGACAGGTGTAAGGTTTACAGGAATGCTTTCAACAATCGTTATGATTATCGGGGCAAGTATGAAATTTTTTGCCATTTCGCATTTCTTTCCCGAAGGTATGGCACCAATTTTTGGAATCAAGGCACAGGTAATGTTTGCTGCGTTAGGATATGCTATCTTTGCTGTTGGTGTTGAAACTGCCGGTATTACAGTATCAAGAATAACAGTTAAATGGTTTAAAGGGAAAGAAATGGCCCTTGCAATGGGCATGCAGGTTTCTTTTGCACGATTGGGAACATTATTGGCAATAGCCATTCCACTTCCCATTGCTAATTATTTCGGAGATGTGTCGATTCCTATCCTTTTTGGAGTTTTGCTTCTTTGCATTGGTTTAATTGCCTATATGGTGTATGTCCGAATGGATATTAAACTGGAAGCATCCGAAGCTCAAAATGTAAAGGAAGAAGAAGAACCCTTCAAAATGGCTGATGTTTTAACAATTATCACGAATAAAGGCTTCTGGCTAATTGCACTTTTATGTGTTTTGTTTTACTCTGCCGTTTTCCCATGGATTAAATTTGCAACCGATTTAGTTATTAATAAATATCAGGTAAACCCCGATTTGGCGGGTCTAATTCCGAGTGTATTACCACTTGGCACACTTTTCCTCACCCCGTTCTTTGGAAATTTATATGATAAGAAAGGAAAAGGGGCTACCATCATGATAGTTGGAGCAGTATTGTTGATTTTTGTTCATGGCATATTCTCTATTCCTTTTTTAAATAACTGGATACTGGCAATGGCTGTAACCGTCGTATTAGGCATCGCATTATCATTGGTTCCATCGGCAATGTGGCCTTCAGTTCCTAAAATTATTCCTGAGAAACAACTTGGTACTGCTTATGCTTTGATATTCTGGATTCAAAACTGGGGATTAATGGGCGTGCCGTTGTTAATCGGAATCGTGTTGAGTGCTTCAAATCCAACTGTTTCACACGCTAAAGTTGTGGTAAAAGATGCCATCACCGAAACATATACACAAATGCAACCTCAGCTTCATCTGAATAAAATTGATTTTGACATTGCAGTAGACAAAACTACAACGCGTTTAATCAATCAGGTACTTGTTAATACTGAATACGAAGGTATTCAGGATACAACTGGATTTGCAGGTTTTAAGAATAAACTTATAGCTGTTAATCTTCAGTCAGTTAAAAACATCCAACCTCTCCAACAAAAAAACAAATTGAAACAACAGGTTGAAGACGCATGTGTAAAAGCAAGTTATAACGTAATTGACAAACAAAAAATTGCACTTCGTTATGATTATACAAAAGCCAATCTTATTTTTATGATTTTTGGAGTTCTGGCATTTATTGTTGCTTTTATGCTAAAAGCC
>Ga0302286_10001933_pt1 | contig 14733 bp, 15 predicted proteins | sample III_Fen_E2_3_FD_198765 | JGI IMG/M metagenome (GOLD analysis project Ga0302286, IMG submission 198765) | Peat permafrost microbial communities from Stordalen Mire near Abisko, Sweden - III_Fen_E2_3 | ecosystem: Environmental > Terrestrial > Soil > Wetlands > Permafrost | place: Sweden: Abisko...
GAGGATTAATCTTCAGGGCTTTGTTTTTTTATGCTTCAAGCATGGCCTGGTATTCGTCGGCGCTTAATAATCCGGCAAGCTCTGCAGGATTGGCAATGGATATTTTAATCAGCCAGCCTTCTCCGTAGGGATCTTTATTGACAAGTTCAGGAGAAGATTCCAAAACCGGATTTATTTCCAGTACCTCTCCTCCAACAGGCATAAATAAATCTGAAACTGTTTTCACGGCTTCAATGGTTCCAAAAGTGTCGCCCTTTCCCAGCGTTTCGCCTTCGGTCTCAATTTCAACAAATACAATGTCACCCAATTCACCCTGGGCAAATGAGGTAATTCCAACTGTGGCAACTTCACCTTCGACACTAATCCATTCGTGTTCATTGGTGTACTTTAAATTCTGGGGCAGAGTCATATTCTATTTTTTTATCGGTTTATCAGAATTCAAAAGTAATACAAATTTTTTATTCAAACCTTTATGGTTTGTCAGTGTTATGAAAATTCGTTAAGTTTTATTAATTTGCAGTATTAATACCATTTTCTATGTTTCAGACCCAACTTTCAGATCTGTCAATGCTTCAGAAAACAGCTAAATTATTGCTCGATCATTTTCCTGAAGAACGTATTTTCGCCTTATACGGGACCATGGGAGCCGGAAAAACTACCCTGATCAAGGCTCTCTGTAAGGAATTAGGTTCAGAGGATTATGTGACAAGTCCCACTTTTGCACTTATCAATGAATACTCTACGTCCACCGGAGCCCTGATTTATCATTTTGATTTTTACCGCATTAAAAAGCTCGAAGAAGCGTATGATCTCGGATATGAAGATTATATTTACAGTGGAAATTATTGTTTTATCGAATGGCCTGAAATGATTGAATCGTTGCTGCCCGATGGAATTGTGGCCGTCAGCATTAAAGAAGGGGATAAAGGGGCCCGGCAAGTCGAAGCAAGAAAAATGTAAATATTTTATAGGTTCTGCGTATAATTAATTTCATGAACCCAATCACGTAAAAATGACTGCAAAGGACAAATTAACTGAACTTTCTGCAACCGGGTCAACCTACATGTTGCCCAAGGAAGAAATGCTTGAGATTAGGCGAAAAGGTAAAAAAATCAGAATTGGTATTCCATCAGACAAAGAGAAGGTTGAGTTTCGGGTTCCTTTAACACCCCAGGCGGTTGAACTGTTGGTATCCTACGGTCATAACATACTGATTGAGAAAGAAGCGGGAATGGCAGCCAGTTATTCTGATCAGGAATACCGTGAAGCCGGCGCCCAGATTATGGACGACCGCAAGGAAATCTTTGAATGCGATATAGTCCTGCGTGTTTCTCCTTTCGATGAGGCTGAAATCGATATGCTGAAAGGACATCAGGCCCTGATTTCAAATCTCCAGATCAATGCTCATTGTCCCGGATCAATCGGAAAACTACTTCAAAAGAAATTAACCAACATAGCCTACGAATACCTGGAAGAAGAAGATGGAAGCAAACCCATTGTACAGCTCATGAGCCAGATTTCAGGAAGTACGGCAATTATTGTGATCAGTGAGTATATGAGTAAATCGCGAAATGGCAAAGGCGCATTACTCGGAAGCGTAACCGGGATTTCGCCTTCAGAACTGATCATCATGGGCTCAGGTACTGCTGCTGAGTATGCCGCCCGTGCGGCACTCGGGTTGGGTGCCATTGTAAAGGTCTTCGATGATAACATCAGTTCGCTTCGCAGGTTGGAACAAAAACTTTCACAACCGATCTTTACTTCTGTTTACTATCCCAAGGTCATGAAAAAAGCGCTCAAATCGGCCGATGCCGTGCTTGGAGCAATGCCCGTCGGAGTTGCACCCTCCTTCCGTATTACAGAAGATATGGTGAAAAAGATGAAGCCCGGGTCAGTCATTGTCGATTTGAACGTAAGCCAGGGAGGCTGCTTCGAAACTTCACGCTGCACCGATTTGAACAATCCCTCATTTGTCGAACACGGTGTGGTCCATTATTGTGTGCCGAATCTGCCATCTATCGTGGCACGTACGGCTTCAATTGCCCTCAGCAATGTGTTGATCCCGATCCTGATTGCCATCGGAGAAATAGGCGGAATCGACAACTACATCAAGAGCTCAAAAAGCTTCCGCAAAGGAGTATACATATATAATGGAATACTTACCAACTCAACATTGGCCGAGAGTTTTAACCTTCCTTATAAAGATATCGATCTGTTGCTGGCTGTTTATTGATACTTAGCAAACAGGAATAAGTCATTAGTCATTTGAAATAAGGAAAGAGAAAAGAGGAATAAGGATTAAGGAACCCACAGAATAATGTTTCCTATTCCCCTTTCCTTTTTCCGAATAACCTTATTCGACAACTTGAAACCTGGAACCTTGAACCTGGAACCTTGAAACTTGGAACCTGAACTTGAAACTTGGAACTTGGAACTTTTCCTATGACCCTTTCCTACTCTTCACCAAATTGCATAGGATGCATATAATAATCCTCCACCAGCATCAGCATGGAGATTCCCGGAACCTGAATTTCATTTCCTGATTCATAATCGGTGCTGTCAGGATTAATGGTAGTATCTCGGGCTATGATCCGCCAATGAATTTGCGGCTGGAGCTTGAAAGTAATCTCATCCCGGTTTCCGTTAAAGACTACCAGGATGGTTTTCCATGGATCATCGTTGGCATGATTGACTAAACAATAGGAGGCTACCCCGGGTTGATAATCCGACGAAAAAACAAGGTGTTTGCGAATCAGGCTGGCCCAGTTCATATGAAAAGCCGGATGTGTCTTGCGCAGTCCTATAAGTGCCTGATAATATCTGAAAATCTCGTTGTTAGTGCTTTTCAGCAACCAGTCGATTCGGTTAATCTGGTCAGGAGACCTGTATGAATTGTGGTCTCCCAGCTTGGTTCGGGCCATTTCTTCTCCGGCATGAAGAAACGGAATTCCCTGCGAAGTCAGTACCAGGGCACCGGCCATCATAACCATGCGTTTAAGTTGTTCCTCACTGGCTTTTGGACAGCAACTGGAACTCAGCTTATCGTAAAGGGTCTGATTATCGTGACACGAATTGTAGTTGATGCATTGCCAGGGTTCGGCGGCCCAGGGCGATTTTGAATGTTCAACATAACCATACTCGATCTGGGGATGGAAGCAGGCTGCCGCAATGCCGAATTTAATGGTTTCCTCCTGAACGATCTGTCCGCTTACGAATCCCTTGCTATTTTTATCCGAAAGGTTTCCTTTGATTCCATCCCGGAAATCATCATTGAAGGCTGCGATACGAAAAAGACGCGATACATTGGTCTTGACCGCACGCCATGCTTCAGTCAATGGGCTCTTATCGGCCGCCCAACCCTCGCCGTAGAGTAAGAATGTGGGAGATATCGAATCCATCCTCACTCTGATCTGGTTCATCGTATCCAGGTCATAGATGCCCATCAGGTCAAAACGGAAACCATCCAGATGATATTCCGTGGCCCAGTAATAGAGTGAATCGATGATGTATTTACGCACCATGTTGCGCTCGGTGGCCACTTCGTTACCACATCCGCTAGCATTCGAAAATGTGCCGTTAGTTCTTTGCCGGTAATAATATCCTGGCACAGTTTGATTGAAATACGACCTGCGTGTATAAACCGTATGATTGTATACCACATCAAATATAACCCCTATGCCTGCACGATGAAGCGATTGTACCAGCATCTTCAGTTCAAGAATCCTGGACGTATTATTGGGATCCGTAGCGTAACTGCCTTCGGGAGCATTGAAATTCAGCGGATCATAGCCCCAATTGTAAGCCTTATCGGGAGCGTGTTCATCCACGGTCAGGAAATCGGATACCGGCAGCAGGTGAACATGTGTGATGCCCAGCTCTTTCAAATGATCAATACCCGTTTTTAATCCATCGGGTGATAGGGTTCCTGTTTCGGTGAAGGCCAGGTACTTTCCCTTGTTTTTCATTCCTGAAGAGGGAGCAATCGAAAAATCTCGCACATGCAACTCGTAAATGATGGCATCCGATGCATGATCACATTTGATTCGCTGGTCATCATTCCATCCCTTCGGATTGGTTTCCTGCGGATTATAGATCAATCCCCGCTTACCATTGATTCCAACCGCACGGGCATCTACTCCGGGGGTTTCGTTCAGCCAGCTGCCGTCGTTGACCTTGAAGGTATAATAATAACCGTTTAAATCGCCCTTCAGTTCAATCTTCCAGGTGCCGTTCTCCGCATTCTCAAACTGGTCAATCCTTATAGGTGAACCACCCTGACCCTGCTTGTAAATATTCAATTCAACAGCAATAGCCGTAGGAGCCCATATGCGAAAAAGGGTCTTTTCTTTCGACCAGGTCACACCCAGGTCATCACCTCCATAATATGGGTAAGTCGAAAAATCAACACCATTAAATCTCCAGTCTCTCATACTGAGTTCATTTTCCTAAATTCAATACTCCTTAATCTGCCACTAAGACACCAAAACACTAAGTTTAACCAAATCAGCACATTTCCTCTTCTCTTTTTCTCATTTTCTCCCCTTCTCCCCATCGTCCTGTCGTCCCATCGTTCCCTCTTTCCCTCTTTCCCTTTTCTTTTATCTTCAATTTTGAACTTGAAACATTGAACTTTGAACTTGAAACTTTTCCTTATGTGACCAGACTCTTTCTTAGTTTCACACTATTCGATTTCCATTTTCGCCCTTCAACGTCGGTTACCAAAATCCGCGCCCAGTAATAGGTTTTCACCTCCTTGTCGTACATATGGAAGGTTGAAGTTTCGATGCTTAACTGATGGCTCTTCTGAGGGCCTATATACATCGGATAAATTTGTTTGCCATTGTATCCGTTCAGCTTGAATCGGCGCGTTGACCATATCTTTCGGTATTCCAGCACAGGAGCATCGATGTCTGCTTCGTGTTTCCCCACATTACGGATAATCATCGTCAATACCTGGGGGCGAAACTCCCGGTCTTTTTCAAGAGTCACATCAAGCCTTACTTTCCTGAAGAACCTGAAAAAGAAGGTTGGCCTCTTGCCACGGAAATACTTCTGAATTTCATATCCCAGCACGAACATTAAAAAGATGGCCTGTAAAATAACGATCCAGGCCAGCGTCTCCTTATCCACTGCTGAAATAAATTTCACAAGCGAAACCAGTGGACCAAATAAAGACAATAAAACATATGCGTTGTTCATGCTTTTCGGGAATTGATTCTCAAAAATAACAAAAGTCCTGCAATATATGCAGAACTTTTTTGTTTAAGCAGCTAGCAGGAATACTCAACAGGTGATTCCATGTTACCTGTTGAGTAGCAGCCAATTCGTGAAATTCCTGCCCGACGGCAAGTGGGAGATCGTTTTAAAACATTTTTACTTTTCACTGTTTTAATAATCCTGCAACATTTAAAACGACATTCATTGTTCCGCAGCTACCTGCAAAGCAGGAGATTCAGCTATGACATTTTGATTCAGGACGACATTAAAATTAATCTTAGCATTTAAAGCTCTAAATACCTTCAAAACGGTTTCAAACCTAGCATCAGTCAGATGATTCTCAAGTTTTGATATCTGTGCTTTTTTTACTCCAACCAATTCTCCAAGTTGAGCTTGTGTCAGGTGTTTATCTTCCCTTATTTTCTTTATGGTTTGTCCCAAAACATCCAGCCGTAATTCTTCCTCAAAAGCTTCTCTCTTTTCAGTTCCTACTTCTCCGATATGAATATTAATCATCTCGTCAAGACTCTTTGTTCTTAATCTATCGCTTTTCATTGTCTTTTGCTTTTTGTTCAAAATATTCTTTTCGTATATCTTCTGCTTTTTTTATCTCACTTTTTGGTGTCCGCTGTGTTTTCTTGATAAAGCCATGTGTAGCTAATACCAACGTTTCTTCACTCTCTGTCTTATCCCAAAATGCTAAAAGTCTGTAATAATTCTTATTAAACTTTGTCCTTAATTCCCATATGGAGTCATTCAGTTTTTTTAATAATTCAGGATCATTGACAAGCTGTGCTTTTCGAGCATTATAATAAACCTTTGCCCTGGTTTTTTCATCAAGGGATTCCATAAAATCAATGGCTTCACCAAGAAAGTCAACTTTAAACTTCTTTTCCATTCATTCTATTTTATACAAAGATATGGGTTTCCTTCTTAGGAAACAAGTATGTTTTCACGAATCCTCCTGGTTGATATTAAACCTAAGAAGCAATCCTATTCTGTAACGTTATCAAATAGCGTTCAAATTTAAAAGCTCATATTACTGAGCTGGTGAATTGTATCAATAGAGTCATAATTTCGTGGTGTTAAGTTGCCACCTTGTGTATACCTTGTGTATACCTTGAGTATACCTTGTGTGTATCTTGTGTGTTCAGAAATACATAAGGTACACTTGACATATACTTATGCTATACCTAATATATACGTAAATAACAAACCAATTGTTACCTGAAAGACAAGTAATCCAAAAGTTTTTTCTGCTGAATATCAACGGGAAAGAGGTCAGATTTATATCTGAAGTGATCACTAAAAAGCCAGGAAAAGCTCCGTTTAGGGAGTCTCTCCTGGCTTTTATATTCCCGGAGGCCCGGGAGGTTGCGTTTGGAAATTAAAAATGCAGGGTTTCCTTGATCTTTTTGTATCCTGTCTTGCTGACTTTCAGCTTGGTCTTGTCCTTGTCCTTCAGGATAACAATATAGGATTCCTTTTCGTACTGCTGAATCTCGGCAATATGGTCGACATGGACGATGTAAGATCGGTGGATGCGGATGAAGTTCTTCGGGTCGAGACTGTTCTCAAAGAATTTCATGGTCTTCTGTTTCATGTGCCGGCCATCGTTGGTATAGATCATCACATAATCGTCGAGCGATTCGATATAACGGATCTGATCGACGGTGATGATGTGTATCTTATGACGGTCTTTCACCACTACCCGATCGATGAATTCCTCACCGGCACGGAAATTCGAAAGTTCCTCCAACTTCTCAGCGGTATCCTCGCCGTTCTGGATGCGGTGCTTCACCTTTTCGATGGCCGACAGCATGCGGTCTTTTGAAAATGGTTTAAGCAGGTAATCCACAGCATTAAGCTCGAAAGCCTTCAGGGCAAACTGGTCGTAGGCGGTGGTGAAAATAATCTGGGGTTTATAGTCGAGCAGTTCAATCATTTCAAATCCCGTGATTTTGGGCATCTGGATGTCAAGGAAGACCAGGTCGGGCTTCTTTTCATTGATGGCTTTCACGCCATCGAAACCGTTTTCGCATTCGCCAATGATCTCTATTTCGGGTTGATCTTTCAGGTAAGAGCGCAGCAGGTTTCGGGCCAGTTCCTCGTCTTCAATAATGAGGGTTTGTAATTTTTCGCTCATGATAGTGCTTGTTTTTGTGGAATGATTAGTTGAACTTCAAAGCTTGTTTTATTGTCAGTAATTTTCATTAAATCGGGCTGATTATAAATGATTTCCATCCGTTTGCGTATGTTTCGCAACCCTATGCCTTCCCCTTTTCGTTTCAGGGTGCTGTGATCGTAATCATTTACGATAGTTATCTTCAAAACGTTACCGTCACATTCGCAGGTTGTTTTGATGGTTACCTGGTCGGTAGTTTCGTAAACGCCGTATTTGATGGCATTCTCGAACAGGGGCTGCAGGATCATGTTGGGTATTTCGGCATCGAGGCAGTGGGCATCGATCTCAAATTCGGCGTTTAGTTTCTTTCCGAAGCGCACCTTTTCGATGCTCAGGTATAGTTTGATGTTTTCAAGTTCACGGGAGAAAGCCACCATTTCCTTTTCGTTGTGCAGCAGGGAATAGCGCATGAAGGTGGACAGGTTGATGACCATCTCCTGCGCCTTTTCAGGATCGCTTACGGTTAACGACGAGATTGAATTAAGGCTGTTGAACAGGAAATGAGGATTGATCTGTGATTTTAAAGCCTGCAGTTCCGCCTCACGGATTAATGCCATGTACTCGCCTTCTTTCTTGACTTTTTCCTTCAGGCTCTGGTAATAGTTCACCGCATAGAAAAAGATCAGGTAAACGGCATACATCACGTATCCGCCGAATATTTTGGAAGGGAGTGTGTTTTTCAGGAAATCATTGCCCTGGGGCACAAAGGGTTTGAAGATGGCATAGATGAGCGTCACCCAGATACCGCACAAGATGGAGGCCGCAATAAAATGGAATACGATTAAACGCCCGATGGTGATTTCTTCCGGGTTATTATAGCGGATACTGTACCAAATGCTCGAACCCAGTAAGGGATAGATAACAAAAGTGCTTATAGTATCGAGCAGCGAGTAAGTGAACGGGACATTGTAAAAAAAGATCAGGAGAATGAGATTGGTGACACCAATTACTGCCCAGAACAAGGCATAATAAATCAGCAGCCGGTAGTTATTGGTTAGTGGATGATTCATCACCTCAGAAGTGTTTTATCTCTACGCCGCCAAACATGGATATTCCTTTGATCACAATGGTTTTAGAGGGATCGTAATACCTGTCGCTGTAAGTATCGCCGCGTTTATCGGTGAAGGCGCCAAAAATGGTAGTCACCTCGTTGCGCACGTTCCAGTCCATAGGGATTTTAAACCCGCAGCCTCCAAAAATACTCACGCAATCGATCACAGCACCACCGGGCTGAAGACTGGCTTTTCGCAGATCGAATTCAATGCCCCCGAATATGGAAGTGGCTTTTCCACCAGCCAGTGCCGGGGAATTGATAAATATTTCGCGTCCGCCAAAGATGACAAAATCATCGAATGTGTTAACCGAATAATCATTGGGATCAAGAACCGGAGGATTTCCGCTCTGGACGAATTTGGCTCGGTCGCGCTGACGCAGCAGGATTGCAATACCGAGGGCTACAAATATTAAGGGCCAGTAGATTCTGCGTATTTCGTGGGGAACGGTAATCATTTCGGGGATCATGAAGAATCCGCCGATGACAATAAGGATAGTTCCCGCCTTACGGTTTCCACCGATGAGCGAAAGAACGCCAATGCCCACCAGCAACATCTGCCACGAAAGGAGCATGCTGACCATTGATTCGGGAAGGAGTTCAAGTCGTTCCAGAATAAGAATAATTCCCAATACAATCAGGATGATCCCAAACACAAACCTTTTATTGCTACTTCTATTTTCCATGATATGCATTTTTCGATAATGTAAATATAATTACAATCCTTTTTGAACGGACTGCCGATCGGTAAACCGCCTGATCTTATCGGTTAAGTCTGAATATTTGATGTGTCAGAACAATTTTGTCAATATTATTATTCCTATTATGATCAGGATGACAGGGAAAAAGAGGATCATCAGGATCCCGGGAATGATCAGAAAATGGGGGACGATGATCATGATGAGCAGAACCAGCAGCAATGCCCCGAAAAACCTTCGTCCCGCCAGGAGTATGATCCCGGCTAAAATCACCAGTACAGGGATTGCGGCACCCGCCGACCAGGTAAACAGGTTGCCAAAAAACTGGCCCATACCTGCGAAGAATTCACCCAGACGCGGGAAATTGATATCCCATCCGCTTTGCTTCAGAATCCACAGGACGCCGATGAGAATAAGCACATAGGCCCAAAATGATCCTGAATGTCTTCTGTGTTCATAATGTCTTTCCATCACGTGAGATTTTAATGATGATGTAAAGGTAATTCACCTGCAATACAAGGGATACCGATGATCGGTCAGTAAAAGTTTAAAATCGGTGAATGGAATTTATACAAGGAAAAAGGAATGGGGAAAGGGGAAACACTATTGGAGTGTCATGCCGTCCTGATGGCTATCGGGATCGGCACCCCCTTAAATTAGGGGATCCTGAAACAAGTTCAGGATGACGGGAAAACCGACCATGGTGTTGGAGGTTTTACAGCAGTTTTTTAATCGCATCCCTTTTCCATTTTCCTGAAGCGGTTGACTCCAGTGTACTTTGAAAGAGGATCGATTTGGGAAGTTCGAAGGGGGACAGTAAGGCACTAAGTTTCTTTTCCAGATCACGGGTTTCAAAGGGTTCGCCTTCGATGACCAGTACGATCTTTTCACCCAGTTTATCGTCGGGAACGGCTGAGATCACAAATGGCTGACGCATCAGGGCTGCAATCTTCTTTTCAAGCAGTTCGGGGGAATATTTGATTCCCCCTGAAATGATGACCGAATCGGCACGGCCTAGGATTCTGAAACTGGTGGGTGACTGCAGTTCGGCCAGATCACTGGTCAGCAGGTTCAGGTTAAAATCAGGCAAATGAATTTCAAGGCAACCCTCTTTGTTTAAGCTTACCGAAATATCCCGCAGGCAACGATAAACATCAGATTTACGCTCTCCCGAGAGTTCCCTAATGGCAATGTGTGAAGCCGTTTCTGTCATTCCGTAGGTTAATACGACGCGGCTGGACAAGGTACCAATTTGAGCTTCAAGTTCAGAGGAGATGGAAGAACCCCCAACCAACAGATTAGTGATATGTTCCAGTTTCCCTATTCCTAAAGGCTGCTCCAGCAGTTTGAAGACCTGGTTGGGCACCATAGCCCCGAAGTCGAACGACTCATCGGCAAGGAATTCAAAATCGCAAGCAGGATCAACAGTTACCAGATTCATCTGCCCCACTATGGCTCGCACCACCATCATCTTGCCGGCAATGTAACGGCATGGAAGGCTCAACAAAATACGACTACCTTTATTCAAACCAAAATATTCGATGGTACGTTCGGCACTGCACCGCATGAAGGATTTGGACAGTTCAATGGGTTTAGGTTCGCCTGTACTTCCTGAAGTTTGAGCCATAATATAGTTTGAATCCGAAAACCATTCATTCAGGAAACCATATAGTTCCTTTTCCCACTCCGCTGCGGAAGGATTGGCGGAGGATTCAAATTTCAGCACAGAAATATCAGAAGTAGAAAGCTTATTGCCGTTCAGGAAGATGGTGTTCGGGATATGGGTCATGATTAATCAATTCAAAGTTCCAGGTTCAAAGTTCAAAGTTTTAAGTTTCAAGTCATCGCTGTCATTGTTATCATTCAACAAACCTGGTGGCGATAATGACGTGAAAATAATGACAATTAATGACTATAACTATCTATAAAAAATCATCTACTTCCTGCAATTCAGTCAAAGGCTTCAGGTTCCAGGGTCTTTGGGGGCGATGCCACAACTGATCGCCAAGGATTTCTAACGGAGAATCCAGGTTATTGGTATAGAGCTGCCCTGTTCCAAGGCCTTGTTCTCCATTGTAATTTAGCTGAGAAGTCCATTGTGCAATAGCATTCAGCCCAATGTTGGATTCCAGGGCAGAGGTAATCCACCAGCCTGAAGCATATTTACCAGCCTGCTCGATCCATTTTTCGCAGGTAGTAAAGCCTCCGTGCAAACTAGGTTTCAGAATCAAGTAAGCAGGATGGATTGTCTCCAGCAGTTTTTGCATTTCAATACGGCTGGAAATGCCAATCAGCTCTTCGTCGAGTCCAATCGGTACGGGTGACTTCAGGCACAGTTCCGCCATTTCGTTTGGTTGCCCAGCTTCTATGGGCTGTTCAATGGAATGAATCTGCAGCTCTGACAAGCGTTTCAGGTTCTCAAGGGCAGTCTGATAGGTATAGGCTCCATTGGCATCCACCCTCAAGGTAATCTCCCCGGAAGAAAACTCACTACGGATTGCCTTCAGTAGTTCAAACTCGGTATTGAAGTCCAGGGCGCCGATCTTTATCTTGATGCACGTGAACCCAGATTCCAGTTTCGATTGGATTTGTTGTTTCATGAATTCAGGGGTACCCATCCAGATCAGTCCGTTGATCGGTATGCCCTGCTCTCCGCGAGTAAAGGCAGAAGGATAAAGAAGTTGCTGACCATTGTTTTTCAGGTCCAGCAAGGCTGTCTCGAGTCCGAAAAGGATCGATGGCCAGGCATGCAATTCTTCGGGCAGCGCACAGAAATAGTCAATTTCTTCGCATACCTGCAGCAGTTTGGAATTCATCTTGTACAGGCTTTCGACACTCAGTTCGGGCAAAGGGGCACATTCGCCAATCCCTGTGCCGGTTCCGTCGGACAGAAAGAGGAACCACGAATCACGGGTGGTATAGACTCCGCGGGAGGTTCCCGAAGCTTGTCGGAAGTTGAGTGTGTATTTTTTATATGAAGCCTTCAATGAATTGTAAATTATGAATTATAAATGATTTTCCATATATCACTGTATGTTAATAATTATCAGGCAGAAAGCCCATATTATTGCGAAATTCCCATCCCTTATGGGGAAGGGTTGGGGATAGGGCTAACCTTTAAGGGATCAGGGCATTCCTCAAGCAACTGCCTTATGGTCTTATGAAATACAGGATGCATCAGATCGGGAGCAATCTCGTGAAGCGGTACCAACACAAATTTCCGTTCCTGAATCCTGGGATGCGGGACAATCAGATCATCCGAATTAATGACCTGATCCCCATAGAACAAAATGTCGATATCGATGATCCTTGAATTGTATTGAACTTCCTTCCTTATACGCCCCAGTTGAAGCTCAATCTGCTGGGTCTGGAGAAGCACTTCTGCGGCAGAAAGCCCTGTAACGATTTCTATCACCTGATTCCAGAAGTAATCCGAAGATTCAAATCCCCAGGGTTCGGTTTCATATACGACTGACAGTGCGGTTATTATTCCTACCTGCTCGCGAAGCAAAGCTCTGGCCTCAGAGAAAACCTTCTGTTTGTCTCCGAGATTTCCACCCAATAAGATATAAAGCCTGATCATAACACATAGGAATCTGTAACAAAATCACTAAATTCGTACAAATCTATTGCACATTTCAATCGAAACAAACAAAAATAAACAAAATACACATGAAGCAATTTTTTAAATTTACCCTTGCCTCCATAGTCGGAGTATTAATTGCAGGTGTTTTACTCCTGTTTATTACCATCGGAGTTATTACTGCAATGGTTTCCAGGACAGACGAGCCTGCTCAAATTCCCGGCAACAGTGTGTTGCTTCTCAAGTTTGATCATGAGATTGTTGACCGTGCGAGGAAGAGTCCTTTTGGAGATCTTGATTTCGGAGTGTTTCAGGGTAATAAAACCGTTGGACTAAATGATATTCTCGATTGTATCCGCAAAGCCAAGACGGATAATAATATCAAGGGAATTTACCTGAATCCGATGGATATACAGGCCGGGATGGCTTCGGTTGAGGAAATCCGTTCGGCATTGAAGGATTTCAAAACTTCAGGTAAATTTATTTATGCCTACGGCGATTTCCTTTCTCAGAAGGCATACTACCTGGTTACAATTGCGGATACCCTGGCATTGAATCCACAGGGATCTGTCGATTTCAGAGGCCTGGGAGGCGAACGAACCTTTTACAAAAAAGGTCTGGAAAAGCTGGGTGTCGAAATGCAGATTATTCGTCATGGTAAATTCAAATCGGCTGTCGAGCCTTTCCTGTTGGATAAAATGAGTGATGAAAACAGACTTCAGACGGAGACCTATCTGAAAAGCATCTGGAAGGAGATGCTCATGGACATATCGGCTTCACGCAAGATGGGATTTGACGAACTGAACGACATTGCCGACATGGTTGCCACCTTCAGGAAAGCTGATTTTGCCAAAAAGAAAAACCTCGTTGATCGTCTGAAATATAAGGACCAGGTTATTGAGGACCTGAAAAAACTTACAGGGACAAGCGAAAAAGATGATGTGAAGGCTATTGACATTTACAAGTACATTAAAGTTCCTGAGCAGCGAGCTCAAAAAGGAATTGCCCGTAAAAAGATTGCCGTGATTTATGCTTCAGGCAGTATTGATGCAAGCGTAGCAGACGATGGCATCAAATCGGAGGAACTCTCGAGAACCATTCGTGAAGCCCGACGTGATTCTACCATCAAAGCCATCGTGTTGCGAATCAACTCTCCTGGTGGAAGCGCATACGGTTCGGAAGTGATCTGGCGCGAAGTCAAGCTGGCCGCGGCCACGAAACCGGTTATTGCATCAATGGGTGATGTAGCTGCCTCAGGCGGCTATTACATTGCAGCAGCTGCCAATACCATTATGGCCGACCATACCACCATTACCGGTTCGATCGGAATCTTCGGTATGATCCCAAATTTAAAAAATCTGATGACCGACAAACTTGGCATTACCACGGATGTGGTTATGACCAACGAGCATTCGGATATGATTTCCGTGATCAGACCTATGTCCAAGTTTGAGCGTGACCTGATGCAGCAAACGATTGAGGAAGGTTACGATACATTTATCACCCGTGTTTCTGATGGCCGTAAGATGGAGAAAACTGCGGTCGATGACATTGGTCAGGGCCGGGTTTGGGCTGCTCCAAATGCGAAGGAAATTAAGTTGATCGATTCGTTTGGCGGCTTAACGGATGCCATCGAACTGGCCAGAAAGATGGCTAAACTTGACAACTTCCGCATCGTTAACCTCCCGAAACTGAAAGATCCAATAACCGAATTACTTAAAGAGTTCTCCAGTTCGGCCAAGGCAGGTTTTATGAAAGACGAGCTGGGTGAAAACTACAAATATTACGAGCAGATGCGCAGCCTGATTTCCCAAAAAGGAATACTGGCCCGCATGCCTTACGATATTGATATTCATTAGCAAAATAAAATGAATCATTAGTTATTAGGAAAAAGGAAATGGGAAAACGGATTTTCAACAATCTCATTTCTAATGACTAATGACTCATTTCTAAACATTAATTTTGTATGGCTTACAATCAATTATTGGCCAACCGTATC
>Ga0302286_10001934_pt1 | contig 14731 bp, 13 predicted proteins | sample III_Fen_E2_3_FD_198765 | JGI IMG/M metagenome (GOLD analysis project Ga0302286, IMG submission 198765) | Peat permafrost microbial communities from Stordalen Mire near Abisko, Sweden - III_Fen_E2_3 | ecosystem: Environmental > Terrestrial > Soil > Wetlands > Permafrost | place: Sweden: Abisko...
TCCGCTTCAGATCTACATAATCACGGATATGGGTTCCCTGTTTTGTCGTACGATTCGGAACAAACAAGAATACCTCGATTGCTTCAAATCCGGATTTAAACATATGGAATTTTCCACCTTTTTCGAGATGGGGTTTTTGTTTATCGAACCAATTTCTTAATGCTTTCATTAACTGTGTTTTAATTTCAATAAAAGGAATACCACTAACCCAACTCCTTGATCATCGAGTTAATCCCTTTACGCAGGACCGATTGAACCATTATTTTGGATGTGCAAACATATTCGCAAAGGGCGAGGTCCTCCTCAATGACCTCATATATTCCAAGCTGCTCCATTGCATCAATGTCGTTTGCCAGAATGGCTTTTATCAAATAGACAGGAAGAATGTCCATTGGCAGTACTTTTTCGTACTCATCCGAAAGGACGAATGCCCGTTCCTCTCCATGCGTATTCGCATCAAGTACATATTTTTTCTTTTTGGATCCCAGCCATGAAAAGAAAGTGCGCGAAGGACTGTATTTGCCAAACCCTGGTAATGCCCAACCAAACATTTCATAATAGTTTCCTTCCGGAATCACCGAAACCATAGCATCGTAAAACCCAAGGTATCCGTTTGCTGGAATAGCGGTTCCGGTAAGCACATTCCCGCTGATAATCCGCACATTTCCTTTTGAAAGTTTCCCTTTCAGAAGTCCGGTAAGCGAACCACCCCGCCAGAATTGGAAGTATTTTGGTTCCAGAACCTCAGAACCAGAGAGGGCAATAATCCGCGATGAATCGTATTTACCTGTTAAAAACAACCGACCAATCATGATAACATCCTGCGGTTGAATGGTCCACACAATCTCTCCTTTATTTAAAGGTGAAACAGCATGAATCTGAATTCCGACATTTCCTGTAGGATGAGGCCCGTTGAACAAGGTAAATTCGACACCTTTTGTTTGTGAAAAAACCGTATTTTCTTTCTTTGACGACAACCCAAGGTTTATTTTACCCGTTGTAAGTTTCGACAATGCATTAATCCCGGTTTGCCATGCATTTGCATCGTCTTGAAATACAAAGTCATAGTCTGGTGCAAGCGGAGAACTGTCGAAACAGGAGATGAAAATTGCTTTGGGCTGATCCGTCGGATGGGCAACAATTCCAAAAGGCCTCGATTTTATTGCTGGCCATATCCCCGATTTTAATAATTCAGCCTTGATTACATCGCCACTGAGATTTAGCGGATCAGCCTTGAGAAAATCTTCTGAAAGATTCTCACGCTCTGCTTTTACAACCACCTCCAATATTCTTCGGCGTTCGCCCCGGTTTATAGCTGCCACTTCACCGCTTACCGGCGATACATACTGAACTTCGGGGTGGTATTTGTCGAAAAACAAAGGGGTTCCGGCCTTTACTTTATCCCCAACCGCAACCGTAAGTTTGGGGACGAGTCCTTGAAAATCGGCGGGCTTGATGGCAAAGGTCTCAGGCCTGCTGATATGTTCCAGAATATTAGCTGGTTGGCCTTTTATCTGAATATCTAATCCTTTCTTTAGCTTGATAACTTTTGACATTATAACTTATGGTATTAATTTTGAGGACAAAAGTAGGTATTCGAACCTTCAATCCAAATTAAAGTGTGAACTATTAATTTGGATTGAAAAACCAATATATCAATGATTTAATTGATATATTTCATGATTTAACAAAATTTTAAGATAATTAATGAAATGTAAATCATTATTAATTTAATTGATATGACCGGTAAAAATTTGATTTTCCTTATTAAGATGAAAATAAATATATTCATTTTTGCGTTTTTCATTTTGGCTTCGATAAGCGAAGTGGCAGCAGTTAATGTTGCATCGGGTTCTCTGAAAAACGGCATTTTTCGTGAAAACATCCGATCGGTTCAATTTTTTCGGGAGGGCTGGGATTTTTCGCAGCCCGTACTTGAGCTTGGTGCGGATCAGCGATTGTTGCTGAAGTTTGATGAATTAACAGAAGGTGTAACCAATTTCGTGTATACAATAACACATTGTGATTCTGAATGGTATCCTTCGCGGTTAGTGCAATCGGAATATATGGAAGGTTTTATTGAAAATCCCGTTACTGATTACGCCGCCTCGGTTAATACCACCTCAAAATACACTAATTATTTGTTGTCGCTTCCGAACGAAAATGTTCGTTTTCTTGTTTCCGGAAATTACCTGCTATCGGTTTTTGATGAAGCAGACCGGACAACCCCTGCAATTACACGTCGGTTTTATATTGTTGAACCTTCAACCGATATTCGTGGCGAGGTTAAGAAATCAACGTTTGAAGGTTACAAAGGACGCGACCAGGAGATTGACTTTGCGGTCGATTATTCCCGGTTTAGTATCCAGGACCCGCGCACCGAGGTAAGAGTGGTTGTGATGCAGAATTCGCGGAATGATAATTGCCTGACAAATCTTAAACCATTATTTGTCAGGAACAACCTATTAAGCTATGATCTTAGTCGCGAGAACGTTTTCGCCGGGGGGAATGAATTTCGAAATTTCGACACCAAAAATATCCGCATGAATGGGTTAGGGGTTGCTAACATCGAGTTTGTCAATCCTGACTATCACGTTACGTTGCGGACTGATCAGATTCACAATGGTGATTACCGCAACGAGAGTGATCTGAACGGTCGTTACCTGGTCAAAAATGACCGCGTTACCGATTCGGACCTTGAAGCGGATTATATTTTTGTCCATTTTTCGCTTGAGATGAAGGAGCCATTATTAGGAGGTGAAATCTATGTTTTTGGTGGGTTATCCGATTGGCAATGTCAGCCGTCAAATAAAATGAAGTGGAATTTTGAAACTAAACGGTATGAGGCTACGCTTCAGGTAAAACAAGGATTTTACGATTATCAGTATGTATATGTAGAGAGCGGTAGCAACAAAATCGATAATACCCTGTTGGAAGGGAGTTATGTTGAAACTGAAAACGACTATCAGCTTTTTGTTTATTATCGTAGCTTCTCGTCACGGTATGATAAGCTGATTGGATACAGGACAATTAATTCAGTTAAACGATAAATAAGTGAGAATCAGTTTTGGCAAATCTTTCGTAAGTGTTTTCCACCAGACTGTTAATCGGTCTCGTTGTTTTTACTTCTCAAAATACCTGTTTTCGCATTGACAGGTGAAATCACTTTTTCGCCTGTTTTGGATTCTAATTCAAGACGGGCATTGCGGGCAATTTCACCACCTTCTTTGGCAACTTGCGAATGTTCGTCAAACGATTCTGGCTTGGTTGTTTCCGAAATGCGTTTGGTCGAAAGCTCGGCAAGCATATTCAGCACCAATTCCGTGTTCGTCATGTTGTCACGAAGATTTTCTTTCTTTAATCCTTTGAATTGCTTGTATTCTTTGGCGGTTCTGTCTGCCCATGTTTTGTAAATAATATCTGTGAGCGTGGCAAATTGTACACCTTCCTCCAAACCTCGTGATTTCCATTCATCGGTCAGCTCTTTCCTGATTTCAATGCTTTTCAGCCGTTGATTAATCCATTTGTCGGAATAACCCAACCGTTTGTAGTCCATCATGGCTTGTTCGATGGATAATTCCGGGTCTTGCATTTGGTCTAAACGCTCTTTGGCTACCTGGGCGATCCATAGTTTAAACGGCTCTGCCTTTGGCGATGGAATGGATTGAATCAATCGGAAAAGTTGGTCGGTATTGGCCACGTCTGTTTTATACATTTTGCCATCGACAGAAAGCATTTTCAGTTGTCCGATTTTTTCGGACAACTCACTTCCTTCTTTTTGAAGCTTTCTCTTTAAATCGTTCCAGTACTTACGAGGCCTGTCTGAATCTGTTAATACTTCAACAACATCAATTATCGAGAAATACCACTCTTCCGTTTCTTCATCCCAAACGGTACGAACTTTCCGCTCTTCAAAGATTTTAATTCCGCTTTTCATATGCACTTACCTTGATCCCAGATATTTTCATTCACAAATATAAATAAAAAACCCGCTTCGTTTAAAAAGCGGGTTTTCAAATTATATGTGAGGATATTTATTTGACCTCTTCAAAGTCAACGTCGGTTACTTCACCGTCGCCTTTTGGACCTTGCTGTTGAGCGCCTTGTCCGCCATCCTGAGGACCGCCGGCCGGACCACCCTGACCTTGTGCACTGGATGCATTATACATCTCCTGTGATGCTGCCTGAAATACAGTGTTCAATTCTGCAGTTGCAGCATCAATACCACTTATATCCTGTGCTTTGTGAGCATCTTTAAGTTTGCCTAAAGCCGCTTCAATTGGTGCTTTTTTATCAGCTGGTAGTTTGTCACCAAACTCTTTCAGTTGTTTTTCAGTCTGGAAAATCAACGTATCTGCATGATTCAGTTTTTCAATTTTTTCGACCGCTTGTTTATCCGATTCAGCATTTGCAGCAGCTTCGTCTCTCATCCTTTTGATTTCATCATCGGTGAGACCGGTTGTTGCTTCAATTCTGATTGACTGTTCCTTATTGGTTGCTTTATCTTTTGCTGTAACGTGAAGAATCCCGTTGGCATCAATATCGAAAGCAACTTCAATCTGAGGCACACCACGTTGTGCTGGTGGTAGTCCGTCAAGATGGAAACGACCAATCGTTTTATTTCCCTGTGCCATTGGGCGTTCGCCTTGAAGTACGTGGATTTCAACGGAAGGTTGACTATCGGCAGCAGTTGTAAATGTTTCTGCTTTTTTTGTTGGAATCGTTGTATTGGCTTCGATCAATTTTGTCATTACGCCACCCATGGTTTCGATACCTAAAGATAACGGAGTAACATCGAGCAATAAAACGTCCTTTACTTCACCTGAAAGGACACCACCCTGAATAGCTGCACCAACGGCAACAACTTCATCAGGATTTACACCCTTCGAAGGTACTCTTCCGAAAAGGCTCTGAACTTTTTCCTGAATTGCAGGAATACGTGTCGAACCTCCAACAAGAATAACTTCATCAATATCTTTAATCGTCATACCTGCATTCTTTAATGCTTTCTTGCATGGCTCGATTGTCGCGTTGATCAATTTGTCGCAAAGCTGTTCGAACTTAGCGCGGGTAAGCGATTTCACAAGATGCTTTGGCACACCGTTAACCGGCATAATGTATGGCAGGTTGATCTCTGTCTGTGTAGAACTTGAAAGTTCGATTTTGGCTTTTTCAGCAGCTTCTTTCAAACGTTGCAATGCCATTGCATCTTTGTGCAAGTCAACGCCTTCGTCTTTTTTGAATTCGTCTGTCAACCAGTCAACAATTGCCTGATCAAAATCATCACCACCAAGATGGGTATCACCGTCGGTAGATTTAACTTCAAAAACGCCTTCGCCTAATTCGAGGATTGAAATATCGAATGTTCCACCACCAAGGTCAAACACAGCGATTTTCATGTCTTTGTGCATCTTGTCGAGACCATAAGCCAATGAAGCGGCAGTTGGTTCGTTGATGATACGACGCACTTTTAAACCTGCAATTTCGCCGGCTTCTTTTGTTGCCTGACGTTGCGAGTCATTAAAATAGGCAGGAACAGTAATTACCGCTTCTGTCACTTCCTGTCCAAGATAATCCTCAGCTGTCTTCTTCATCTTCTGAAGAACCATTGCCGAAATTTCCTGAGGTGAATAAAAACGATCGTCAATTTTCACCTTAGGTGTATCATGATCCCCCTGAATAACGGAGAACGGAACTCTTTTGATTTCTTTTGAAAGATTCGCATATGGTTCTCCCATAAAACGTTTGATAGAGGAAATCGTTTTGGCAGGGTTGGTAATAGCCTGACGTTTAGCTGGGTCACCAACTTTGCGCTCGCCATTTTCAACAAATGCCACAACTGACGGAGTCGTGCGTTTGCCTTCGCTGTTGGGGATAACCACCGGTTCGTTGCCTTCCATTACGGCAACACAGGAGTTGGTTGTTCCTAAGTCAATTCCAATAATTTTTCCCATTTTTCTATTGTTATTTTTATACTGTTGATTCAATTTTCAATGTTAATACTCTTATCCTACCAATGGTTGTGCCAATATTGACAAACAGCTTTAATTGGCAATATTGGCACAGAAAAATGCAAAAGTTTAAATCATAGTGTCATCTTTTGTGACAAAACGACAGCGTGAAGAGACGCGAGCCTAAACTGGTGATGAGACGAATCTGCCCGTCAGTTTTTATTTTGACACAATTCTATCACAAGTAAACGTGTCTTATTATTAATTTTTTAATTTTGGTGCAAACTAAATTATTCCAAAAATTGAAATTCTATGAAACCGAAAAAAATTGAACCAAAACTCCAGGAACGGCTTCAGTCACTGGATGTATTGCGTGGATTTGACATGCTGTGGATAATTGGTGGCGGTAGCCTGATCGTAGCTTTAGCAGAATCAACCAAATGGGGATGGCTTCAGGTGATTGCCGAGCAGATGGAACATGTGCCATGGGCCGGATTTCATTTCGAAGATCTTATTTTTCCGCTTTTCATGTTTATTTCTGGTGTGGCTATTCCATATGCTATTACCGCTAAAGTTGAACAAGGAGCAAAAAGAAAATTGCTATTCAACAAGATTTTTAAACGGGGAATTACGCTGGTAATTTTTGGGATTATTTATAATGGTGCACTGAAGCATGGGTTTTCGGATATGCGTGTTGCCAGTGTGCTTGGACAAATAGGCCTGGGTTATCTGTTTGCAGCAACCATTGTACTTTATACAAAATCATATAAAACAAGGCTTGCGTGGTTGATTGGCATTTTGTCAGGTATCGCCATTTTGCAACTTCTTGTTCCTGTTCCCGGATACGGTGCTGGTCTTTTAGATCAGGTAGGTGGAATGAATGCCTGGATCGATCGCACATTTCTACCTGGTAGATTACATGGCGGAACGTTTGATCCTGAAGGATTATTGTGCATCGTTTCTGCTATAACGGTTACCTTAATGGGCGCATTGGCGGGTTCTCTCCTTCGCGACGGAGAGCCAGCATCTAAGCGGAAGGCGGGGATATTGGCAATTGGCGGAGCATGTCTTATCACAGTTGCGCTGGTTCTTTCTACTTTTTACCCGATTATCAAAGCCGCATGGACTGTCCCGTTCAATCTGCTGACAGTCGGGATTGGCTCTCTTCTGCTGTCGCTTTTCTATTTCACAATTGACGTAAAAAACTGGACTGGAGGAATTGTATCCTATAAAATATTGTTTTTTAAGGTGATAGGAATGAATTCGATCACGATATATATGCTGAATGCAATTCTCGATTTTCATGGCGCTTCACTGTTTTTTACAGGCTGGCTTGCGGCTCCAATGGGTGAATGGATCGTTATTTTAGGCGCCATCGTCCTTGAATGGCTCTTGTTGTATTACCTTTATCAGAAGAAAATATTCCTTCGGGTTTAATTGATTATGCATTGCCGGAACGAAAAATGAAGCCTTTGTAACTTTGATCTAACGATTTTCCTACTTTTGCTGTGAATAATTCATTGTTGATAATATAATTATGTCAGTACAGAGAGAGGTTAAAAGGGTTACAACACATGTACTTGCCGAAATGAAGTTACATGGTGAGAAGATTTCGATGTTGACTTCATACGATTACAGCATGGCGAAACTTGTCGATCAGGCAGGTATTGACGTGATTCTTGTCGGCGATTCGGCGTCGAATGTGATGGCGGGCAACGAAACTACACTCCCAATTACGCTCGACCAGATGATTTATCATGGTAAATCGGTTGTGAGAGCAGTGACAAGGGCTTTGGTTGTTGTTGATATGCCATTTGGAACTTATCAGGGTAATTCACTTGAGGCGCTCAACTCAGCGATCAAAATCATGAAAATTACCCACGCAGATGCTGTGAAACTTGAGGGCGGTAAAGAGGAAATCGAATCGGTAGAGCGAATTGTAATGGCTGGAATACCCGTAATGGGACATCTTGGACTAATGCCACAGTCGATACACAAATACGGAACCTATACGGTCAGGGCTAAAGAAGAAGTAGAAGCAAAAAAACTGATCGAAGATGCGCATTTATTGGAACAAGCCGGTTGTTTTGCGATCGTTCTTGAGAAAATACCTGCCAAACTGGGAGAGCAAGTTGCTAAAGAATTAAAGATCCCGGTAATTGGCATTGGAGCTGGTGGTGGTGTTGATGGTCAGGTTCTTGTGATTCATGATATGCTTGGATTGACCCAGGAATTCTCCCCCCGGTTTTTACGTCGTTACCTGAATCTTGCGGCTGATATCAAAGGTGCGGTTGCGAATTATGTGAAAGATGTAAAATCACGCGATTTTCCGAATGAAAAAGAACAATACGAATAGCCGTATGCCAAATACGTTGAAATATTGTTATTTAGAAATTTTCTGAAATAAGTTTAATGACGCAGTTAGCCGTTCTTTTTGAAGACAATCATATTATTGCCATCAACAAACGTTGTGGAGATATCGTGCAGGGTGACAAAACCGGCGATCCGACAATGGGAGACGAGGTAAAGGATTATCTCAAAGAGAAATACAACAAGCCCGGCAATGTATTTTTAGGGGTTACTCACCGTCTCGACCGGCCCACAAGTGGTGCCGTACTTTTTGCCAGAACTTCCAAGGCACTTACCCGATTGAATGAAATGTTCAAAGAGGATCAGTCAATCCACAAGACCTACTGGGCGGTTGTTGACAAGAAGCCTGAACCTTTAACCTGTCAATTAACTCATTGGCTTGTTCGCGACACGAAAAAGAATAAGTCATTTGCTTATTTGAATGAAAGGAAGGAATCAAAAAAAGCAAGTTTGACTTACCGCTATTTGAGTTCTTCTGATCGTTTTCATCTGATTGAAATCGAACTACATACTGGCCGTCATCATCAAATAAGGGCGCAGTTGGCCACCATTGGTTTGCACATCAAAGGTGATCTGAAGTATGGGTTTTCTCGTTCCAACAGCGATGGTGGAATTCACCTGCATGCCCGGAGAATCGAATTTATTCATCCCGTAACAGGAGATCCAGTTATCATTGTAGCACCGCCACCAAATGACCCGGTATGGAATTATTTTATCAGGTCGATTGAGGGTTAGTTGTCATTCAAATACCCCGGCAATTTCTCCATCAACGTTCCGGGCTGAATGTGCAGAACTTTCATTCCTAATGCTTTAGCTGCTTCAGTGTTTTCTGCCATATCATCTATAAAAAGGGTCTCCTCCGGAACAAGACCGGCCTCGGTTAAAGCCTGAATGTAAATCTGAGGATCCGGTTTTCGCATGCCCATTTCATGCGAATAGAAGTTCCGTTCAAATAAATCGTAAAACGAATAACCAAAGTCCTTTTCGAAATCACGGTGAAATTTGATCCGGTGTATTTCGTTCGTATTGCTCAATAAAAATAATCGATAGCTCTTTTTCAACTCTTCGAGGTACCTGATCCTGTCGGTGGGAATATCCAAAATCATTGCTGCCCATGCTGCATCAATCTCCTCATCATTTCTTTGTATGTCAGCTATTCTTCTGACATTATTGCGAAAGACTTCGGGTGATGAACTTCCACTTTCGAGGCTAAAAAAGAGTTCTTTACCGTTCGTTTGATTATTCTCCTCAAAAAAATCGCGCCATCCAAGGTTACGGAAAGCTTCGACAGTAAGTTGTGGATTGATATTGAGGATCACTCCTCCAAGATCGAAGATGATATTACGAATTGGATTTACCGGCATAATTTATAGTTTACTGTTACAAAGATATTGGTTTAATGTTTGTTTCTACGCCATATCTTTTGCTGCAGTTTCCATTTGTCAGTTTGATTAATTATTTGAACAAATGTAGATAAAAATTTGTAGCTGATTAAAACAACCTATATTTGAAAGGCTATAAAAGTATTTTTTGATATGTCTGAAAAACATCACCACCATCATCCGGTTTTAAGCGGAAAGAACTTGATTCTTCCAATCTTCCTAAATGTGGGCATCACTGTTGCACAAATTATTGGGGGCATTATATCCGGAAGTATTGCGCTGCTTTCGGATGCAGCGCATAACTTCAGCGACGTTCTTGCACTGATATTTAGCTATATTGCCGCAAGGCTTGCCGGACGCGACAGAACGCTGAAGGAAACATTCGGGTATAAACGTGCCGGGATAGTTGCCGCTTTTATTAACGCGGCAACCCTGATGATTATTGCAACAGTTCTTGTGCAAGAGGCAATTGAGCGATTAATGAACCCACGACCAATTGAGGGAAATATCGTGATTTACCTTGCTGCGCTGGGGATTCTGTTTAATGGCGTAAGTGCTCTGATGGTAAAAAAGGAGGCAGGATCAGATATAAATATGCGTTCTGCATACCTGCACCTTTTTACCGACATGCTTACTTCTTTCGCTGTTTTTATTGGTGGGTTTGCCATCAGTTATCTTGGTTGGTTCTGGATCGATGGAGTCCTGACCATTGCAATTTCACTCTTTCTGATTTACAGCAGCTGGGATATCTTCTATGAATCGGTCCGGATTTTCATGCAGTTCACCCCTTCTCAGATCAATATTGAAGATGTGGCAGCCGAGATTACATTAATTAAAGGGGTTAAAAATATTCACCATGTTCATGCATGGAAACTTGACGATCACGAGATGATGTTCGAAGCACATCTTGATCTTGATGAGGATTTTACGATTTCGCATTTCGAGCTAATTCTGGATAAAGTAGAGACCATCCTTCAACATCACGACATTCACCACTTCAATATTCAGCCCGAATGGGTTCGTGACGATGAGAAATCATTAATCAATAGATTGGATCACTGAAAATCAAGATTCTCAGGTTTAATCTGCGGTGATAAGATCTTTCAATGTGGTTTTTCTGAGAATTTCGAAAGTGCTATCTCTTACAGCTTTAAATGTTTGCCTGATTTTGCAGAGCGCTTCATCCTTGCAAAACTCACAAGGTTGATACGACTTTTCGGAGACGCAGGAGAGCATGGCAATCGTTCCTTCAAAATGACGAACAATGTCTGAAAGTGTCACTTCAACAGGATTCTTTAATAAAAAATAGCCGCCCGATTTTCCAAGTTTACTTCCCAGAAAGCCAAGATTCTTAAGTTCCAGTAAGATATTTTCCAAAAATCGTTGAGGAATGTTTTCGCTTTTTGCGATTGCTCCGATCATGATCGGCCCATTGCCGAATTCTTTGGCAAGCTTTATCATTGCCATCATGGCATATCTTGTTTTTTTCGAAAGTAGCATAGTGCGGTTTTATTTATCCTATTTTGCTGATGGCGTAAAGCTTTTCCAGGTCATTAATTATTATCTTCTTGCCTTTCAAGGTAATCAATCCTTCCTTGTTAAACTTCGAAAGTGTCGTAATTGCGTTCTCGTGCGAACAGGCGGCAAATTCTGCGATCTCTTTCCGCGACAGAATAAATTCGTATTCACTATCCTTGTAAACATACTCCCATAAATAGATCAGAATATCGGCAATCCTGCCGTGTACCTGTTTATGCGCCAGGCTGATAAAATTAAAAATCGACGACTGGAACATTTCGATTGACCTTTCACACATGGCCAGTAGCAATTCGCCATGTTTGACAGCCGCACTCAGTAACAACTTCTGATCGATCATACAAATATCGCACTCTTCGACAGCGACCAATGACAAGACATTCGTCTCCTTGAAAAACAAATTGGCCGCGCCCAGTAATTTAGGGCCCTTGACAATGGCGAGGATGAAATCCTTTCCCGAATCGACTTCATCGATAAATTTTACAATCCCTTTGTGCAAAAATACCAGGTGAGTAGACTTGGTCCCTTGCTTAAAAATGGTTTCTCCTTTCTTAAAATGCAACTGAATGGAGGCTTCGCGGATGGGTTCAAATTCATCCGCCGAAACATATTGGCATGTTAATAGCCTGAATAAGCAGGTATCGCAATCAAATAATGGAGTGGTCTGGCTAATCATTGCTTCACTTTATATGACAGATTATGAACTGTTGAATTGTTAAGATTGTATTGACAAATGTAGATTACAATAATCCCTTGATCTGCATTTCGTATTGTCAGGATTCAAAGCATACCCAATTATTGGTATATAAAATACCGCATCAGGGTTACGTCATTACAGCATTTTTTGTTGGACGTTTGTACCGGATCAGATATCTAAACGGCGAAATGATCAATCATTGTTTTTTATAGGTCCGAGTATGAAATATTTAATGTTACACCTTGAATTATCCAATGCAAATGTACACTAAGTTGGTGGATATTGTAGGTTAATTTGCTTTGAAAAACAATTTAGCATCGATGTTATGAAAAAACAGGCTCTTTTATTGATTTTAGGTATTGTATCTCTTACAACCTTCGCACAGACGACAAATGATGTTCTTGACCTATTAATAAAGAATAAAACAATTTCTCAGGAGCAGGCAGACTCTGTTCGTGCAGAAGCTGCAATTAAACAGCAGGACGTGGATGCCGGCAAAAAATCCTTTTTTGCATCAGCAAGCCGGCTGATTCAGATATCGGGATATACACAAGTGCGTTACAAATCGCAGCAGGAAACCGGGAAAGTTGACGGTTTTGATATTCGCAGGGCAAGGCTCGATATTCGCGGTAATGTTAGTCCCTATTTTTCGTATCGCCTTCAAACCGATTTTGCAGGAACTCCAAAATTGATTGATGCCTATGCCGAAATAAAGATCTACGATTGTTTCAATTTTACGATTGGACAGGCGAAGATTCCATTCTCGATGGAAAATCTTGCCTCTTCCAATAAAATGGAATCAATCGATCGTTCACAGGTGGTAGAGGCCCTGGTCGGTCGCGGGCAAGATGTAATCGGAAACCAGAATGGCCGTGATATTGGCGTTCAGCTTGGTGGAAGTTTTGGTAAGTACGAGAATAGATTCTTGTTCGATTACAAAATAGGCATTTTCAACGGAGCAGGGATTAACCAGGAAGATAAAAATGACAACAAGGATTTCGTAGGTCGCCTGGTTGCTCATCCGGTTAAAGGTTTTGATGTTGGTGGTTCGTACTATACAGGAACGGGCAACTTTGGGAAGCCAACCGCAACAAATCAGGATCGTAACCGCTATGGAATTGAGTTGAATTACGAATACAAACGCTTTTTTGTGCGAGGAGAGTTTATTGAAGGGAAAGACGGAGCTATTACACGTAACGGCTGGTATGCACAGACAGGTTATTATTTGATTCCTGCGAAGTTTCAGTTAATCGCAAAGTATGATACTTACGACACAAATACTTCAGCATCAAACGATATTTCAACTGCTTACCTGCTTGGCGGAAGTTATAATTTCAACAACTGGTCGCGTATTCAGGCTGGTTATACATTTAAACGCGAAGAAGGGCCTGAAATAAGTAATGACTTAGCGGTTATTCAATATCAAATAAGTTTTTAATAAATCATTTCTAAATAGTTGACATGAAAAATAGATTGACAATATCTGGATTAAGTCTGTTGATGATTATTTTCCTCATCACGAATCCAACATTTGGTCAGGGCAAACTTGAAGGTAGACTATCATTTTCCGGCGCATTTGCTCTTTATCCGATGGCTGTAAAATGGGCAGAGGAGTTTAAAAAAGCGAATCCTGCCGTTAAAATTGACATTTCGGCAGGCGGAGCTGGAAAAGGGATGACCGATGTTTTGAATAACATGGTTGATATCGGTATGGTGTCGCGCGAAATTTATCCTGAAGAGGTGAAAAAAGGGGCATTTGGATTTGCCGTAACTAAGGATGCAGTGGTTGCTGTGATGAGTGATAAAAATCCATTATTAAATGAAGTTCTGGCAACGGGTTTAAAACCTGATGCGGCTAATAATATTTGGATTACAGGTAAATATAAAACCTGGGGACAGGCTTTTGGTATTAAATCAAATGTTCCGATTCATGTTTACACCCGCTCCGATGCTTGCGGAGCCGCTGAAGTATGGGCAAAGTTTTTCGGTAAGAAACAGGAAGACCTTCTCGGAAGTGGTGTTTTTGGTGATCCGGGATTGGCACTTGCTGCGAAGAAAGATCCGATTGGTATCGGTTACAACAACATCGGTTATGCATACGATTTCAATACCAAAAAGCAACTTGCAGGAATCCGTGTTGTACCGATTGATTTGAATAAAAACGGGAAGATCGATCCGGATGAGAATTTTTACAATTCGATGAACGACTTGATCGATGCCATTGCAAAAGGGAAATATCCTTCACCTCCTGCCCGTGATCTTTATTTTGTCACCAACGGCAAACCAAAAAACAAATTGGTCATCGAGTTTTTGAAATGGGTACTGGCTGACGGTCAGAAATATGTAAACGAAACCGGATATATTAACCTATCAAAGGAGATCATTAATAAAGGAGTTACCAACTTAAAGTAGAATGTTAAAATCGAGGTTATTAAAAGATAAAATAGCCCGGCATTATATGTTGTCTGCAACCTTAATGTCGATCTTTTTTCTTTTCCTGATTGGTGGCGGATTGTTTGTGAATTCATTGCCAATTATGCAGGAGAAAGGGCTTTGGACACTGCTTACGACAAGTAACTGGCGTCCGTTTAAAGGCGAATTTGGCTTCGCATCTTATATTCTAAGTACGTTGTACGTCACAGGCATTGCTATTGTTATAGCTTTGCCTGTGTCGTTACTGACATCCATCTATATCATCGAATATGCTTCACCCAAAATCTTAAGGGCATTTAGTTCGGTCGTCGATTTATTGGCCGGAATTCCACCTGTTATTTATGGTGTTTGGGGAACATTAA
>Ga0302286_10001937_pt1 | contig 14722 bp, 12 predicted proteins | sample III_Fen_E2_3_FD_198765 | JGI IMG/M metagenome (GOLD analysis project Ga0302286, IMG submission 198765) | Peat permafrost microbial communities from Stordalen Mire near Abisko, Sweden - III_Fen_E2_3 | ecosystem: Environmental > Terrestrial > Soil > Wetlands > Permafrost | place: Sweden: Abisko...
GCTCATCTAAATATCTAATTACTTCTCCTGTTCCTTCATGACCATACTGATATTCCAAATGCATAAATTTCTATTCGTTCTTGTATTGTTAGAAAAAACTCTTTGCATAGTTTAAAGTTAACCCAGCGATAGGTTCTCCATAAGTGCATCTATTTAGAATCGAATAAGGACCATGGACTAACTCAAATTGACTCTCAGGATTCTAATAATTAGGATTGCATTAAAACGAAAACGTTTCATGATCATAGCGAAGAGAATTCTACGATTCCACTGCATCTTCATCAAATCCAAGGGACAGAGTCTAGCAGATGTCACTAGCATGGCCAGTAATAAATCCTCTATTCTTGAAGTCTTCAACGATGCCTTTTAGCTTACTCTGATTTTGATTATTTTCTGCTTATAAAAATGTATCTATCCCCCTCGATGGAATTTCTCCATACAGCAACATTTCTAGATTATCGTATGTGTATGGCTTGAGCGAATTGAAGCGATAAAACTCATATGATTCTCCTTACTGGTTCAACTTTACATCAGGGAAAGGTTTATCACTGTTCTACTAATTTAACTGCTATGTTCTATTCTAGAACCATGACACAGTTCTAGGGAGCTTTAAATGCATTGATTATCGACTAATTGCATCGATGAATATCAACAACACATTCTAAACTAAAGGCTTTTTACTTGAGGAGTCTGCCATATTCGCAGTTCTTTCTTAGCTGAGAGTTGCATTCTTTTAGACATTGATAAGATATTCTTTGTTTTATCTGTCAAATACTACTTCATGTCCAGCTTGATTTGCTGAAGCTAAACTATTATACCCAGCAGCTTTATCAAAGACAGTCTACTAGATATTAATATCCATTCTGTTCATCTCTGATTCTTCATTTAAGTTAGAAAATCCAACGAATCGGTTATCCCCAATTGCTTTTCCAAAAAATCGATCAAACAATTTAGTAGAATCATCATCAGTTTAAGGAAATGCATCGCAAGTCGGTCGAACAAGCCTAGAAACATCTTGAAAACCATCTACAATAGTATACCAGCAATATGCAGGTTCTTTTATTTTACACATTTCTGGATTAGTTTCGTTATCAATTTATCCATTGATTCCCATTGCAACCGCTTTTAATCAGTAGGAGATAGAACAGCAGAAGGAAAGTTGAAATGAATAAGAAATTGAGTAGCAGACATAATTTTTAGTTTTTTCTGAAGCAAATTCGCCAGATTTTGACGATTCCATATATTTAAATTGACAAAAATAGCCAAATAATATGGATTGCATTGATTCCTCCGATGTACTCATTTAACGTGATCGTTTATTCACCAAAAATAATCATCCAAACAGCTGTGACTAGTGCGATTATTGGATAAAATCTGTTAGTTTTTCTCTCTACTAGCATGTGTATCTAAAGTAGAATAGCGCAACAGTTAAAGAGAATGAAGAATACCCATATTTTGATTCTTGGAAGAATGAAGGAGTTGAGACAATCGTGATCATTTTTATATGGACATCTTTCTTTCATGCAACTGTGAAATACCCACACAAGGAAAAGAAGAGTGACGCTGATAATTACCCATTTTTGTTATTTTTTATCAAGATCACTCCAAAATGGCTTGAACATTTTCTTAAAGTCATACTTTAATTTGCCACTGCCAATTAAGTACTTCTCTCCACTGTTTGTCAGTACAGTATCCATATTATCTTCTTCTTAGCGGTCTTCATCATCATTTTGTAAGCGAAAAGAGTTATAATTCCGTTGAACCTCAATATCTATGTAGTCTGTGCTCTCTTTTTGCATCAAGTATTAGTATTCGTTTGTTTTTAATTCAGATAACATTGTAAAATAGTTTGCTCTTAGAGAAAATTATTTATTTTGAAGAAGCTGGATTAATAAATTAGTATGAGCAAAACAAAAGCAAAAATAAAAAAGCCTTTTTTTGATCTAGTCTCTTTCTGCTGTTATCCTGTATCTTATTTTAAATTACTTTAAAGTCTAGGCTACTACTTTCTATTTGTTTTAATTATTAAAATCGAAATTTGATCTCTCCACTACAATTTTACCTCATATTTGGCTGCATGAAATAGCCAAATTGATTGGATGAGAAAAGTAACTTAAATTATTGAATGTTTAGTTCTACTCTTAATACAATAGCATCGTAGGTTCATTTAAACTATGAATTGCATCTTAAGAATACAAAAAGCATCTGTTTTTTGAAGAAAAAATATTTTTTTTAAAAATGATCGATCATATTAATGAAGAAAAAATGATGATATTTTTCTTTTCAAAAATATGATTTATTGGACTTTAGGCTACTTGAAATAAATAAGTATTTTTCATTCAATAAAACAAAGTTTAAAAGACTTATTAATTGTCTTTATTATTTGATAGCATCTTTTTCTAGCGTATTTTCGAGGCAATTAGAAATATTTAGAAAACATTACAAGAATCGAGAAAAAAATTATTATTAAGACAATATTTTTTGTCCTACTAATTTACAAGTTGATCAGCCAGAGAGAAGGAGTTTAAGTAAAGAAAAGGTTGAGGTTGAAGACAATCAAAGAAATAGTAAAAATGGAGTTTACAGAAGTACAAGAACTCGATTACATACTAGCCTAGTCACTGAGTCGCAACGGCTTGCTCAATGATGCTCAGGATCAACGAAAGAGTCTCAAAGTTAAGAAAGCAAATTTGGAATAAAGATCTGACGAAATCGCTTAAAGTGAGAATCAAAATAGCCGTTCCTAGGTTAATGTGCAGTCTTAAGTTGAGGGGGAAGGAGAGGAATCAGCTGAACAGCTCATACAGGCGATAAGCCATCTCGTAAATTCTCGTGTGGAAGACTAAAAGAAGAAGGTATTGTCCAGCAAACAAACTCTTAAATGCAATTCTAATGTAAAATATCAATTTAGATGGAAGAAGCAGAGTTGCAGCAGCAATAACTCAAACTCGAAGAGCGAAAATCCTCAGAACAAAAGATGTTAAGTTCTGCTTTGATAGCCAAATCGTAGCACAGCAAAGGTGCGATTGTGTGATAAAGGGAGAAAATGTGTAGAAATGAATAATATTTCATTTTTTTAGAGGAGACAGAGAAAGATGAAGACGAGGACGAAGAAGAGGAAGAGGACGATGAGGAAGAAGATGAATACGATGAAGAAGAAGAGGAAAAGAGAAAGGCTGAACGAATGTCAAGAGGCGAAAAACAGCAGGATGAAGGAGGAGAAGCACAAGAAAGAGCAGATAAATTTCAGGAAGTGCCTCAAGAGCAGATCATCCAGAGCTTCAACAACGTCATCCTAAAACAGATTTCGATGCTCAAATCATCTGCCAAGGTTTATCATCAGTTGGTGGGATCAAAGTGAGCATTAAAGTGTTTTTGTTAGACAAAAGAGACCAGCAGAATGACTTCCTACGATAATCCAAGAGCCAAGAAAATTGAGGTATTGCTCTCTTTTTTGCAGTTTTTCAATTTAATTGCAAATCTCAAAAAATATGCAAAGGTTTACTTCTTCGGGACACCCTACAACCTCAAGATCGGCGCAGATGATCAGACAACAGTGCAGGAGTTCATAAAAATAATCATCGAGTGCTACTTGCAAGACCCCAACTCCGATAAGTCTCTGATGCGGTTTTCCCAATATCCCTAAGGTGTGTAGCCATTAACTTTTCAGTGAGATTGTCATAACTTTTATTCCTCTGCTAACTCACTTTCAGCATACGAACTGAGGATCAAAGATGATGAAAGTTTCAAGCCCGAATCCAACTTCCCTCCCCTCGATCTCAAGCGATAGGTCCAGTCCATGTTCGTCGATGCCATCGTAAGGCATTAATAAGATTCTAATACATCTCGCTTTTATATTAAAGCAATCTCCTTTGTGTTCTTCTTCTATCAGGTGCTGATGGAGGTTGACAAATTCAAGCCACCAGCTGCTAGTGTGGAGGAGCAGGTGCAACAAAAAGTGAGAGAGATATCATCCTAGCGTGGGTTGGAAGTGCTGACAATCGAGCTCATCGAGACAGGAATCAGCACGATGATTCAAATCAATAGGGAGAGCACTGTGCGCGATATGGTTTAGTATCTCGTGGAGAAAAAGAATCAGCGGATCAATTTGAAGGAATGCCTGGTCATGTGTCGAGAGCCTTCCGATGAGAAGTACTATGAAGTCGACTTAATGACGCCTATTCAGAGTCTCTCCTCTACCAAACTCAGAGTAATTGACACCTTTTTCCTCACTAAAACAGTTTATTTTGTCTGCTATTTCATTCAGATCAAGCGCAAGGAGTGGGCTGACACACCGAGAGTAGTGTAGAATTCGGTGTAATATGCTCCCGATCTGCCTGGCGACCTGATGACGAGCGAGCCCATCAGCAACATGAACCTTGTGAAGTACGAAGAATTCAATGTTGTGAAAGTCAACGACAAAGGCAGAAAACAGAAGAGAGTGCTCGGCATCGATCAGCACAAGATATCCAACATAAATAGACGTATTCAAGCTTAAAGCATAGGTGAGAATAACAAAAACGATTTCCTAAATGATTTGAGTGCTTTGGCGATCTTTGAAACATCGTTGCTGTTGTTGTTTTAGGCTTTTTGGACAGAATATTCGCTGATCCCGTGACAGGTACAAAGAATCCTTCTCGATAAATCGAGCACATCCTATAAATATCGGAATCTGATGGCAATACCGTTCTGATGAGAGTAAAGGATCCTGAACATGGATATGAGAAGACTCTGCGTTACATTGTCGACAACCAAGATGAGCGCAAGCGACTTGTCAAGAAAGTCGAAGGATTAATGTAAATCTTTACAATAACATTATATTTCCTAGTTTTTTACTATCAAACTAAAACTCAATAATAACTCCTGTTGATGATGTGATTTTGGTAATTAACTTTAACAGGGATCTGCTGAAAAAGGAAATCTAGCGCAAATCGAATAATACCTATTCAACTACTTACTAAGGTATCCAAACTCTTCGCTGAATTGTACTCTCATTCTAATCTCTTCATTTCTTCGTCATCTATCAATATTTCAGCCATTTATCTGTGTGTTTCAATAAAGCCTTATTTGACTTCTAAATATCAAATATGGTTTCTAGCACCCTCTAAATAAGATATGACTTTGATTTCTTTATAAAACTATCATCTATCATAAAGAACAGATAAACCAATAACGAGAACAAGTTCTTTTTGTCAAAAATATTCTCGAGAAAAAAACAACATTTACTTAAACAATAAAATACTATTCATTTTATTACAAAACTAACAAAAACAAATGAAAATGTTGCTATTTTCATAGATAATTTTCTAAATATTTTAATTTCATTTATTCTTCTGATTTCGTTCTTGCTATTAACTACTCAGATATCAAAAATAACTCTTGATTCTCTTGTATTCTCATTTATTATTATCAACCTCCTAACTATTCCTTTTTTTACTCTTACTGCTTCTTTATCTTCATTTTCTTATTCTACTTCCTCAAAAACGACTAATTATATTTCAGATATAATTCAGAACCTCTAGCATCTAAATTCAATGTTTCAATCTTCTTTATCGTCTATTCTTGTTTTTCCTTCTTTTTAAACAAGTCAGCTACTTTAAGAATTACTTATTCCCAGACGAAATCCATCAGAAAAAGTATATTAAATATACTTAATATCGCCAGCACTAGAATTCCATCCCACAGAAACTCTGATATTTCCTCAGTCGAAATTATCGATGACTCTTTAAAATGCCTCTAAAAAGGAATGAACTTAATTAAATATATCAGCCAAGAGGACGTCAAACATGCTTCACCGCCTGTCTTTGAAATATTCCCCCAGTGACTCTTGTATGGTCTCACCCATGCAGTAACCACCATCGAAGAAAAGAACAATATCGAGCATGCACAGCATACCACAGTCGGAAAGCTCTCGATGAAGACAATCAGTGCTGATAGAAAGTATTTTTTAAAGATTTAGAAAAAGAAGTATTGTCTTATCACATTTGGACGATGCTTGAAATCCAGTTTTTCGATTAGAATTAGAAGCACATTCTCTTGCTAAACTGAGCTAGTTTGATTGGATGTTTTGCGTTCGAAAATGTTGATATAATTGTAGATATTGAAGAATATGAGTACGAGAATAATCCCTATGCTTATGTAGACTCCCATCCGATTCAGGTATTAGTCTTTGTCTAGGTTGAAGAATTGATTAAACGTAGCTGTTGAAACAAGAAGTAATGCTACCTCAGTATTACCCATAATCTACTTCAATATAAACGATGTTATTTTCGATTACCAAAGAATCGATTTCGATGATAAACTCACAGAACTCCAAATATGAATTATTATGAGAAAAATAGGCCACACGAGAGATTATATTACGGTTAACGGCATATTCACAAGGATTGAATTACTCATACCGAATCTTCTGAAGACTTCACTGTAGTTTTAAGATACTTCTGTGTTTAATTCTAACGGAATTCCGAGAAGATCGTAATCTGTTTTGTTTAGTTGCACTGAATAATCTGCAACTGTAGGGAAGATAAGCAACCCGATTACTTAAAGATATTAGTAAAGATTAGGAGGGATGACTATTTTCACCATGAGAAAGACAATGCAAGGTTACAGCGTGTTGAGAAAGAAGAAAACAACTTGAAATTATCGTATTGTTGTCATAATCGACGAATCTGTATTTTTCAGTGCATTGGATACTCCATCTAGGGATAATTCCTATTTGAACAAACTATCCTACACGATAAGAGGGCCAATAGCAAATCCAAGTGGCATCGTTAGATATTTCCTGTTCAGCATTGTCTATTCTGAAGTACTTAGAAACTGATTATTCTAAAGAAACATCGCTTAGCCCCCAGATGCAGAGAAACTTTGTGTAAATGACAATGTGAGAATTAATTTAGAACCTTCCACTGTCGAAGAAGATATCTTATATGTCTCCGAAGGGACTTGTTGGATGTACAGATAGATTAAAGTATCGATTGGGTAGAGGGTAAAGTCTATGTTGTCTAACTGGTTTTCAAATTGAAACACTAAGGAGTATGTTTGATCTTGCAGAATCACAGATAATGTTACATCCATGCCTTCGATGCATATGATTTCACCGCTGGTAGTAATAAAATATGTTCCATTATCAGGGCAAACACATTCAGAGCCGACTAATCTAAGATCTCCAGCGCATTTAGTGCAATATACATTTGATCCAACACATTCATCACAGTGGCTTTCACATTTTTCGCAAGATAAACTCGTGGAATTGTAATAATAATGTAAAGGGCAGGAGGCACACGCAGAGTTAACTTCATAGGTGTTGCTGATGCAAGTACAGCTTGGAGGGTTTATTCTCCCATCGGCGCATTCAGTGCACCCAGAGCTAGAACAGGTGTTACATTTAGATGAACATGAAAGTGTTGTGCAAGTTAGATAATTAGATGTGGTTAGGTCATAATATTGCGAATCGCATGAGCAATCCGGTGGGGAAACTCTTCCTTCTGAGCAATTCGTGCAGGAGTCAGCATCACCTGAGCAACTGTCACACTGAGGAGAGCAATCTAAACGAAGGAAGAACATAATCAATTTTTCAGTTGAAGAAAGCATAAATAACTTACTTTGGCATTAATATGTTGAATCGAGATACATATTAGCAGATACACAGTTGCAATCTGGTATTTCAGTTCCGTTGTACTTACAGACAGTGCATTCATCATAAGATTAGCAAGTACTGCATTTAGGATGGCATGCTGAGAAAAAGAAAATATTAAAACAGTTTATTAAGGAGGTTATTTTACGCTGGCAAGTTGAGTCTTCATCAGATTTGTAGTACCCATCTTCACAGCTGGTACAACCTGGTAAGATAAAATGCGCGCCTGCACATGCTGAGCATGATGAAGTAGCCTAATCGTAAGAAGCACAATTCTCGGTTTGAGTCACAACACCAACACATTCTTGGGTGTATGCGTTATAACTAACAGCGATTGCGCTAGTTGAGAGAGTAGAACACTTAGAAGAATCAATAGCTTTTCCATTATACACTGCATAACCTATTTTCGCTTTAAAGCACTTCATATCCTCAAGATTGTAGTAAAGAAAACAAGGGTCAGGTAGAGAGTAATCAAAGTAAAAATCACAGTCTACGAAAAATCTGATGTTATTCAAGTAGAAAAGGGAATCATCAGAGCCTAAAATTTAGATGTTTGTCTTAGATCTACTGCCTGAGTGAGGGACAGGGAAATGAAAGCGAATCTAATCTCTTCTGTAATCTACCACGATTTCAAATTCAAAGAATGTTGCTTCAGTAGAGCCTAAATCGAGATCTCGCTGTAAAATTGCTGGATTTAAGTGTTTGAAATAGCAAAATATTTGTTAGATTTGATAGATATCACCAAGAATCAAGATGATTTTACCTATGAAAATCGATGGTGTTGTAAAAGCAAATTTCGTACTGATCTTGCAACTCAAATCGATGCATATTTTCACGCATATCTTCTCTGATTCCGTTTGAATAAACGAATATGCGATATTCATTCCATCCATGGAGAACTTAAAAAAAGTCGCATGCGATTCTATTTGCTTAAAATATACAATCGCAGATATTGACAACTCAACTCCGAAAGTAATATCTGCAAGATTCGCGACGGTTCCAGATTGAATCAGAAACCCTTTGATAGAATCAATTTATGTGTTGAAGAATTGAAGGGTTGTACTCTTTGAAACAGCAAAGGTTTGTATGATATTATGTGCTTCAACAGGTGAACCTGTAGAGAAGTGTGAAGAATCAAAAAGATAATAGAGATTAGTTTGGTGACCCTTCAGAAGAGCAAAGTCATCCATTCGATTGATAGGATACTATATGCCTGGAAAATAAAAATAAAGTAATCTAATTTCAATTATGCTTGAATTCATACGAATTTTACATACCTTGGATGAAAAGAACTTATTCTGGAATCTGTCCTTTGTAATCTGCATAGGTCTGTGTAGGATTTAGGAGATTACATGTTCCTATGCATACGATTGGATCAATAAACTTTGTTGACCACACACTCTGTACGTCCTCAAAAAGAACTTATCCTGAGCTTCCAGAAAGCAAGATATTTCTAGCGAAATTTGACCATATTCCTACCCACGAAAACACTGGATTAACAGTGAAACATCCAAGTTAGGTCACTAGCAAGTAGTAGCAAACTTTATAACTCGTTAAAGATGCTTGGTAATTCAAAGTAATATGCATCCAATCTATTTATGAATCTCGCAGATAGAACAGAATGGAACTGTAATCAAAGCTAATCGTGTCATCTAATCCACTTATGTAAAAGCTAATGAAGAATGAAGATCCATCAATCCAATTCAATGCAGTCTTTCTAATCTAAAATGAAGATTCATCTCCCGATCCAATTTTTGGAAGACTCCAAATTAGGTTTTATCTAAATGGTATAAAGTAGCTTCTGTCTTAGCAAACAAATCCATCATCGAATAAGCTGTTTTAGCATTATCCTGTGAAAGTAAATAATGTACTTTTTAGGATTATTCTTAATTTTAAAATAACTTTACCTGTGACTAGATCTCTCTTGCTGTCATAAACTGAACAAATCTGCAATCCTGAACATTCTTCACAATAACTAGGACATGCCAGACAAGAACTACCAATTTTATAAAATCCTTTTAAGCAAACACAAGCAGCATCTTAAACTGAGTAATACATATGTAAATCGCAATCTGATCGTGTCCAATCAAGAATATTATCTTTATCTGAACTTGAACCACTCCCCACGCATGTCATTCCATCTTAGTAGCTGAGAAGATAGCCTGATTAGCAGATAATGCAGTGTTATTACTGCCTTGATATTTAAAGAAGACACTTAGAAGTCTCTGAAATAAACGCTCCCTTATAAATTCTGAAATTACTGTTTGTTTTTATTCCCAAAAATTGTAAATAAATCGTTAACAAACCGAAAAGATAGAATTAAAAGTTACTCATATTCGACATCACGATCATTGCCTGCTGATCCAATTAGCAAGCGAAGAAGGGAAGGGGTAGAATCTGCAAGTGACAGTTCAGCATATCCAAGAACAATTTTACCTACAATAAGTCTCGCTCGTTTTGTTGGAAACAGATCAATAATTATAGCTGCTTAATACCAATATCCGGCTTGCATAATCAAGGATGTCCAGGTGTCATTCAATTAAATACCACCAAGTACATTCACAGCTAAAGTCAGAATTCTACTGTTATCTTATAATAAAATAGACGCTATTGAAATGTAGTTGAACAGCCAATAAACAACTCGGAATTCAAAGTACACAATGCAGCTGCCATGATCTTCTAATTCTATTAAATCAAGTTTATCCTAAGTGCCAGAATAAACTCTTCGGACATCTGGCAAGCTGAATATTTTTCCTGTGAGTTCATATTGCTAAAATCCTTAGCTTATTAGTTTATTGGTATTAACTCTGCTTAAATATGTGTCAAAGTGCCAATATAAGACAGTATCCATGGATAACTTTGAATGATAAGAGCCAGCACTGGAATCAGAAAAAGGCTGGGGATTTAAGAAAATTACTACCTATTGGATTAAAACGAGGAAATGTTTGTGGTTATGAACTGTAAAACTTAATCAAAAAGAAGAACTTAAGCAAATAAGCTTACTTATTTTACTAAGGCGCAGGAGGGATTTAAATTAGAGGAAATAAATTAGCCAACACTGATTTGCATGCTGCTTCGCTTGAAAGCTGTGACATATCCTGCCGAGCTCGGGAAGATATCTTGAATAGGGTTCTAGGAGTCGTTAGGTGAGTAGATCAAGATGTTCACTTTATCAGAAGAATCCATAATAAGCTAGACTTTGAGGAAGAAATATTTGTTTCTAGATAGAGATGACAGCGTGAAGGAGTTGCTGTTGGATTTGAATGAGTAGCTGATCGTATGTGTGCTGATCTGGTAGTTGAGAGCAAATATTATGATTTGGTTGTCTTCTATGACCAGGAAAGGGTAGGTTATTTGGTTGTTACCCTTGAAGATAAACCATCCTGTAATCATTAACTCTTGAATCGAAGGGGAAGCCACCGACGCTGAGCTAAAAATGGTCTCACCTGAAACAGGAGGGTTATAGTGAGATGTGAAACTGCATGGAGAGAATATCTATTTGTCTTGGATCACATATTATGATGAGAAATCATAATAGGAAAGGACAGCAGTGAAAAAGAATGGCAAGACGAGCACAATGAATCTAATTACCACCATGGTTGCTATCTTGAGATCGATTCAATGTTCACCAGAATTATTGTATTACAAGAGGCTAGAGAATTTAGTGGTGATTAGCACCTTTAATAAAGGAATTATTGTTCTTCAAAAAGATTTTTCTTACTTTGTAACTCGTTCAAGTTACCACACAGTTAGATTTTAAAGGGAAAGTATTAATTTTATAATCAAATGTAACTAAGAATACGTTCTACTGATTGGAAGGGTACAATACCCTTCTTCTAAATATTTTAGGCTAAACTAATTTGTTGAATGGGTTCCTCCATGTGTTTGGCTTGAAAGGTTTGAGGGGTTGAGTAGATAAGTTTTATGAAAACAGTTTGTCCATTACAATTGAGGTATTTGAAGAATTCTTCTATCATTTATTTCTTGTCGCTAGTTAAAATAAGTAATCTGGGAGATTATGACCAACTCGAAGTAAGTAACTCAAAACATAAGAATTACCTCATAAAGTGAAGGGAAGAGGGAAGGAAGAAGGGTACAAAATATTGATTAGAAATCTCCATCCAAATTCAAATAAGTGTTCTACTGATAAAGTAAAAATAATTTGTTTGTTTCGAATGGGTTACGCTTTGAGTAATTAATTCCTTAGGTGTGATTGGTATTGGTGAAGGAGTTTGATGAGCTGTGATAATTCTTTTAGTTTATTCATTTAATTACATGAGAAATTTTCTCTTTGTAAACCTGCTTGCATTTTAACAATACAATTTGAAAAAATACAATAAAAAAACTAAAGAATATCTTGCTCTGTTAGTTATGAATTACTCCTAAATTAAAAGTCTACTTCATTTGCATTTATTGCTTTTTTTTGTGAATCGATTTATATTGAAATGCTGCTATTCTCAAAATCTATTCTTGTTTTAAAAGAAGCTTATTCTTGCTAAAATTTATTATTTTCTTTATTTTCTGTTCATAACATTTTGTTGTTGTTGTCATGCTGGATTTCATATTCCTTCATGTTTTGATAAGTGATTATTACTTTTGAGGATCATTCTTTTTTACGATTATTACTGTACAATAAAAACTTCTAATAACAAGAAAAAAAAGTCTAGTCATCTTGGCAATGAGGAAGCAAACTTTGAAGAGATGTTCAAAGGATATCTTAGGATTTTTCAAACTACTTATCATTTCCCTACGACAACAGTATAATACTTAGACTACGCACTAATATCTTCAATAGAAATCTTTCGTTAGTTTAATTAAAATCTTTTTGATCAGGTATTCGTTCCCTAATGCATCTAAAATAGACAAAAGAAGTCAAGGAGTTTGTATTTTAGATTTACTGCTAAAAAGCAAACAAAATTAAATTATTTAAAGATTTAGAAATCCAAATGGGTGCAAAGAAGGCAAGAAATACTCCAAAGGAGAATGAGCTTTCAAATACTAATCTATTGGATAGTAATCAAGGCAATGACGACAGCAAAATTAGTTCGTTTGCATCTGAAAATACGCATACTCCATATGAGACAGACACTCTCTAAGCAGATAGAAACAAGATAATCATAAAAGAACTAAAACTGGAGTACAAAGGAGAAAATGATGCCAAGAATGACACTAAATCAGGAGAGAAGAATAACTCTAAGCCGTCTACATTTGAGTGGAAACAATTTAAAAAGCTTCTGAGTTACGTTCAAAAAGAGCGCGCTCTGCTATTTGTTAACTATGCATCTCTGTTGATTTTTACTCTCAGCTAGGCGTTTATTCCATACATGATTGGCAGATTGCTAAATGAAGTGACTAAAGCAGCAAAATATGCAAATGTCTCCTAATCAAGTCTAATATTTCTAGGTTTGATCATCATCACTTGCGTCTTTGGCTTCGGTCGAATGATCGGCTCTATTCTGCTCGGCTAGAATGTCATGCAAAACTTAAAACGCGATATCTTTTTCTCATTCCTTGGCTACGATCTTGCTTTCTTTGAGAAGCACAAAACAGGGGAACTAATGAGTCGCCTCGGAAGAGATGTTGCAGTTGCTAAGGAAACTGTGAGTTATAATTTCACAACGTTTATCAAAAATCTGCTGATTTGTCTTAGCAACGTCGTAATGATGTTCCATCTTAGCTGGAAAGTATCCCTTGCTATTCTACCAATATTTCCAACTTATTATGTGGCTACAAGGTATTACTTCTCGAAACGCAAGCAGATTGAGAAAAAATGCAGCGATATAAGCGTAGCGTAATTTGAGATTATAGAAGAAGTATTCTCAGGGATTATGACTGTCAAAGCGTTTGGATAAGAAAAATAAGAAATAAAGAGATTCGATTAGATTCTTCAAGATGATTTTGCTGAGAATCGTGTATATGGATATCTCAATGCAGGATTTATGATGATGAACTACATGCTGCTGGAAAACATTGGAGTGCTCATTGTTCTCTGGTATGGAGGTTATCTAGTGACTTCGGCGTCAGATGGCTTGTCATCAGGTGATTTAGCGTCTTTCATTCTGTATTCTACTTCTCTAGCAACGAATTCGTCGTAATTTTCTTATGTTGTTGGAGCCATAATTTCAACTACGGGTGCCCTCGAGAGAATCTTCGAGATGATGGAGTATGACCCTGCTATCAAAATCACAACTGGAAAAGAAACGAAGATTCTTCGAGGAGCAGTGAAATTCGAGAAAGTCAAGTTCAGCTACCCTGGAGGATAGAATGTCTAAGTCCTCCATGGAATAGACTTTGAGATCAAATCTGGCCAATGTGTTGCTTTTGTGGGTACATCTGGCAGTGGGAAAAGTACAGTTGTGAAACTCATCGAGAGATTCTATGACACTACTAATGGATCAGTTCTTTTAGATGGTCACAACGTCAAGAAAATCAAAGCATCCAGCATACGAGAGCATATTTCCATTGTGAGCTAAGAACCGATTCTCTTCAGTGGATCTATTCTTGATAACATCATCTATGGAGTTGAATCTTACACGTTCAATGAAGTTAAAAGTGCGTGTGACATGTCAGGAGTATCCGAATTCATGAAGAATAAATCACTCTTTCCTCATGGATACCAGACTATTGTGGGTGAACGAGGAACTAAATTGTCAGGTGGGCAGAAGTAGCGAGTTGCTATTGCTAGAGCTCTTATTAAAAAACCGTAAATTCTAATCTTCGATGAAGCAACAAGTGCTCTAGACTCTGAAAGTGAGTATCAAGTACAACAATCGATTGATTCTTTGATAAGAAATAGAACAATGACCATCATTGTAGTCGCTCATAGACTCTCAACGATAAAGGATTGCTCGAAGATATTCGTGATGCAACAAGGAAAGATAGTTGAGTAGGGATCACATTCAGATCTGATAGGTCTTGATGGGGCTTATTAGCAACTGGTGGAAAGGCAGCTGTCTCAGAAAGGATGAGGGAATAAGAGTATAATAAGATTACTAGGGAAAAGATAGTTTAAAAGATATTTATTCTGTGTTGTGGTAGAAAGAATAGCTGATTATGGCAAAAATAGCAATAACAAAATTGAGCATTTTT
>Ga0302286_10001944_pt1 | contig 14678 bp, 8 predicted proteins | sample III_Fen_E2_3_FD_198765 | JGI IMG/M metagenome (GOLD analysis project Ga0302286, IMG submission 198765) | Peat permafrost microbial communities from Stordalen Mire near Abisko, Sweden - III_Fen_E2_3 | ecosystem: Environmental > Terrestrial > Soil > Wetlands > Permafrost | place: Sweden: Abisko...
AGCTGGTAATCCTGGGGTAGAGGCAGGGATCGAACCATCAGGAACGTCCATTAAAACGGTAGTATAATGACTTCCATTGATTGCGACATTCCAGGTAAGATCTTTGGTGCGAATAATATCACCATTCAGTTCTATTTCAATACCCCTGTTACGGATAGATGCACTGTTTTGCTGTAAAGACTCCTGACCAACAGCCATTAAGTTAACTGGTTGGTTGTAGAATGTATTGTCGGTTAACCGATTGTAAACATCAATAGTACCGCTGATTCGTTGTTTTAAGAAGGAGAAGTCGATACCGGCATCAAGTGTTTTGGTATTTTCCCAGGTTAATGCATCGTTTACTAAACCGCCTACACTCAAGTTATAAGTACCATTTGGAGTACCGGTACCTGCAGCTGTTGTGGTATAATTAGCTCCGTAACCCCATGTGCGATAACCACTATAATTACCAATAGCATTTGAATTTCCAATGATACCATAGCTGGCACGAACCTTCAAATTGTCTAACCAATGCTTGGTACTGGCCAAAAAGTCTTCTGATGTGAGACGCCAGCCACCGCCAACTGACCAAAAATTACCCCAACGATCATGTTTAAACTTAGAAGAACCGTCTTTACGATAAGAACCACTTAAATAATATTTTTCATCATAAATGTAATTTACGCGTCCTAAGTAACTTTCCATACGAGTGATTTCAAGTCCATATCCAGGACCACCCATCATACTGCCTACTGTAGTATATTTACTGGCGAAGTTCGAACTTGATATAAATCCGGGAATCAGTTCATAAGCAGATCCGTATGAGATTTGTTCTTTTTTCCAGTCATTGTATTCATGAAGAACCATTGCATCAACATGGTGTTTCTTAAGGTCCTTGTTATAGCTCAACATTTCCTGTGTGTTGATGATCGTCATGTTATATTCCGATTTATAAAATCCACCAACGGATTTGCCAATACCGGTTAAACTATTCATATAACGGGTTTGAGTCCAGTTATCTTTATCGAATGCTAAGGTTGTCGTGAATTTGAAATCTTTAAGGAAACTTATTTCAGCGTAAGTACGCGAACCCAAAACATCAGCAATTTCCTGGCGAAGATCATGTTTCATACAATAAACGATGTCTGTACTACCATAGTTAGCTTTTGCCTGTCCCAGCGGAGAATAGGTGCTATTTACAAGTGCATTGTAGATGTAGGATCCATCGGCATTAGTTTGGCGAGTTCCATCCTGATTATACGCATAAACCGGAGAAATAGGAGCCGTTCCATTGATAAAGCGAAAAACATTACCTTGATTAGAACCAGCATTACGTCCATAAGAAGTTCCCATGGCTTCGGTTGCGGTACGTGCAAATGAGATATTGGTACCTACTTTTAACCAATCGTAAAGCTTGGCATTTAGATTGGTACGTCCGCTGTAACGATCGAATTTTGAATTGCTGATATACGAAGGATCTTGTAAGTAACCTAAGGATACAAAGTAGTCCATTTTATCAGTTCCACCATTGGCGGATATATTGTATTCCTGACGGATGTTCTTTTCCAAAAGTACGTTACTGTAGTTGTCGTCATATAGCAATTTGGCAGCGGGGTTTAATTTTCCGTCGGTACCTACCAGATATGCACCGGTCATGGTAGAACTTGATGTTGGTGTGATTCCATCGGGTGTATAAATAGCACCGGGAACCGAATAGGCCATGAAGTTACCTAAATCGTTGCGTCCAAATGCTGTTTCCGAATTGGTGTAATTGAACAAGTGCTGACTGGCAAATGCAGCAGCTTCAGCTTCTGTATGGTTTGGATTGTTTACGTTCGAGGTCCAGTTTTGAGGCCGTCCGGTTCCGTTTACACCATAACGATACGAGTTATAAATTGATTTCCATGCATATTCGTAATAATCTTTTGAATTGTCGATTGTTCCTAATTTAAATGGACCTACAGAAGTTACCCCACAACGGGCATTAAAGGAAATATTTGTTTTACCGGTTTGACCTTTTTTGGTGGTAACCAGTACAACTCCATTTGCACCACGTGAACCATAAAGAGCAGTAGATGCAGCATCTTTCAACACGGTTACGCTGGCAATATCAGATGAATTCATTGATGCCAGGGGGTTATCAATCTGAGAAGGAACCCCATCGATAACAACTAAAGCACCTGAACTATTTAAGTTGGCAGAACCTACACCACGAACACGGATACCCATATCCAAACCAGGTTGTCCATCAATGGCAGATACCTGCAACCCGGCAATGGTACCTTCCAAGGCCTGAGATACTGATGACGTAGATTGTACAGAAATCAACTTGGAGTCGATGGTACTAATAGAACCAGTTAAGTCTTTCCGTTTTGCAGTACCATAAGCCACTGCAACAACTTCTTCAATTCCAACGGATTCATCTTCCATCTTGACATTGATTGTAGTTTTCCCGGCAACAGAAGCTGTGGTGGTTTTCATCCCAATAAACGAAAAAACCAAGGTTCCATTATCGGTAATATTTGAAATGGAATAACTACCATTCGAATCGGTAATTGTTCCATTTGTGGTACCTTTAATAGAGACAGATACACCAGGAAGCGAAGCTCCTGTTGAATCGGTAACTTTACCAGTAACGGATTTTTTTTGTTGTCCGCTCATTCCTTGTTCCGACATGATGTCTTTTTTCTTCAAGGCAATGTAACGATCAATAATTTTGTACTCCAGATCGGTTCCGGTCAGAATTTCAGCTAAAACATCCTGAATTTTTTTGTTACTGATATCTACCGAAACATCTTTATGGGAATTTATCTCATCGTTGTTGTAGTAGAAATAAAATTCCGATTGACTTTCGATCTGTTTTAGAACATCCACAAACGATCCGTTTTTGACATGGATGTTTAACTTGGTCGACTGCGAATAGCTTGCAGCTGTTGCATTTATGACCAAGGCCAGAATTAAAATACTAGTTAGTTTCATGATTCGTAATAGTTTTTTTAACAGCCAAGCATGACTGTCCCATTCTCGATGTTTTTTCATAGATTTGCGTAGTTTAAATGAAACAATTATTGTTTTATTAATTAGCGGTGAAGTGGGTCCAAGCACTTCATCGCTTTTTTATTTTTAGTATTTCAACATCGTATATTACTTATTTACAATCGTTATTATGTTTTTTTCATTGATTCGTACCTGATAGTTAAACTTAATTGGTGCCAGTAGTTCCATTGCCATTATGGTCTGGTCAATGGGTTTATTGCGCAAAATGGTTCCTGAAAATTTATAGTTCTTCAGTTTTTCTTTTGCAAAGTGTATTTCAACGTTATACCAGCGTTCCATTTTCTTTGCAATCTCACTTAGGTTCTCGGCATGGAATGTTACTTTGCCATCTTTCCAGCTGGTGTAGAAATATGGATCTATATTTTGAATATGGAGCGTTTCGTCTCCTTCTTCTTTTGAGACAATTTGGCCTGGAACAATCTCTCCGATTTTCTTGCCTTCAGGATTATTGATCTGAACTTTGCCTTCAACCAGAACAACTGATTGATTCTGGTCTTGCGGATAGGCTGAAACATTAAACGAAGTTCCCAGTACTTCAACTTCCAGTTTTCCGGTCTGTACTTTGAACGGTAAGTTTTTATTGGGTGAAACTTTAAAGAATGCTTCTCCCTCGATAAAAACGTTTCGTTCGTTCTTATTAAATTTATTTGGGTATTTAAATTTGGAACCGGAATTTAACCAGACTTCAGTGCCGTCGAAAAGAAATAAATGGCCAGTCTGACCATACATGACTTCCACTTCTGCATATTGAGTTTCCTGATCTTTTACTTCTTCTTTAAAAAACGATTGAACGTAAAACCCGGCAGTAAATGCAACAACTAGTATGGCTGCATATTTAAGTAAGCTGTATGTGAAAATCCGAATTTTTCGGGTGCGAATTTGTGAATGAATATTTTCCCAGGAGTCATCTTTATCAGAGCTTTGTAGTTGTTTTACTTCACTAAGCCCATGATATATCTTTTGCCCTTTTGCAAATAGATTTTGGTTTTGTTTATCTTCTAATTCATTTTCGAATAAATCGGCTTCGCTGGGATTTAGTTCTCCATGTAGTTTGCTTGCTATTAAATCCCAAAAGCTAATATGATCTTTCTGCTCCATAAATTTTGTTTATTCATAAATAAGGACGCAAAAAGAGTAATCGGAGGGTGACAAAAATTAACAAAAGTTTAATTTTTTTTTGTTTTCTTTTTTATCAGAAGGTGAAATATCAGGAAGCTTTTGGGATCAAGTTCTTCTTTTAAAAACTGGTATGCGCGTCCCATCTGGGTTTTAACTGTATTTACAGAAATATTCAGTTGGTCAGCAATCTCTTTGTAGGTGAGAGATTCGAATGCCGCAAGTTCAAGAATTTTACGTCGTTGCTCCGGAATTTTATTGATTGCAGTATACAATTCGGCATAAAATTCCTGATTTTTGATCATGACATCATCCGGTAAATCAGGAATCTTATCGGATTCAATAAGAATTTCATGTTTTGATTTGCGGGAGTGGCTGATGATCTGATTACGAAGCATCAGATAAAGGTATGACTTTAATGATTTTTCAATGATAATATTTTGGCGGAGATTCCACAGCTTGATGAAGCAATCGGAAACCAATTCTTCGGACAATGTTTCACTTTTGGCGTATTTTCTGGCCCACAGCCATAATTGATGATAATATTTCTCGTGCAAAATGCGTAATGCCTCAACATCTCCATTTACAATTCTATTCCAAATTTGTTGATCGTCCATTACTCCTGAGAAATATAGTTACTGCCAAAATTAGAAAAAAGGCTGTAATAGCTATTTTTTTTAAGCAAAATTTACGGCTTTGTAACAAATTCTTAGGACAAGTGAAATTTGAGGGGGGGACGTTAATTATTTTAATTGAATATCCGGCAATGTACCTGGAAGCAAATACCCAAATTTTCCTTTGCGAAACTTTGTGAATACTTTGTGAAACGTTGCGGTAATAAATGTCAAACGCAAAGAACCGCCAAGTTAAATTCGCCAAGAGGAAACGAATAATTGCCAACAGTTACTTTGTCAGTTCAATTAGGTATTAAAATGGACACTCATAAAATTTAAACGGCTATTTATTTATTGAATATGTTTTAGTAATATTTCCGGAAGCATCTACCAGGGTTGCCTGAATTCCAGCCAATGTTACTTTAAAGTCGGCTCTCAATACGTTTGAGTTAATCAGAATTGGGAAATTAGCATTCTCAGTTCCTTTTTCGATGAAGGAATGTTTGTGGGTGTGTCCGCAAAGCATCAGGTCAATTCCGGCATTGTTTAATATGGGCAGGAAAAGGCGGTTGAGTTCATTCATTCCATGCCATTTGTTTCCTACCGGAGGCATGTGAAGAATAACTATTTTTACCGGTGCTTCTTTAAATTCGTTGGATTGAACAACCTGACGTAGCCAGGAGGCCTCTTCTTCCCGATATTGATCAGAGACCGATAATCCATAATAGCGAATGTCGCTGTCGGGTTTATCTTCGCCACAATCCATGCAAATGAAATAAGCAGGGCCATCCCGGAATGTGTAATAGGCTTTATTGGTCGAATTCGGGAAATACCTAAAAAACTCGTATGAGAATATGCCTCTGTTTTCGTGATTTCCACGAACTGCAAATACGGGTATGTCTGAAGCAAAAAGTTCACATGCTGATTTTAGATATCCATCAATGATTTGTTGCTCCGATTCAACTTGGGTTAACATATCGCCATTAAAGATTACGAAGTCCGTCTTGCGTTTTTTTACCTCGGATGTAAGTCGGCGGAAGATCGAGTCATTGGCATGAATGTCATTAACCATTGAAAAATTGATTTCTTTTTTATTCGGATCCAATGTGGTAACGGAGAACGGACTTCGGTCTTTGATATCGCTTCCCAATGCATCGCCCAAAATAACTCGTTTATTTCCTTCATTGAGCAGTACTGCTTGCTGAAATATTCGGTAATGGTAGGTTGTTCCTTTTTCGAGGCCAGTTACCCGAACCTGATGTAGTTTTCCCATTAGTCGTCGTCCGTATTCCGATTGATAATATTTCGGACGCTCTTGCAGGTAGAAATTTGTTCCGTCATTGGGAGCTACCTCAACCCAAACGGCAGCATCGACAGTTGTTGTCCACATCACCGTAAATTCATTTTCACCAACAGCCTGGAGCCAAGGGCCACACGCGATGCGTGCGGTTGGAATTGTGCTTGATTCAAGTCGGGGAGCGGTTGTCGCGTTTTGAGCCTCCGCCGCATTTAAACAAAAAACGAGTATTATGAATGCTATTATTTTCACGTATCAATCGGGTATTAATTTACTGTATATTTAAAAATATTGGCTCGTCGTTTATCATCGGTCGACTTCGACGCAAACCCACAGTATAATATTCCATTCTCCATTTTTATTCCTTCCGGTTCCATATAACCGGTTGCGGTTATATGGAACGAATTTAAATCCGGGATGCTGGAAATTGCCTTAACATTGGTTCGTCCGTAAAGGATATTTCCATTTAGATCGAGTACGGTTACGAAAGCAATCGATGGAAGCACACCGGTATTGTCGTTTCCGGTTCCTTCGTAGAAATACAGATAGCCATTATCTACATCAAATCCCTGGAAATCATAATAGTTAAATTTTTCGTTAGATTCTCCGGGGTCGACAGAAAATGAGGCAATAGGAGTCAAGCTACCTAAGTCTTTTACCTTTAATGTGCGGATTTCTGTTTGTTCCGGTATGCCGTCACTTTCGCCTCCAAACTTGATCGACGTTAAGGTTGCGTTGGTATAGGGCAATGCTTTTGCCTCATTTAGCTTATAAAAGTAGAAATACCGTTTCGGGTCGCCTGCTCCGGAAGTTGTTATAGCCAGCACATTATTTTTCACATCCAGTGCCGGATGTATGTTGTATTTATTTTTTAGGTAATAGGTTTCTTCCGTGTATTTTTCCATGATTGCTCCCGGAATATATTCAAATCGTGAAATTGTTTGTGAAGAGCCATATTCTCCGTCAGAACCTTTGGTTCCATTACTGGTAATCCAGATATATCTGTCGTCCCCATCTTCCTCTACGGCAATGTTCGTTCCATGCCCAAAATATTTTAGTTGCATGTAATCGGTGTAGTTTTTATTGGCATCGCCACGAACTACAAAAACGTATTGAGGAAGTCCACCGCCCAGTTGATCGTAAAAGATTGTTCCTTTGGAGTCGATATCAAAACCCTGAATCACCGTATTCCTCACCAGATAAATTCCTTTGCTGAATAGCATATTCGTATTCAGTTTTGATTCCACGGATTTGATTGAGTATCCTTTGACCACCGACACCGTCGTTGAAGCGGATAATTTCCCGTCCTCCGATTTGATGCTTATTTTAGAGCTACCTATTTTTTTTGCAGTAAGGAATCCTTTGGCATCAACGGTCATCACCGTAGCATCCGCGAGACTATAAGTTAGTTTGTCCGGATTGGTAGTCGTATTATACCAGGTCGTATCTGTTTGGGTGGATGTATTTGCTACTTTTCTGATTTTAAGTTGTAGCGTTCCGTTTTCCAGCATCAGGTAGTTTGTGCGACCGAAAGCAAGGCTATACGTTGTTTCTGCCGGAGGATCGTCTTTGCCGGAGCTACAGGAATAAACGCATAAGACCGATATTCCCATGAATAGTATGATTTTAAAGATTGATTTTGTCATTGTTTTGTGAGCTGAGAAAGGGGATAATTTATGCATTTCAGATACGAAGTTTTGAGAATTTTTTGTTGAAATACGACATTCGTATCATTTGACCGAATTCTTCCAGGTCGTTGGCAATAATGTCAGGTAAGATATCCGATTGTTTGGCAACCTCAACGGTTGTTTCACCCGATAAAACCAGAACTCCCAGAGTTCCAGCATCGTGAGCCATGCGCAGATCGGTATAGATTCGGTCGCCAACCATTGCAATTTGCGAGGGTTGAAGTCCGTAGCGTTGTATGATTCCATCCAACATTCGGGGATCAGGTTTTCCGATAATCACATCCGGAGTCCTGTTTGTAGCATATTCCAGACTGGCGCATATCGAACCACAATCGATCAGGATAACCGGTTGGTCGGTAGGACAAACCCGGTCGGGGTTGGTCGCAATATAGGGTAATCCTTTTGAAATCCACCAGGCAGCCCGACACAGGCGCGAATAGGTTAATGTTTTATCGAAGCCAACAACAACGGCATCGGGTGAATCGTTGGCGTTGTCCTGAGTAGAGACAAACCCAGCTGCTTCAAATTCCTGAATCATACTTGGCGTTCCAAGGATGAACAAGCGTTTTACCTGAGGATAATTTTTTCGAAGATAGTCAATCGTAGCTACTGCCGTTGTGTACATTTCTTCCCGTTCAGCAGTAATCCCCATTTCTTTTAAATGCGCCAGGTAATCGTCGACGCTTTTGGATGGGTTATTGGTTAGAAATGAATATCCAATACCTAATTGTTTGAGATTTTCGAGGAATGAAATGGTAAATGGGAATAAAGTACCTCCGTTATAAATTGTCCCGTCCATATCCAATGCGACATGTCTGATATTGCACAACTTCACCTGCAATTCTTCCGAAGGACTTGTTTGCATTTGTTTTCTATATTTTAATGAGTTCATTTTAGTTTAATTATTTTTTCCGTATCCGTCAGCATTGGCCGGCCAGGCCAGAAGGAAGGTTAATGTTCCTACAATACCAATTCCGATTAGTGTGCCAATGGCATAATTCCATCCTAGATGTCCGGCCAAATATCCTAATCCCCATCCGGAAACCAAGGTGCTGGCATATCCAAAAAGTCCGGTGAATCCTACGGCGGTTGCTGCTGCCCGTTTGGTTGCCAGATTGGAAGCTGCAATACCTACCAATGCCTGAGGGCCATAAATACAGAATCCGGCAGCCATCAGGATTAGTGTTGCCAGCCATGTTGGCGGTGCTGCCAGTACCCAGAACAGAAAGATGAAAAAGGTGGCCATCGCCATACAGATTACACAAACACGGGGCGAACGTCCTCCAAAAAAACGGTCGGTAACCCATCCGGCGGAAATCATACCAAGAATACCTGAAATTTCGAAAGCGGCAACCATCCATCCGGCATGTTGAATAGAAATGCCTTTCCATTCGCTTAACAGGGTAGGACCCCAGTCTAATACGGCATAGCGTATGGTGTAAACAAAGAAATTAGCTACAGCAATAATCCAGATGTATGGGTTTTTAAAAACCTGTTTGCGTACAAATTTTTTGAATTCGGCAGGAGTGTCTTTATGTTCGGCTTCTTCCTGAGAAACACCTTCGGGTCTGATTGCCGGCAATCCAACAGATTCAGGGGTGTCGCGCATGGTAAACCAAAGGGCAACAGCTCCGGCTAAGGCTATTATCGAAGGAATGTAAAAGCACCATCTCCAGCCTAAAGTAACCACATATCCGCAGGTAATAACCACCAGCCCGGCACCAATGGAATGCGAAGTGTTCCATATCGACATTTTGGTAGCTAATTCTTTGGGCGGAATCCAGTGTGTCATTAGACGGGCACAAGGTGGGAATCCCATTCCCTGAAACCATCCGTTGAGCATCCATACGGACCCAAATACCAGAACCGCAGAACTAAACCCGAAAACGATATTGCATATTGCCGAAAGAACCAAGCCGGTCACCATGAAATAACGGGCATTTACCCGGTCGCCAATAAATCCGTTGGCAAATTTTGAAATTCCGTAAATTAACCCATGGAGTGTCAGGAATAACCCCAGCTCTGTTTTTGTAATTCCCAGCTCAGCCTGCATTGCTGGCATTGCAATACTCAGGTTCTTGCGAACAAAGTAAAATAAGGCATAGCCGATCATGCTGGCTATGATGGTTCGGGTTTGCCAGTATTTGAATTTTTTGGCAACATCGGGTGCCAGAGAATCGGTATAATTACTCATAGTTGATTTTGTCTAAAATCGTTGGATTCAGATTTTATTCTTTGTTATTGATTTCCCAGATTCCTCCTGATGCAAATAATCCGTCGAGCCATTTGTCCATATTATTTGTGCGAACCGCTAAGTCGAGTACGGTAAATCTGCGACGGATGAATTGAGCCCGGATAAATGTCTCGCGTAAGTAAGTTCGGGTCATCCCAATATGTTCGGGTTCGGTAGGAGCGCCAACTAATTGCAGTCGTCTTTTTGCTTCTTCGTAAGGAACAATCTGGCGGTTTAGTCGAGTACGGATTTCCGGCCAGTTATCTTTGAGTTGTTGTAGTTGAGCAGCCAAACCGTCTTTTGAAACATATTTTGCTTTTGTTTCCTGTACTCCGATGTTTGGAAAGTCAGTCCCGACAAATAGCTGTAATGCAGTTGCATCCGATTCTTCCGGAGTAGGCCATGTTTTGCAACAAGCTTCAACATCTAAATTTTCGAAAGGTGTTTTCAGCACTTGTTCGTATAAAGCAGTAATCGCTAAAGTTCCCAAACTAACCTGAAATCCGTGGGAAATATGTTCGCCGTGGTTCAAAAAATGTTCCATGTTCCACAAATGGCTGAACTGGTGTTCTGCTCCGGAAGCAGGTCGGCTTGACTTTGACCATTGCATGGCAAAACCGCCCAACATCAGCCCTTCAATCAGTTTTTCGATTGCTTCCGGATTTTTTGCAGTAATTCCCTGAGGATCGGAAAGCGAATCGGTTAATCCATCCTGAACAATTGACCAGGCTTGCTGATCGATAGGTTCTACGCCGATACTGTCGGCCAGAATCCAGTCGGCTCCGGCTGTTATTTTAGCGAATAAATCGGCATATCCTGATGCTGTCATTTCGATGGGAGCCTGACAAATAATGTCCAAATCGGCTAAACAAGCCTGAGGTGCCGGACAGTTAAAAGTTTGTTTCGCTCCATCGGCGGTGATTGATGCCCCAAAAGCGGTGTATCCGTCCATGGAGGCAGCAGTACCAACGCACATATAACGGCGGCCGGTAAGATGTGACGACAATTTGGTAAGGTCGTTGATTGTTCCAGAACCCACAGCAATAGGAATTGCATCGTGGACTTTTAGTGCAGCAACCAGTTGATCGATAAATTTATATTCGGCATATAGTTCAGGATATGTAAAAATAAACGGAGATTCCTGTTCAATTCCGGCTGCTTTTAATTCTTCAACTATTTTTTTCCCGGCGATTTGGTAGGTCGTTTGATCGGCAACAACAACTGCTCTTTTCCCTGGAAATTGTTCTTTAAATAAATCCGGAACCTGATCCAATATTTTTTCTCCGATTCGGAGAGCACGCGTTTCGTTTGCTGCTTCCAATGCTTTCTCTACTCTCGACATCTTTATCTCTTTTAGTATTATTTTTTGTTTTTGTACTTTTCAAATTTCGGCTGGAATGCAGGACTTGAATATAAGTAACGAATACAGGTTAATTATATTTCGGTTATCCGTGACCGCATCAGTAATGTTTTCAGGAGTCAAAATTCATGACCAATAAATTAGAAAGGCCGCATCAAAATAACACATTTCGTGGCTTTCGACGCAGCCTTTCATTTCACTTTCGAACTAAATAATATTTTGAACTATTCCCATCCCTTGTTTTGTGTGAGTTTTGGATTATTGACAATCGCTGTTTGTGGAATCGGGTGTAAGTACCGGCTGTCGGTCCATAACGTCTCATTCTTTTTGGTCAAATAGCCATTAGCATAAGTATAATAAGTTGCTTTAGACAAGTTGATGTAATAAATGCTGCTAACCGGACTTGAAACCGCTTTATCAACCAACATAATGTCGGGTGTTCCATTGCCATCGGTATCATAACCAACATTTTTAGCAGGAATATAGATGCTCGACCAGCTTTTCTGTAACAAGTCACCTTGTTTCCAACGCATCAAATCGTCATAACGCAAGCGTCCTTCCATGAACAACTCAATAGCCCTGTCACGACGGATTTCCAAAAGCCATTTGTCTGTAATTTTGTTGTTGTAATAGGCAATTAAGTATGGATCGGCGGTTGCGGGTATTATTCCATTTACGCCGGAACGTTCGCGTAAAGGTTTGATTGTTTTGTTCCAGATCGTTTCATCAAATTGACCCAGCTCAGCCTTAGCTTCAGCATAATTCAGCATAATTTCAGCATAACGGAATACCGGGATTGAATTGTAACTGGTGCTTACCGATTCATAGTTGGAATCGTCGATGTTAAATTTGATTACCTGATAACCGGTATACGTGATGTTCCAGTTTGGTTTCCATAGTGTTGTTACGCCACCAATGCTTTTTGTAAATCCCGGAGTAATAATCGTTTGTTTTAGCCGGTAATCCCGGTTTTTGGTTTCATCGAGGTACGAAGTTGTTTTGTAATCAGCCTTGTCGGTGAAGCGGGTTCCGTCCAGACACAAATAGGTATTAATGAATTCTTTGGTTGGAGACCAACGGTTGGTATTGTTACCGGCTGAGTTGAAAATCAAAGTTACATCGTGCATCGATACGGTAGCTTGATACTCATGAGCAAAAATTACCTCATTATAGTTTACTGCCTGTTCGGTGAATAGCTTTCTGTATTGTGTTTGAACATTTGCCGCACTTGAAACCAACGAGAATTTGCCGGCACTCATCAATGTTTCACAAGCAGAAACACATTCGTTCAAGAACCGGGTACTCGCGCCGGTATCGGTCCAGGCAATACCTGTAGATGGATTGACGGTATGATATTTCCGGAAAGTTCCTTCAAATAAGCAGATTCTGGCTTTAAGAGCCAATGCAACATACTTGCTGATTAACGTTGTTTTGAGGTATTTGTCCGCAGAAGAACAATTGGTACAAGCAAAATTTAAATCTTCCAGAACCTTATCCATGACCATTTCTCGGCTGTCACGGGCTTTGTAAAGTGCATCCGTATTGTCCGAACTGATTGGTTCGTCGTACCAGGGGACATCGCCAAATGTACGGACTTTTTCGTAGTAGAACCAGGCTCTCCAAAAACGGGCAACTCCTTCATAGTGTTTTAAGGTTGCTGCATCAACAGTGGTCGCCTTGTACATGTTTTTCAGGAAGTAGTTAATCCGGTACAGATTTTTCCAGTCAGAACTGCTCCATCCGGTTTGTTTGGTATAATCCCAGGCTGAGAGTAAAAATGGTTGAACAGAGCTGATGGCAAGGTAATCTGAATAGTTGCCATAGTCATAAGTCAGGTCAGAAGCACTTGGCATCATATACTGGATAAAGCCATTGGTATAAATTGCCAAGTCGCTTTCAGAGCTAAAAAATTCGTCTGTTGCGATGGTATTATAGGGATCTCTTGTCAGAAAGTCATCACAGGATGTGAGAAGCAATCCACATAATCCCATTATTAAAATTATCTTTTTCATAGTAATAGACTTTTTAGAATGTAACATTAAGACCAATTGTAAAAGATTTCATCATCGGATAACTATATCCATCGCCGGCACCACCAGCAGTGTTATAGTAATCAGGGTCTCCAGCTTCAATTACTTCCGGGTCAAAGTTCTTTGCCCATTTTTTCAGTGGAGTGAATGTAAGCAGGTTTTCGCCTGACACATAAATCTTCACTTCCTGCATTCCAATATTGCTGGTTAAAATCTTCGGAAATGTGTAATCAATCGTTAATGTTTTTAACCGCAGGTAAGCTGCATTTTGCAAGTATTTATCATTCGGGTTTGCAAGTGTTCCATTTCCAACTTCAGCAATGTATGAACGCAAACGAGGCCAATATGCATTTCCGTTTGTGATATTTCCGTTATCGTCAATTCCTGCCTGGTTAGCAGCATTATGCCAGGGAAGTGCAAATCCATAAGGACGGCCATATTGTCCCCAGAAGTAAGACGATTCTTTGGCCGGATACCAATCTCTTTTGGCAACACCTTGCCAGAACATGGAAATACCTATGCCATTCCAGTTTGCTCCCAGATTGATTCCATAGCAGTAGCGGGGAGTCGTGTTTCCAATGATGGTTAAGTCGCCATGATCGGCCAAGGTATTGCTACCGTTGGTTATCTTGGTATTGTCGTTATCCAGGTTTTTGAATTTGATATCACCAGCTTGCCAAAGGTTTCCGGCACCATTATAGTTTGCAAATTGGGATTGACTGGGAGAGTTTGCAACATCGTCAGCATTCTGGAAGAATCCGGCAACACGGTAACCCCAGATTTCCCCAATTTTCATGCCTTCGTAGTATTTGGTAGAATAGATTGTGGGCAGGGTATTGGTTGTAGAGGTGTAACGTGTAACATAAGTGTCGCTGTTCCACATCATAACTTTTACGTTGTAGCTGAAATCTCTGTCGGCAACTTTTAGCCGGTCTCTCCAACCAATGCTGAATTCCCAACCGTCGGTTCTCATGTCCGCATAATTTCCGTAAGGGGCATCATTTCCATATACTGCAGGAAGTTCTGTGCCGGCCACATACATATTGGAGGTGTAGCGTTTATAGTAATCGAATGCCGCATTCAAACGGCTTTTGAATAGGTCAAGATCAGCACCCAGATCATAGGTAGATGCTTTTTCCCAGGTAAGTCCATCTGGGATTGGGGTAGGAGCAGTGGTGTATGCACTACTGACTCCGTTAATTAAAACGGTAGATTTTGAAATGTCCATTGTTGATAAGTACTTGTAGGGGCTTATCAAGCCGTTTCCTGAAGTTCCGGCAGACATGCGTATTTTAAGATTATCC
>Ga0302286_10001945_pt1 | contig 14674 bp, 15 predicted proteins | sample III_Fen_E2_3_FD_198765 | JGI IMG/M metagenome (GOLD analysis project Ga0302286, IMG submission 198765) | Peat permafrost microbial communities from Stordalen Mire near Abisko, Sweden - III_Fen_E2_3 | ecosystem: Environmental > Terrestrial > Soil > Wetlands > Permafrost | place: Sweden: Abisko...
AAAATATTTCAATTCCACTATGGGCTGATTGGGAGCCGTGGGAACGACTAAAAAAATAAGCTGATTTACAGCACAATAATTTTCACAAAGATACAGTTTTTCTTGTGAAAAGTTGTCGATGTACGATGGTATGAAAAACCCCGTACATCGACAATATATAGTAATGAATTGGTTTTCAATATGTCAAAGAACTTATATCGCAACTATTCTTCTTCAACTCTCCGAAAATATATCTGCCGTAGTCGCTACCGACAACCTTTCAAAGAAAGGTATCAATGCTACTGCGCTCTTTACCAATGATTTCTTTATCCAACCATTTTTCATTGCGACTTTTGAATATTATCAAGCTGTCGGCTTCTGAATCCATGATTTCTTTGGCCTTTATCTGCAACTCGTGCAGCTTCACTTCCGTTATTTCGCCTTCAAAAACCGAATTCTGAATCCAATGCAAGTATTTGCGACACAGTTTCAGCATCTTGCCCACTCGCTTTTCGCCACAGTCGTACACCAGTATAATATACATATCACCACCACATCTTAAACGGTTTATACTCTTCCATGCCCAACAAATGCTTGCTAAGCTTATAGCATTCAAGCTTTATCAGGTGCTTGTAACTCACGCTGCGGTTCAGTGCACGGTGTTGAATGGTCTCGTTCAACCGGTCTTCAAACGCCTTTACAAATATCTTCTTCCCGGCCTGATTCAGCAAACATTTATTCAACTTCTTATCAAAATGTTTCTCTTGCAGTTCTCTTTTGTTCAATACCTTGAAAATAACCCTGTCCACCAGCAACGGTTTGAATATCTCCGAAATATCCAACGACAGCGAATAACGACGTTCGCCCGGCGAATGCAGATAACTGATAGTAGGATTGAGCTGCGTTTGATGAATTGCCCGCAAACACTGGCTGTAGCACATCATATTACCGAACGAAATCAGGGCATTTACTTCATTACTCGGCGGCTGTTTGCTCCGGTTTCCCATCTCAAAATCGTTGAGTATCAAATCGAACGCCTCGTAATACGACATGCGGATATTGCCCTCCAACCCCATCAGCTCATCCACGGCATTGGTCTTTTCAATGCTCGAAGCATACGTCTCTATCCGCGCAATAATCTCATCCACATCCCTACCCCGCTTGTTGTAATATTTCAGGTTCTTCACCATATTGAAGGCTGCACCTTCGATAAACCGTTGCGCAATGGCTACCCGCTTCTTTTTATTTTGATAAAAGGAGGTCTGTGCCAATAACATGCGTCCCGACAGCAGCGAATCCTTGGGCATAAACGAGCCGGTGTAGTTTTCGTAATAGTCGAAAAAATGTACCGCAATATCGTTTTGCCCCAGAAAGTTGTACAACGAACTTTTGGCCGAAAGCGAACCGAACACATACATATCGCTGATATTCTCCACCGGCAGAAAGCGCGGTTGCCCTTCCACATCTATCCCGTTGCCGTCTTCTTCGATAGGGGTAAATTTAAGCGTATTGTCCTTACGCTCCAAATGGCCGGGATTGAAAAGATAATAAGTTTTTTTCATTATTAGACAGAATTACAGAATTGACAGATAACAATCTATTTGTTCTTTGAAGAGCAGTATCATAGGGTATTGGCTTTTATATTCCGTTTTTATATTCCCGGTATTTTCTTTTTATTTCTACTGAGCTTCCAAAGTTAATCAAAAGACCCACGTCAATACCGGTTGCGGTGAGATAGTTGACCAGTTGAGCTTCGTGTCTTGAATGTAAATTTTCAACGGCCTTTAGTTCTATAATCAGGCTTTTATTCACCAATAAATCGGCATAAAAGTCACCTACCATCTCATCGGCATAATATACAGGTATCGGGAATTGTTGTTCTACCTCAAATCCTTGCTTTATGAGTTCTATTCTAAGTGCATTTTCATACACTTTTTCAAGGTATCCTCCACCTAAAGTATTGAACACTTTGTATGCGCTTGCAATAATCAATTTGCTTCCATCATTGAATTCCATCGCGTTGATTTTTTAGTATTCTCAATTTACTATTGACAAAATTACAGAACCAAAGGTCAGCGATCAAAGGAAGATAATTGACAGATTATCTCAAATTGAAGTTGCGATTAATATCTGTTTATTCTGTCATTCTGTCCACAAAAAGACGTTACTCCTCCACGTAGCAAAAATCGTAATAACTGCACCGCTTGCAGATGCCTTTTTTCTCCAAGGGCGGACACTGGTCTTGTTCCAACAAATGCGCTATCTTTTGCTCTATTTCTATTATTTCCGTTCGGTCGTGGTCGGTCAGCTCCACCTTTTCGGTTTGCCGAAGGGTAGGATATTCCAACACCCCGGTTACGCCTTCCACACCGTTGCGCTCCAGCACATGGATGTAGTATTTCAGTTGCCAGCGGTGCGCCTCCTCCACCTTGTCCGACTTCTTTATCTCGTGAATCACCCGATTGCGGGCATCGTAAAAGTCGAGCTTAATGCCGTCAATCTCCAACTCCTCGTACCGTTCGGGGCGTTGCGGATACGACTCCTCGTGTATCAGCTTGCCTTCGGAAACAAGGTCGGAGGTATGCTCAAACCGGATGCCATTTGCGTGCAACCAGCATTCACGCTTGCAGACATGATAAAGGTTGATAAGTGTGGCGTTAATGTGCATGGCTACTTACGATTAAAAAATTATAGCTCCTTCAAGGTTATTATCATCAAGTCCTGATTCGTAATTGTAAATAGCATCCTCATTATCTTGTACATCAAATAATCGAATGAATCCAGAATCGGCATCTTTGTATCCATACTCTATAAGTTTCATTGCATCTTTTGAGTGTGCAAAAATAGAAAATGTGAATTTTGAAAGAATGCTTTGTATTTTTTTCATCCTGATTTTTTGTTCAACGAAATCATCATCTTTCGACTGGATAATTTCCATATAAAGATTCCAAACATTTTTGCCAGACACAAAAGTATCTTCCACCATCTGTTTTTGATTCTCACATAAAAAGTTCAATTCATTTTCAGTGAAATTTCGTTTTTGTGTTCCTGGAATATAAATTGGAATATGCAGTTCCACAAATACGGAATAATTTTGACCTTCTATTAATTTGAAAGATTGTTCAATATCAATATAATTCAAGTCTTTCATTGATTGTCTAAAATTAGACAACCCAATATTCAGAAGTCCTGCATTATGTTTTTTCCTATCTTCAATTACTTTGTCGTATACTTTATCAAAGGTTTTTTCTGTAAGAATAGCTGAATATTCTTCGAGATTTGCCTGTTGCAAAACTTTATATCGGCTATCTTTTCCATAAATAAAGCTCGCGTCATCGCAATCAAAAATAAACAGCGTACAATTTTTTTTCTTTACATTTCGGTTAATACGGCCTGCTAATTGCTCATCACTATCCATCAATGATTTGTCTTTAAAGCCTAAATCCATATCAATATCAACACCAGCCTCAACCACCTGTGTTGTGATTAATAGTATATTCTTTTGTCTATTATTTTCATTTTTGATAAATTCAATGATTTCTTTTCGTCGTGGCTCCAAAATAGTTCCTGAAAGTAGAAAGATATAATCGAAAAAACTATCATTGTTTTCATCTACAATCTTATAGAAGTCACTAGCAGTACGTTTAAAAATGAATTCTATAATAGTAAAAACATGCCCTTCATTTTTAGCATAGTTTTTAGACTCATCGAATAGCTTATTGCTCAGTTTTGGTAAAAACAATTCTTTTTGCTCTTCTTTTGAGTTGGGCTTACTCCATGCCAAAAGCGAGAAGTCAAAATGTACTCGTCCCTTAAAATTATCGTTCTGAAAGTATTTGTTTTTATCTCTAATTAAAGAGACAAAATTTGGAATTTTTTCAGTCCAAGTCAGCTTACCAATTTTAGGTAAAGTAGCAGACATCAGAATAAATTTAATATTAAAATATTCTGCGTAATTATCAATCAGATAAATTAATTTATCCCATTGCTCAGGCGAATATGATTGAAGTTCATCAATAATTACTACCGAATTGGCAATGCGATGTAAAAGGTAATTTGTTTCTTTGTGACTTGTTGCTAGAATATCAAAGAATTTGACATGAGATGTTACCACTACTGGATAATTCACAAATAAACCATCCAGATAGCATCTTCTGTTTTTGCCATATTCATCATCCGCGCCTTTTTCTTTGAATCCAGCTTTTGAATGTAATTCAATAATTTCAGTTTCTTCCAATCCAAGTGTGTTTTCCAAGACTCCGTATGTCTGTGTAATTAAGGTTGTAAATGGGAAAACATAGAAAACTTTATTGATATTATTTTCTTTTGTAATTAAATCATGCTCCAGTAATTCAGCAAGAGCAATCATAGACAGATTCGTTTTTCCTCCGCCGGTTGGAGCTTCGATATAAAACAATTTTTCACTGGCATTTGCTCTAATATTTTGAATCACCTCAAAGGCCATCTCCGAACGTAAGCGATTGAGGTTCTCATTGCTTTTTTCTTGAGGGCAAATGAGTTCAAATGCGTCTAAATCATCATATACTGCTTTGTTGTAATTTTGGCTATTCTTTAAATTAAAAACAATTCGTTTCTTTTGTTCATTATTTAGTACTCCATATTCATCATACATTTTAGTCCAGCTACTCATGTAGTGAGTGGTTGCCAGATAATCTGATGCGGTAAGTAATGAAAAACAAAGTTTTGTAATTGCATAAAGAGGAAACTCCAACTGCATATCTTTATGCAATTCACCAACTCTATTTAATATTTGATTTTCCAAAAATACTCGGGTTGGTAGTTTCGATTTAAATGGTTCAGAAATCTGCCACCCGAAATTATCAATATACTGACTTAAAAAAGCTACAATTTCTTCATCAAAACCAGCATCTTCCGACTGTTTGAAAAGCGCAGGTGCATGATGTTTTGCAATTGGATAACCAAATGAAAATACGCAATACGCCAATACAAATCTATCAGGCGAGCTTGTGGCGTATTCTGATATTTTTGATAAATGATGGGTTATAAAAAGATATTCGCTTAAGCTTGAATGATTGGTTGTAATGGGACTTTTCCTCTTTTTGAAAAAAGGATTATTCATTTTTTCGGAGTCTGCCTGGAAATTCTCATTTATTTTGCCAAAATCGTGGAATATTATTGCGTCACAAAATAATTCCTTGATAAAAATCTTTGTTTCTGCACTACATTTACCAAGAAAACAATCATCTACAAACGAGTCGATTAAACTATTAATAACTCTATCAAGACCTAAGGCTTCGCAAATTGAAATAAAATAATTATTGACAAGGGCTTGATGCTCTTCAAGTGATTCTATACCATGATTTCCATCAATATGAGCATAGTAATGTTCCCTATCCTTTAACTCCAAAAGAATTGATGCATTTTGATTGATGATTTGTCGTATTGATTTAAAAGAGTTGCACATAAACTTCTTCTTTATCTAGAAAATAGAGATTTTTCAACGATGTGTTTTTTCTAAATTTTGCTGACGTGTATGCAAAATCCGACATTTGGTATTGCTTTAGTTCTTCATTAAATCCAACAGGTAATTTCTCGAAATAAAAGAATATAGGATTGGTTGGCTCCATTGCAAATAGGTCAAAATCATCCATCAATTCATGTTTTTCCTCGTTTACGGTACTATTTCCTTTATTGAAAATTGATTTGATAACAAAAGATGTTTGTGGCAACTCTTGTGTATACACATACTCTTTTACACTATCTCTCGTCCACCATGCCGAGAAGTCGTTTTTGCCTAGATAAGGCAAATATTCTGCTTCTTGGTTAGTAATTCTGGTATATAGCGTATGCTCTACGTCATTGGTTATATCTAACAGAACATAGCAACGAAAGGATGGTTTGAGTAGAACTTGTTCGGTTACAATTAAATTTCCACCCTCTTCGTTGCTGGCAAGACCGGTGGTATTATTGTAACTAATTGTAGTTTTTGTATAGTTACCATTATCACTATCAAGTGGCTCTATCCCAATTTTCAAATGTTTCAATTTTTCATAATACTCAGGCATTGTACCATTTTTTTCGTAACCTTTCAACCCTGTAATAGCCCCCAATATACCCAAAAGAGCAGGACGATGGAGCATATTGTAGGTTAGATATATTTTCTCGTTAATGTCGGGCTTCTTAAAAAATCCCATATCAGCCCTTAAATCAAATGATAATAATTTCATTTCGATGTATGTTGTAATACATGGCAGACAATTGTCGTCTGCCATGTATTCGGTTTAATGCTTTTCTATAAATCATTCTCAACCGTATGCTCAGGCAAATTTTGAACTACCGTAGTTGCCTTATTATAATAGATTTCTGTTTTTTCAATCTCTTCACTGTTTTTTGCAAGAACATCTTTTGCTTTTTGAAAATTAAAAACAACTTTGCCATTCTGTTTTGTTTCTAAGGCATCTATCAACGTAGTAAAGTTGGGCAATACAATTTTTGAGGTTTCTTTTATCTGCACCCAGAAGAGTATCTCGTTTTCACAACCTGCTTTCGATGCCGAATCGTACCAAGTTGCTCCACGGCGCATCCCTTCTTTCAGTTTTTCAATATCTTCAGCTGACAATTTTTTGGCATCAGCTCCGGCTAAAATGGCTATATCGGATAAGTTGTGTGGATTAATTGAGAAGTGATGCACATAGTGCCCCTCCTCAAGTTTTGATTGACGACCAATAGTTGTCATGCCTCTTTCGGCTTCAGGGTCATTAGCCTTGTTGCTAAAAGGTGAGGTTATTTGTTCTGTGAAAATATTATCTTCATGCCAAATATTAATTCCATGGTTGATTTGCAAAGGACCATGCAATGATATATTGGTTTCGGCAGCAAAAGTAGCTCCAAAGAAACGAATATCAATACAGGATAATAGATTTTGAGCCACAGCTTTCTTTAATACTTTGTCCTTGTCTTTACCTGTTCCTTTGGGGTAATCATCAAAATATTTTTTATACATTTCATCCAATGAAATTGGATTTAGGTTTTCATTGAGAGATTTAAAATAAAAAACTTTTTCAGACTTAAATACATCTTTGATGTAGTTTTTGACAGTGTATTTGAATGCTTTATCAGTAGCATATACTTTACCATTGGGCAAACGTCGGGGTTGTCCCGAAAAATCGGCATTGTAATTTGAGTTAATAGCTTTTACAACAGCCACTCCGTAAACTCTGTTTTTAAATTCCATGATAATTATATTTTAGATTGTTATTGTATTTCAACGGTGTCTTCAACTATTTTTCCCTTTTGCTCAAATATGATACTTGGGGCAAAACATCCAGCCAAAAGAAAACGTTGATATTTTTTCATCTCATCATTAGTCTCGTAGGTCAACACATCTTTCGATAGATTGGCAAAACGACCTTTACCGAGGTCAATCTCATGTTTATACGTTTTAATCATTTCGGTAATTGCCTCCTGCACTTGTGCTACAGTATGTTTTTGCAATATCGGTTCCAACATTGCATAGGTTTTATTACTGGCTGCACTTTTGGTAAGTAAAAAGTAAATAACTTGACCTGCTGCGAAAGCAAATTCGGCGGGGTCGTCCGATAAGTGAGCACTGCTGTCATTTGCAACAGAGCGCACAATGTTCATTAATTCAGGAATTCGAGATGCCATATTTTTTTTATTTTGAAGGTTATTGAAATCGAAGTAATCGTATAGGCTAAACCAAATATTCAGTCTGTTTTTTATATTGATTTCTTTTGAATGATATTTTCCATCTTTTAGTTCATCTGCTCTCAAATCGGCAATTATCGTATTATATAGAATGTCGTCAAACATTAGACAAGTAATAGCATCTTCTTTCGATTTGTAGATATAATCATAGAATGCCTGCCTATATTTCATAATCATCTGATATACCAAATCGCCACCACTGACATAAGTTGGATCGATATCTCCAAAATAATTTACAGACATGACATCCTTTTTAATTTTCACCAATGAATTATTGAATATAGTATGTACGATATTGCTTTCAAATCCAAAAATTGTTCGGATATGAATGGTAGACTCTATCTCTTTGTCGCGCTTGACTTCAAAGAAGTTGAATACATTGCATAAACGTCCGTTTTTCTCCATTTTATAGCGAAAGAGCGGAACAAAATCAAAATCTTTAACTTCTCCCTTCATCATATTCAATAAATAGTAATTTGATAAATTTTTATTCTCATCCTCGCAGATGCGTTTAAGAACTTGAGTGTAAGTTAACCTATCTCCAGTTTGGTTGAATAGTTTTATGATTTCAATATTGGTTGCAAACTCATTTTTATCAATAAAAATTGGCAAAGGATTCGGTAGTGCTTTATTGGCTAATAATACCTCAAAATTGTTCAATGCAACAGCGTCTTTTGCATTTATGCGTCCGCTGATTCCCTTATACATAGATGCTGTTTTATGCTCAAGAAATGGTTTTTTAGAGTTCAGTCCATTCAAGAAACTGCTGATGCCGAAGGTGTCATCAGTGATTTCAGTTTCTTTACCGGTATTGTTATACTCATTTGTATTAAATAATTTTTGCTTCAAATAGATTTCGTGCGATTGTTTATATGTATCTAATGGAACATTTTTGAGATAAAGACTAACAAAGAAACTATCCTTCATAGTATCAAACACAGATATTTGCGCTTCACTGCCATCCTTTTGCATTTGCGGAATACTGAACGTAGAGATGTTCCGCAATATTTCAATACAAGATTGTTCGAAAGCCTTGGATAGTTGAATGCTATATTCATTATCTTTATCCAAACAAACAGTACGTGTATTCTCAAAATAGAATGGGAAAAGATTTGTAATCTTCTTATAACCAAATCCTTCTAATTTGTCATTCGTAAAAGATTGCTTTTTGAAATTAATAACAAATGGAGAGCATGAGAAAATTTGTTTTTTCTTATCCAGTACCTTATTCATAGTGGTTCCAACTCGTTTACTATAATCTTCGTATTGCATACATTCATACAACAGAGGACTTAGTTCTCTTTTCCCATCATAGAAATCATAATCAACTTTGAATGTCGGTGGATTATTGTACCATTTCCCTTCGTCGTTTAATTTGACAAAAATATGTAAGCCTTCATTTGGTTTCTTATTGAGTAGAAAAACCTCCGGATTACTCTTCGATATCTCATTAGTGAAATTGATTATTTCTTGTATCATCTTCCAGTATTATTTATAAATTTCATCTTCCAATTCAATTCTTGTCTGATTATTCTGTAATTCTGTCCGCCAACCGTTGTAAAAGAGTGGCAAGTACTCCGGCCCCCAATCTCTCACGGAGCCTTGCCACTCAATCTTTCAAGTCCTCACTCCTTTGGTCTATTTAGGACTTTCGGATGAGGTCTCCTTCTTTTCCTCTTTCTTGTCGCTGCCTTCGGCATTCACCCGTTTAATCAGCAGACTCAGGGTATATTTTTTCAGCTTCACTTCGTCCACCCCTTTGTAAATAGCACGGGCATCACTCAGCACAGCATTAGTAATATCCCACAACTCGTTGTATTGATCCAGATTGGCATCGGTGTTTGCATTCCGTTGATTGGCCAACTTGTTTTGTTGGTTGTTCAACTCATCAATTGTGTTGCACGAGGCAGCAAGTGTAGCAACCACTTCCTGTTTCAATCCATTGGCTTCGAGTACGGTCTGATTACGTGTTACGTTAGAGAGCAGTTTTTTCAGATTAGCGATTATCCCTTCGTCGTTTCCACGACTGATGGCGCTGCGTACATCGTGAATCCCAAAATTGTCGGGAGCTATGTCGAGGCTCTCTGCGCCACGCGACAAGTATCCCTCCACTTTATTTAGCGGCAGACGCAGCTTTTGCTCTTCGGCCACCAGGGTTCCGGTCACTTTTTTCAGTAGCTGAATGGAGATATCCGATTTTTCAAGTTCGAGGCACACCTGACGTTTGGCAATAAGCTTTTGTTTATAGTCAGGGGTATAATCCGGCGAAAAATCTTGAAAATCAGTGAAATCTTCATCCAGACTTACGGCAACGAAGCCTGCAATTGCAGTCACTTCTTCCGCTTTACAGTTGAATTTTTTTTTCATACATTCATCATTGTTTTTAAGGTCGTTTCATTACTGTCCCTTGTTTCAATTTTATAGTAAGGTTTATTTGGGGGCGAATCCGGGTTGGGGCTACGCTCTTGTCCTGTAGCATCTTACATGCAATTTTCTCATTATTATATATCGTCCTCTATCTGTTATATGCCATCCTCTAAGCAGTATATGCCGTCCTCTTATCGGTATATGTTATCCTCTAAGCAGTATATGCCGTCCTCTTATCAGTATATGTCATCCTCTAAGCAGTATATGCCATCCTCTTATCAGTATATGTTATCCTCTAAGCAGTATATGCCGTCCTCTAAGCAGTATACGCCGTCCTCTTATCAGTATATGTTATCCTCTAAGCAGTATATCCCATTCTGCTATTCTGTCTCTCTCAAATTCATTCTGTCTATTCTGTAATTCTGTCAAAAAACAGATTCATCTTATCTGTCCATTCTGTTATTCTGTCAAAAAACAGATTCATCTTATCTGTCCATTCTGTTATTCTGTCAAAAAACAGATTCATCTTATCTGTCCATTCTGTAATTCTGTCAAAAAACAGATTCATCTTATCTGTCCATTCCGTTATTCTGTCAAAAAACAGACTCATCTTACCTGTCCATTCTGTTATTCTGTCAAAAAACAGACTCATCTTACCTGTCCATTCTGTAATTCTGTCAAAAAACAGACTCATCTTACCTGTCCATTCCGTTATTCTGTCAAAAAACAGATTCATCTTATCTGTCCATTCTGTAATTCTGTCAAAAAACAGACTCATCTTACCTGTCCATTCCGTTATTCTGTCAAAAAACAGATTCATCTTATCTGTCCATTCTGTAATTCTGTCTCAAACAAGTTAATTCTGTCTCACAAACCCGAATCCCTGGCTGTTCTTCTCCCCCAGCCCCGTTTCATAACCAATCCGCAGCAGTTCGTTATCGGCCTTTAGTCGGAAGCGGCAGAGCGAGCCTTTTACCTTGGTCTGCTGCGGCGTATCGGCCTTGATGGTAATCAGCTTGGAGCGGGGTTCGGTAAGGGTTTCCCACTCAAAGGCAGTATCGCCCGTGTAGGGAGTGCCGTAAAAAGCCGTGTATTTGTGTATCAGGTTACTGATGATGGCCTGCCCTGCTTCGGGTTCGGCTGCCGAGTAGTAGTGAATCTTCCCCTCATCGGTTTTGGTAGCGAGGCAGAGCGGCGACAGCATTTCGCCCATCAATTCGCCCGTAAACAGCGGCTGAGGCATCATCTCTATGCTTTGCACGCCAAACTGCACCTTCGATTGCCGGTCGCCAAGCGTAAACTGTTGCTCGGCAAACACCCCTTTTACAAACTCCTCGGTGCTCCGTTCGGGCAAAAAGCTAATTTGCAACTCGGCGCTCTCACTCAGTAAAAGCAAACGGCTGTGCTCTTTATCAATCGAAATATTCGGCACCATCAATGGCGAAAAAGCAAACAAACGAAACTGTTTTCCCTCGGTTTCAAATCCGTTTTGATGCAACCATGTGGCATATTTTTCGCAACCTTTGGCCAAAATATGATAAATATAAGCCGATAATTCGTACTGATAAGAGAGGGGCAACGCATTGCCAAACGGCTCCCGTTCGATATTTAGAGTTATCTTAAATCGCATAATTGTTTTAAATGAAATGACGCGCTAAATGTAAAGATTGTTTTCCGAATTTCAATATGTTGTTGATAAATATTTTACAATTAAGCCGATTTTGTGTGTAATTCTGAAAAATAGTGACTACAAATAGTAATTTTACTATCCTATTTATCCTGAAATTGTGCAAAAATAGCATTTGTGACAATGCACATTCAACCGGTTTAATCCGTGCAAATCGTTGTCAAACAAATTACAACATCAATCCTGATTACAGAATTTGCCGCATACTTATCATTAAACCAGATTTTTTCTGTCTATTCTATAATTCTGTCATGGCGGCAACTATTCCAACACCAACAGTTACAAAAAAATTTTCTGTCTATTCTGTAATTCTGTCTATCCTATCTGTAAACAGATGGCTTTTCTAATCTTACATAGTTGCATAAAAAAAATCGGGCACATATTCATTATAAATATGTGCCCGATTCATTCTCACCCTGAAGTGGATATTAAACAACCCCCAGCTTCAGTATCTTTCCCGAAAAGCAGGACAGGTGTATTGCAAAAGAATGTGTAGAAGAGAAGAGCTGTGGATCTTCCTCCTGACCGCTCAACAGATCAATGACTGAAACCGTTTCACCATCGGCAAGTTGCAGGTATTCAAAAGTGTGGTACGGGATATTTATCTCCACATCAACTTCATCAGCATCGAAATTGACACAAATAAGAAGCAATTCTTTCTTGCTTTTTCGCAAATAGGCAAACTGCTTATCGGGGTTAAAGCGGGGATTCTTGTAGTTGGCATACATCAAATCGAACATCTCTCCCTCGCGGATAGCCGATTCGGTAAGCGAAACCGTAAGCAAGCGTTGATAGAAGCCACGCAAGTGCTGTTGGGTTGCCGAAAGCGCTTTGCCGTCACATTTGCCGTTGTTATACCATTTTCGCAACGAATCTACACTCCAGTAATCGAATATGGTAGTGCGCCCATCGTTTCCGCTGAAACCTTCAGCATCCAAAGCCGGCTCACCTAACTCCTGTCCTGCATAAATCATTACCGGCGACACGGTGAGCGTGGCCGCTACAATCATTGCAGGCACAGAGCGTTTGGCATCACCCACAAAAAAACGAGAGGCAATACGTTGCTCATCATGATTTTCGAGAAAATAGAGCATCTTTGGCAGAATGTCGCTCACCTTTTGCCATGCAATGCTGATATGGCGCGCAGGTTCATAACCACAGGTAACATTACGCAGCGTTTCGTACATTCCCACTTTATCATACAGATAATCGAATTGTCCAAAGTCAATAAAGTTGCGATAAGCAGCCTGATTATACACCTCGGCAATAAAAATCAGCGACTCATAGTGTGCCTTCACCTGCGGAATGACCCACGCCCAGAAGTCAACCGGAACCATCTCCGCCATATCGCACCGAAAGCCATCCACCCCTTTTGCCGCCCAAAAGAGCAAAATGTCGCGCATCTTCAACCAGGTGTCGGGTATCGGCTGAAAATGACACACATGCCCACCCTGATAGTCCACTCCGTAATTGAGTTTCACGGTTTCGTACCAGTCGTTGGTGGTAGGCCATGCCGAAAACTGGTCGTTACCGGTGGCCTTGGCCGGAAACTCGTGATAAGGAGATGCTTCCCCCTTCCTGAGGTTAAATTGTCCGGCAAAAAACTGGTTGGGAATATAGTAGAAGTTGTTTTGCAGATCAAAGGCGTGGTTCTGATTATCGTTTTCGCCCAAATCAACCACCCCTTCGGGCTTTGCATCGGAGCAGTATTGACGAGCCACGTGGTTGGGTACAAAGTCTATAATCACCTTCAATCCCGCTTTGTGGGTACGTACTACCAAGGCTTCAAACTCCTGCATCCTGTGAGGCACGTCTTCCGCCAAATCAGGGTCAATGTCGTAATAATCTTTGATGGCATACGGCGAACCTGCTTTGCCCTTTACTACAGCCGCATGGTCTTTAGCAATGCCATAAGCCGAATAGTCGGTCTGAGTGGCATGTTCTATCAAACCGGTGAACCACACATGCGAAATGCCTAACGATTTAATCGATTGAAGTGCCTTAGACGTTATATCATTGAGTTTACCGCAGCCATTTTCATCAATGGTGCCATTAGGAATATTATTGTGAGAAGTATTGCCGAAAAGACGGGGAAGTAGTTGATAAACAGTGAATTTTTGAGACATGAAATATATTGTTTACTGGTTCATAAAAGAAGAGCCTTTTTAACACAAAGACACCAAGCCACTAAGGGTTAGAATTGGTTGAATTTCTTTGAGTCTTTGAGTCTTCGTGTTTGAATCCTATTTATACAGTTTTTGGAGAAGATTAAAATCTTACAAATAACTTTAATGCAGCGTTTCCCGCACTTTTCGGGGCAACCCTGACATAATCAAGTCGTACGAGTGGCGTATCCACTCCTGTAACTTTGTGTCGGGAATTGTGTCGTTCAACAACACGGTATTCCAATGTTTTTTGCTTAAATGATACCCCGGAAGCACTGCCGGATAAATCTCTCTCAGCGTAATCGCCAATTCGGGATCACACTTCAGCGCAATGCAAGGCTCACTATCTAATGCAATAATGGCAAACATTTTTCCACCCACTTTTAACACAAGAGTTTGGTCATCAAATGGAAACGTTTCTTCTACATAAGGTAACGCAATACAATATTCGCGTGCGGTGATAATATCCATCCTCGTATCATTGAAGTGTACGTAAACAAAAGTTTTTCCTTCGGCAAATATACGTCAAATCTTCGGAGAAACGAGCCTCTTTTATTGCTCAAAGAATCGATTTATGCAAAAAAAGAGTAACTTTGCGACACCAAAAGCAGATGTAAATAAACTCGGAATCAAGGTAATTGATAACGGCCTTAAAGTGAATCCCTTTTTATTCTAATATCAAATATTACTTTACCATTCCCTTCTTTTTTACGCTTCACGCTTCTTATTTTGTATTAATATGACTCACAAATATGATTATTTAATT
>Ga0302286_10001948_pt1 | contig 14665 bp, 6 predicted proteins | sample III_Fen_E2_3_FD_198765 | JGI IMG/M metagenome (GOLD analysis project Ga0302286, IMG submission 198765) | Peat permafrost microbial communities from Stordalen Mire near Abisko, Sweden - III_Fen_E2_3 | ecosystem: Environmental > Terrestrial > Soil > Wetlands > Permafrost | place: Sweden: Abisko...
AATCACTCAGATGTTCTTTGTATTGTTGTTGTAATTGTTTGCCATCAACACCAAAGTATCGACCTAGACTATTGCAACTTACAGGTTGTTCATCGAGAAATTTCTTTTAAAAAAGACGCGAATTCCGAGGTTATTCGTGTTCATGTATGTACTCAACTAAACTTTATGTTGAGTTTTCAATAACTACAAATCTTAACTTTTCTAATGAATTTAATTCAGAACTATTGACATTATAGATGTTGTTTATTTAACAATCCAGTCTAAATCGCATGTCGCTTTTACTTTTACCAAATAACCTTCACCCCAATTAAGTTTTAAAAGTGAATTTAACGCAGGTTTGTTTTTTGAAGAATAGAAAGAGTCGAGGTTTTTAACGGTTTCAACTTGTGACCAAATACTCGAAAGAGCTTTAGCAATATCGGTACTGCCAGATATTGGACAACCTATGACATTCCATCCTGCAACAAAATGAATAGAAACTGATGGATTAGCTATTGACGTAATAGTCCCTGTTAATGAAATAGCAGTTCCTGATGTTTGAACTGTTTTTATGGTGTATGTGCCTGTAATCGTAGGTACTCCAGAAATAGTCAAAGTTTTTGCTGAAGTATTTTTTGCCGAAGTAAGACCTGCAGGTAATCCTGTTATTGATACATCTGTTGCCGAACCTCCCCAAGTATAAATTATTTGAGAAATTGCAGTTCCTGATGTAACTGTTTGCACTGCAACTCCCGAGCTAAGCACAAGGGTGGGGGAAGATGTATTGCTACAGCCACATTGGGTTGGACTATCCATTGTTGGTCCAGACCCACAAGTTGTGTTTGTAATAACCGTTTTAACATCTTTTGAGGCTAAAACGGTGTAGGTATATGGAGGCTTAAATGCTGCGTATCCTCCAACACTTACTGCAGCAGTATCTCCACTACAATTTACAAATGTGCAATTTATTGGAAAAATTCCCGCTAATCCACCATCGCTTATTAACCCAATAGGTTCGCTTATGTTATCGAAATAGCAAGCTTCATTTCTATTGTTGGCCATATATCCAGCTCTTGTTCCACCAGAATTTGAATAATAACAATTTAGTACATGTACTTTCCCATAACGTGTTCGAGGAGTTCGAGAATTTACATTTTTCCACCAACAATTGGCAAAGGTTACATTGAGTTTATCGTGGCTTTCTGGTTCAGTATCACTTGATCCAATTAGATTTGAAAGATTGTGTACTCCATCGGCCGAATAGGTGAATATGCACCAAGTAACCGAAATATTATCAGAACCTTTCACAATATCAAAATTGCCATCTTCACCATCCATTACAGTGCAATGGTCGACCCAAATTCTTTTTGAACCTTGAATATTGATACAGTCCCAGTTTTGATTAGCGTTTGAATTACCTGGGCCACTCAATGTCATATTTCGAATTATAATATTACTAGCATTTTTAATTTGCCACGAACATTTTACTGTTACTCCAGGATAGCCGATAATAGTTTTGTTCGATTTCAAATAAAGTACATCACCAGTTGTTCCAACATATCCATTCCCAACAGAATTTTTAACATAAATGACCGACGCAGTTGTAGATTCGACAGCCGTTTTTAACTGAGCAAAAGTAGTAACTTCAATAGCTGTGATATTGCCTCCACCTGTTGGAGCTCCAACATAGGTAGGAACTCCATTGACTTGACCATCGTAATTTGCCCAACCAATTGTTTTACACTCATCTTGTGCTAAGAGGCTTGTAGCAAAAAGCAAAAGGGAACTTGTTAAAATTAGTTTGATCCTTTTAAACATAATCCATTATTTATTTGTGGCTGGATGAAATACCAAGTTTGGTAATCATCTTTTTAATAGGATTTTAGCATCATTTTTTTGTTAATTATCGATTAAAGCTACTTGCGAATTGTTCATTAAACAAAATACCTTTTTCCTATATTCTGAAGGAGATATTAAATACTTCTGCTTAAATCTCTTGGAGAAATATTTAGGATCAGAAAAACCAACTTCATATGCTATTTCTTTAATGACACAATCTTCTTCGAGTATTTTTTTCTTTGCTCTTTCTAATCTAATATCTTCAATAAATTCTTGTGGACTACATTGGCATTGATGTATCATTTTACGGTATATCGATGCTCGACTTACTTTTATGAAATAGCATAATTTATTGACATTAAAGTCGGGATCTTGAAAGTTATTTTCAACGAGATGTTTTACTTCTATTATTAATTGTTTACTCTTTATCATAATAATTTTATTCTTATAAATGTTGGATTCAATGTTATTTAACTGTCCAATCTAACACACAATCTTTCGTTACTTTTATCATATAACCATTGCCCCATTCGAGTTTAGTTAGTGAGTTAAGAGTTGCAAGATTTGCTGATGAATAAAAAGCATCTAAATTTTTAACGGTTTCTACATTCGACCAGATACTCGAAAGTGCTTTGCTTATATCGGTACTTCCTGTAATTGGGCAACCAATAATATTCCATCCAGTTTTTAGTGAAATAGACTTTAATAGAATAGGGGATACCGTAACTATAATACTTGCTCTAGGACTTTCGCAAGGAGCTGTTGTTTGTGATACATAATATGTTGTCGTTCCAGTTGCAGTAGTTGATGGAACAGGAGCAGATGCTAATGCTGTGCCTCCAGTTGCAACGCTGTACCATTTCAATGAAGTACCTGTTGCAGTTAATGCTGTTGCTGTTTGTCCAACGGTATAATTTACAGAACTTGTAACGGTTGGTATAGCAGGTAATTCATTTATTACTACGGTAATTTTGGCTCTTTTACTTTCAATAGCTCCAATGGTTTGTGAAACAAAATAATCGGTTGAACCTGCGGTTGTGGTGTTGGGAGTTGGAGTTGTGGTAAGTGCTGCACCACCTGTTTCGCTTGTGTACCATTTTAATGCAGTGCCAGTAGCCGTAAGTACTGTAGCAGTTGTTCCTTTACAATAATTAAGCGGACTAACCACCGTTGGTGCAACGGGAACGCCAGTAAGTGCAGTAAATCGAACGGTGTTAATACTAAATATGCCTGCAGTACCAATAAATTTCAAATACAAATCGTGTTGTCCTTTCACATCAACGTTTGCAGTATAATTCTTCCACACATCGGCACCGCCAGATGCACCGATAGCTATTGTTGCAATTTTTGTTCCAGCACCACCAATGTTATCAATCCAGACTTCAAGGCTTCCACCGCCACTTGCCGATGCTGCATTTACCTCAATAGTTCCTGCTGGTGTTGTTTCATCGCTCGTGCTCACACCTGCAAGCATAGCCCAACCACCATCTGTTGTGTTAGAAACCACAGAACCTGGCGTTTTTGTTGAGGTAGAAACACCATTCCAATTATTTCGACCAGCTACTTTTAGAGCCGATAAACCATCGCGGTATTTGAATACATCGAAATCGGCAGTAACAGCTGTTGCATATAGTCCAACAGCATTTCCAACCCAATTGTTGTAGGTTGTTCCACCAAAATCATCTAATGTAGTTGTACTAACAGTGCTCCCAACCTGAGTCCATGATTTACCGTCGGCACTATAAAATCCGGATACATTATGACCATCACGGTTTATTTTTAACCATACAGTATTACCAATAGTATTATTAATTTCGGTAGTAGTTGTGTTATATGAAAATCCAATTTTTGCCGAGCCATTATAGCCTGCGTACATACGAACATACGAATCGTCACCACCATTTTGAATTCTCAAACCTGCACTTTGTCCAGTTCCAGTTGCATTCACCGTAACTTTTGTAATCATTGAATACACACGTCCTGCTTCTTGTTGGAGAATATGTGTTGTACCAGTTCCGGGGTTTAATCGCATATAACCAGGATTGGCTGATAAAGAATATTTAGTAGCATTTGCTTTATTCCAAAAGAACCAATGATATTTCAGTGATGTTGATGAGAAATAATCTTCACGAGGAAAATTGAACGCAATGTTATTTGTGTTTGGAAGATTTGGTGCAGTAACAGGACTTGAACTTGCGTGTGCAGCATGAGGCACATTACTTGCATCCCACGTTACTTGATGTAAGGTAGCAATTCGGCCTTGACCTTTCCAACCATCTAAACCATAACCGTGAGCCATACACCACCATGTTCCATCATCTAATTTTATTGGTTGTGATATATGGTTTGGAGCCGTAAATCCGCTTAAGGTAGCTGTACCAGTAAAGAAAACCGCTGGAGTTGTCCAAGCCGATTGAGTGCCAGTAAGCGTTGCAGAACTAATAACCCATTGACCACCAAAAATATCTCCTGCAAAAAGGTAATAATATCGTCCATTGCGTTTGCACATTACAGGACCTTCTGCCATTTTATAGGGGTTTGTACTTGGATTTAACCAATCCATATTTATAACAGTTCCCGTTGAATTACCTGTTGTTTTATCAAGCTTAAGAATGCGATTTACATTAGCACCATTTTTCATCACTAGATATGGTGTTCCGTCATCATCAACAAAAACTGAATTGTCGTAACCTGTAACACCCGAACCAGATACTTTAATTGGTGCTGACCAAGGTCCAGCCATTGATGATGCTTTACAGAAATATTGACCTCCACCTGTGTAATTGCTGAAATATAACCAGAAATAGCCACCAAACTGAGCCAAAGCACCTTGCCATGTTCCATCACCTGGTTGGTCGCTTTGCAAACCCGACCAATTGGAAGGTACAAGGCGATAAATTATCTCCCAGTGAACCAAGTCGGTTGAGTGTAGGATTGGTATATATGGATTATAATGAAATGAAGAACCAGCACAATAAAAATCATTACCAACACGCATCAGCGTTTGGTCGGGATGATCGCCCATGATTGGATTCATGTAGGTTGAAACTCCATTTGTTTGAGCATAACTCGATAATGAAAATCCTAAAAAGAATAGGATGGATATAATTAAATTTCCTTTATTAAACTTTTTCATAATTATATTTTCATGTTAAAAGGTTGATTTAAGATTCTATATATCAAAAGTATGTGTCTGAATATCTTGCCAAAAATTGTGTTGTAATTTTTATTTTACTGTCCAAACAAGAACATAAGCTGAGTTAAATTAACAAAATAGTCACGTCCAAAATCTACTTTTAAAAGTGAGTTTAATGCAGTATACTTTGTTTTATCATAAAAAACATCAAGGTTTTTAACTGTCAAAACATTTGTCCAAATACTTGAAAGAGCTTTCGTAATGTCGGTGCTTCCATTCTTGTTATAATTCTCCCTTTAAATAATCAGAAAGGTGAGAGGATTCACCTTTCTGAGAGTGGGTTGTAACGGATGTTACTATCTAGGGGTGAGATTATTTAACAATCCAATCAAGAATGCATGCTGCTTTTACTTTTACCAAATATCCTTGAGCCCATTCAAGCTTTGTTAGTGAATTAAAGGCTGAAGCATTTGTTGTTGAATAAAATGCATCAAGATTTTTCACTGTTTCAACTTGACTCCAAATACTTGATAGTGCTTTTGCTATATCAGTACTTCCATCTATTGGACATCCAATGAGATTCCAGCCAGCAACAAGAGAAACCTTTTGTATTGAAGTTCCACCAACGACTACCGCAATAGTTGCTCTTGGACTTTCACAGTTATTCGTTGTTTGCGATACATAATAATTTGTTGTTCCTGTTGCAGTTGTTGATGGAACAGGTGCACTTGCCAATGCTGTTCCTCCTGTAGCAACATTGTACCATTTCAAAACAGAGCCAGTAGCAGTTAATGCTGTTGCTGTAGTTCCCTGTGAATAAGAAACTGTTGGTATAACTGTTGGTGCTATTGGAGAAGAATTTACCGTAACAAGTACCGAACTAGTTGCCGAACATGAAGCAGCATTTGTACCAGTTACACTATATGTTGTTGTTATTGTTGGTGATACAGTATTTGTTGCAGTTGTTATACTATTATTCCATTTATAAGAAGCCCCTCCCGAAGCTGTAAGGATCGTCGAAGTACCATTACAAATTGTAGCTGCAGTTCCTGCACTAATTGTTGGTAACGCATTTACTGTTACGATTATGGCTGAACGTTGGCTTTCTGATGTTCCAACAGTTTGTGATACATAATAAGTTACTGAACCTACTGTTCCTGTTGATGGTATTGGTGCAGATGCTAATGCAGTTCCACCCGTTGCAACGCTATACCATTTAAGTGCTGTTCCAGTTGCTGTTAAAGCTGTAGCTGTACTTCCTAAACAATAATTTACTGGTGTTACCACTGTTGGAGCAGTTGTTATTGTCGATCCTATTCCATTGAGGGTTGTTACACTTTGTGCATCAAGTGTAATTTGGATAGATGTACCAGCACTTACATTTGCCTCTTTCGACATGCTTTTTGATCCAGTAGTAACATATTTTTCCCAAGATGTGATACTTGTACCAGGGATAGAAATTGTAATTGTTTTAGCTGTTGTATTTTTATTTACTGCTACTATTACAGCATCATTACCTTTTTTATATGCCGACAGAAAAACACTCGTTGTAGGAGTTGCAGTTGCATCAACACGAACGTAACCTGGACGTACAAATTTTGAATAATGTGCTATCATACATCCACGTTTACTCATATTACCATCTTCTTTCATAGGACCGTATGATCTACGAATTGTCCACCACACATAAGCTTGAAACTCTGCTACTACCATACCATTATGAACATGTTCAGCTACATCTAAAGCTTCTGGCCAATTGTCTGCAGAATTTGCTGTACTATTGGGAACATATACCTCAGTCATCCAAAGTTCTTTGCCAGCTCCTTTAGATTTAAAAAGTGGATAAGAAAAATTTGCAAATGATGTTCCATATGTATGCGTACCAAGTATGTCCATATTTGCAAGTGCCGTTGCATCGTTTAAAATAGGATCAGACATATTTTTTAAATATGAAAATGATTCAGGCGACATTACTTTACAACCTGTGATTGATCCAGCATTGTTTTTCATGAAATTAAGCATTTCGTCAGGTGTCCACCAAGTCCACTCAGAAGCATAGTCGGGCTCATTCTGAACGGAAATAGCATACAAATTAACTCCGTTTGTTTTCATATAGGCAACAAAATCATTAAGATGTTGGGCATAAGCTGCATACGAGCTCGTTTTTAATCGTTTTTGATTAGCTACTCCATTGCGAGTAAAAGTCTCTATCATTGCTGCTGGTGGATTCCAAGGTGAAGCAAATACTGTTGCTCCGTGAGCTATGGCATTTTTCGCTACTCGTAATTCCTTCGACCAATTATTTTTGTCACCGTCAACAAAAATCCGCAAAATACTAAGACCCAATTTTGTGTTAGCATCATTACCAAAGGCTGTTTCGCATTGTGCATCGGTCAAATCGACTCCCCATGCAGGAACATTTATTCCTCCATAACCTTTGATTAATTGCTTTTCGGAAGTTAAGGTAACTGTTGCTGTCTGGCTAAACATATTTATGCTTAACAGTAATGTTATCAATGTTGTAACAATTGCTTTTTTCATAACTTACTCATTTTAAATTATTATATTTACTTTACTTTGCTTTCAATTCAATTTATTCTTCAAACTATTTAACTATCCAGTCTAAAACACATGCTGATTTTACATTTATAAAAAAGCCTTGTCCCCATTCAACTGTCGATAAGATCTTTAATGCTGGAGCATTTGCTATTGCATAAAAAATATCAATATTTTTATATCCTCAATTCTTACTAAACAAATATAGATTTAACATTCCCTTTTGTTAAGGCAAACTGTTTCAAGAGAGTGTGCTAAATGTTTCAAATATGAAAATATTAAAACTTAAAATGAGCTATTTTAATGGGAAAGCTTTGTAAAATAAGGGCTGGACTTTATTCTTGGGGAAAGGAACTAAAGTGTTCTATGCAGCATAAAAACATAAAAAAGTTGCTGGAATTATTATTATAAATTAGTGTAGAATTTATAATTTCTTGAAAAAATATTGTGAGAAAAACTGATGAAATAAGTAGAATAATATAAGTGTAGTAGGGAACTATACCTTTATTTCGAATTCAAATTATTTGTTTTTTTTGCCGAATCGATATATTGGGATGGTGTTAATCCATATTCTTTCATAAAATTTCTGGCGAAATTCTTTGCATCAAAAAATCCAACTTGGGCAGCTACCTCTGAAACTCTGTATTTTCCAGTTCGAAGCATTCCAGCAGCTTTATTCATTCTGATTTCTCGAATATAATCACCTAGCGATTTCCCCGTTGTATTCTTGAAAATACGCCATAATTGTGATCGACTAATTCCAATTTTTTCAACTACAGTTTCTGTATCCAAATCAGGATCCGAAATATTTTCATTAATATAATCTATGACCTTTCGTATCGTTTTACTTTCATAATCAATTGGCAAATTTGCAAGTTGATTTGTCTCAAAACTTTTTTGAATTTCTGTTCTTACATGTCTCCTATAATCGAGCAAAGACACAACCTTTTGTTTTAAACTAAACGGATTAAATGGTTTTTCAATAAAATCATTTGCTCCACTTTCAAAACTATTTAACTCTATATCGTTTCCACTATGCGATGTTATTAATAATAAGGGTATTTGGCAGGTTATATCATTCGATTTTAAAACTCTACATATTTCAAAACCATTTTTACCTGGTAAATTGATGTCACAAATAATAATATCGGGTATAATATTTTGGGCTATATATAAACCTTCATTTCCATCTTCAGCTTTTATAACGGTATAATCTTCAAATACACTGTGAACTATTTCTCTAATTTCAATGTTATCATCAATTATTAGAATTGTAGCATTTTCTCGTATTTCCTGTTGGATTACTGGAGTTTGTAATGAAGTTACATTTATCTGTGATTTTGAAAGAACATCTGTCTTACCTTTAGGTAAAGTAACCGTCACTGTCGAGCCTTTACCTTCTTGGCTTTTTACATGTATTTCACCTGAATTTTTATCAATAAAGGTTTTACACAATTTAAGACCAATTCCTGTTCCTTTTTCATTTGCCGTACCAGAGCTACTTTTAATTGTTACATTGGGCTTAAATAAATCGTTTAACATATCTTCTTTTATACCATTCCCAGTATCTATAAATGCTACAGCAATACTATTGTCTAATTCTTGAATCATAATGTGAATTGATCCACCAATATTTGTGAATTTTATAGCATTCGAAAGTACATTTCGGAATACAGTATTTATCATCCGTGGATCAATAAATGCATTTGTTGTATAATCAAGTTGCTTTGTTATCGATATCTTTTTTTGTTTTGCATTTTCATTAACTAACGATAGTGCATCATCGATTAATAATTCAATGTTAATTTCTATCGGATTACATTCATGGTCTTCATTGATACTTTGAGCCCAATCAAGTACCGTTGTCATCTGATTTAATAATGAGGTAGCACTTGTAAGTATTTTTTCTCCTAATTGCTTAATATCTTTCAGTTTACTTTCAGTTGAATCGCTTTTTAAAATTCCAGCCATTCCAATAATAACCGAAAGTGGATTTTTAAAATCATGACTAACAACTTTTATTAATTCGTCTTTTGCATGCAATGCTTCATTTAAGTCGAGATTTCGCATCTCAATAACAATTTGTCTTTCTTTTAATTTCTCATTTTGTTTATAAAGCTGGTCATTTGCTGTAATTAGTTCTTCGGTTCGTTCCAAAACCTTTTCTTCAAGATTTTGATTTTGTTGTTTTATTATTCTGAAACGATATCCAATAATTAATGAAATTATCAATAAAATTAAAACTGTCATTCCTACTCTAAACCACCATGCCATCCACCAAGGAGGAATTATTTCGATGTTTAGTGTTCGAATATTGCTCCAACCACTTGATCCAATACTAGCTCTAACTTTGAAAACATATGTTCCCGGTTGTAATCCCGAATATGATGCTAATTGGCTTCTTGTATCTACTGAAATCCAGTTTGCATCGTTACCTTCTAGCTTATATTCATATATAATATTTTTTGATTCTTGAATTTCGATACTTGCAAATTCTATTGCAAATGAGTTAAATGAGTAAGGTAATTCTAGCGAATGAGAATAGGTTATGTTCTTCATGTAAGGAACCTCACCGTCAATTGTATCTCCTACGATCATCGAAAGTCCTCTGATTCGAAGTCCAGTTAAAATTGGAGTTGAAACTCTTTCTTGAATAGGAAGTTTCGATGGGTCAAAAATAAGAATACCAGTATTGTTTGCAAATAATAATATGCTGTCTGAAGTTATCCTTGCCAGCCTCCAAACAAAATCTTCACCAACGCCATCAAATTCAGAATAATGAGTAAATATTTTATTCTTCGTATCATATTTTGTTAGTACATCTGATGATATCCAGATATTTCCACTTTTATCTACAATTAATGCCTCAATATTGTTTGATTTTAGTCCATTTTGGGTCGTGAAATTCTCGAAAATTCTTGTCTTTTTATTGAATTTTGAAACACCACCACCATTTGTAGCTATCCATAAATTATTTGAATTATCAGGACTTAAATATTGAATAATATTCGAATTGATTGAATTCTTTTCAATGTTATTTGCCTTGTATTGCTCATAAATGGGATGTTTAGCTTTGGGGTTTATTATATGCAATAAGCCAAAACCTGCAGTTCCAACCCAGAGTGAGTTATCATTATCGAAAAACAAAGATGTAACTGGAATATTTCTTTTTTTTACAGTATCAATATATAAAGTGTATTCGGTATTTGTTTTAGTATCAAATCCTCTTATAATGCCAATCCACGAGCCTACCCAAATCATTCCCTCTTTATCTTGACACGCAAAAGAAACTGGTAGGGTATAAAGCAATCGAGTTCTTTTTTGTGTGTAAGAATCAAATTTATAAACAGTATCGGAAGTACTTATCAGGCAAAATCTTCCATCTAATGGATAAATTGATGATGACGATTCTTTATAAATAAGCTGGGCACAACCGGGTGTTAAATTCTTGTAATTCTTGCAGTAGAAAACTGACTTATTATTTGAATAAAGTAATGATCCATTATCAAACACACCGAAATGAGTAATCTCTGTCTTCCTATTTTCTTCTTTAAATAATCTTGTAGCTTGTTTAAAGAAATTTGTGTTTTTCTTTTTTATATAAATACCATTCTGGTAAGTACCAAAAAAAATATTGTTTTCAGCATCTCTATAAACACATGATACTAAATCTCCATTAAAAGCATTCTCTTGTGAATATTCATTATAATACGTTATTCCCTCTTTCTTAACATTAATAATTCCAGGAGCTAAGCCTATCCAAATAGAACTGTCGGCACCCATTGTTGCATCAAATATTGGTGTTTTAACTCCAATCTGTTTATCCAAAACTTTTTTATCAATCCATTTTCCTGCTAGCTGATTTGTGTTTATGATGAAAACTCCATCATACATAAATGACATTACCAGGGTGTTTTTCCCAGATTCTTGAATTGAAAAGCAATGTTTTAATTTTTTCCTCTCAATGAAAGTGAGTTTTTTTTTCTTGTAATCGAATACTACGATTCCGTCGTTACAAGCAATCCAAATTTTGTCTTTTTGAACAATGAATTGGTATACACTTGAGATATTTATACCAGGAATTTTATTAATTCTATATTTAACGATATTATTCTTGGGGTCAATTGCTATAAAATTTAAGTTTTGATTATATAACCAAATCAGACCTTCATTATCAAAATGAACGTTTTTTTCGAATTTTAAATTGGAGATTTCGGGAATGTTCGATAAGTGAAACGTTTCAGTTTCTTTGTTAAAATATTCTAATCCTGCATCTGACGATATCCAAATCTTGTTGTCTTTTCCTTCAATTATCTCATAAATGCCAGTACCATTAAGCGATAAACTTTTTTTGTTGTCGTGAGTATAGTTCCGAAAGTTATATCCATCGAAACGGCTTATTCCATTCGATGTTCCAATCCACATGAAACCGTCATGATCTTGCATCATGCAATTAACCGTTCTATGGACTAAACCATCTGATTTTGAATAATTAATAAACGAATAGTTATTCTCAGACGAAAAAAGGACTAATGTAAAAAAGAAAAGAAATGATAATACTAAATATCTCATAAGAATCGTGAATCGCCTATATTCCTAAACAAACATAAAAATAATAATTATTGCTGCGCTTAATGTATCAATTTGTACTAGAATAAAGGCAATTTGTTTCGTTTTTCATGTTATTGAGGGATTTATTATAACTAATAAACTCACAAAAAGATATAAAATCTTACCAATTATTGCTTTTTACAGAAAAACTAACTAATTATTTACTTGATTTTATCTGCAAAAAAGTTGGTAATATTTTAAAGTGATATGTTAATTCTAATCTTTTAAGGCAGTTTCAAAATTATATTTTTTAGGGAAAATTGTAATTGTAATTATAACTTTTGTATTTTTGTGCAAAATTATAATTATAAGCTATGAATTCATTTATTCTACCTAAAACTATAATTCCTAGGATTATGTACTTAAATAGGGTACAAGAATTCATTGGAAAAAATGTTATAAAAGCTTTTACTGGTCAGCGTAGAGTTGGAAAGAGTTATATTCTTTTTCAATTAATTCAGCACATTTGGGAGCAAGATCCAAATGCACAGATTATTTATATTAATAAGGAAGATTTAGCATTTGATACTATTCGAACTGCAACAAACTTACATGAATATGTAATATCAAATCTGGTTGAGAATAGAATGAATTATGTCTTTATTGATGAAATTCAAGATATAACCGACTTCGAAAAGGCTTTAAGATCTTTACTTTTAATTGAAAATGTAGATTTGTATTGTACTGGTAGCAATGCAACAATGCTTTCTGGAGAACTAGCAACAATATTAAGTGGACGTTTCGTTGAATTTGAAATCCATAGTTTATCGTATTCCGAATTTTTACAATTCCATAATTTACAGAACAACCAAAATGCAATTGAACAATACATGAAGTATGGTGGATTACCATATTTACGTAATCTTAAACTAAAAGATGATGTAATATTTGAGTATCTTAAAAATATATATTCAACAATTGTTTATCGTGATGTAATTGATCGATATGGACTTCGCAATGGTAGAATGTTAGAACGTTTAGTGCAATTTTTAGCCGATAATGTCGGGAGTTTATTTTCGGCTAAAAGGATAAGTGACTATCTTAAATCTCAAAATAATTCAATTGCACCTAATCAAATCCATACATATGTTGATTATTTAGCTAATGCTTTTTTAATTCATAAAGTTGGACGTTATGATATTGTTGGGAAACGAATATTTGAAGTTGGAGAAAAGTATTATTTTGAAAATATGGGTATTCGCAATGCCATTTGGGGATATAAAATTCAAGATTTAGGGAAAATACTCGAAAATGTCGTATTTAATCACTTAATGTATCTTGGATATAAGGTAAAAGTTGGAAGTCTTCAAACCGAAGAAATTGACTTCATTTGCGAAAAGAATAATGAGAAAATATATATCCAAGTTGCATTACGAATAGAATCAGATGTAACAGCTCAACGAGAATTTGGCAATTTATTGAAAATAAAAGATGCATATCCTAAAATGGTAATTACTATGGATACGTTTAACGGAAATAGTTTTGAAGGAATTAAACATATGAATATTGCCGATTTTCTATTAAACTTTTAACTATTATACTTTTTTTGTGAAGTTTTAAAATAGACAAAAACAAATTCCGTAAATTCACAAATTGAAATAGACATGGCTTTACTTAATTGTATATTATATAAATTGAATTTATGTCTATTCAGAACAAATATATAAGGTGTTGAAAAAATGATAGATAAAGACAAAGTGAAACCAAATTTTAAAGATTTTTTCCTTAATAAAACAATCCTTTCGATTTACAGCTTTACATTTTTTATTTTACTTGTCATATACTTTTCGTTTTTTAAAAAAGCCGATTTACAGCTTTTCCCCTCTCATTATTCAGTTAAAGTTAATAATTATAACGACAGTATAGATGGTGGCAATTCTATGATTGTAGAAAAAGCTTCTACCGACTCCATGATTCGTCTGAAATTTATTCTACAAAAAGGTTTTGTAAGACCCTATGTAGGAATTAATTTTCTTATTAAAAATTTAGAAAATATTGACATATCAATTTATAATCAAATTCGAATCGATGCTGAAACAAACGACTTAAAAAATATTATAGTCTATTTGGTAACGCAAAATGAAAAAGAAATAAAGAATAAGGATTTATATTTTAGTAATAATATAGATTTCAATACATTAAAGACTAGGTTTGATTTAGATTTATCTGATTTTAAAATTCCCGATTGGTGGTATGATGTGAATAATCTTTCGCCTAAACAAAATATTGTACCCAATTGGTCTCATTTTAATAGAATTGATATTGCAACAGGCTTACCACCTAAACTTGGAACAAAACATGAATTTACTATTCGTTCAATTTCTTTTATTCGAAATAATACCAGAATAATAATTCTTTTGATATCTATTCAATTAACGATTATGCTTTTGTTATTATTTATTCATTGGTTTAAGCTCAAAACTATAAAGAATAAATCGATTACTATAAATTATAAACCAGTTACATATCAGGAAGAATCTTCTAAAAAATATTTACTATATATTAATGAACATTTTCAAGATAGTACCTTAAGTTTAGAAATTG
>Ga0302286_10001949_pt1 | contig 14664 bp, 8 predicted proteins | sample III_Fen_E2_3_FD_198765 | JGI IMG/M metagenome (GOLD analysis project Ga0302286, IMG submission 198765) | Peat permafrost microbial communities from Stordalen Mire near Abisko, Sweden - III_Fen_E2_3 | ecosystem: Environmental > Terrestrial > Soil > Wetlands > Permafrost | place: Sweden: Abisko...
AATGGGAATTCTTTCACTGTCAGCAGGCTTTTTCCTTCGCAATTGGTTCATCATTTCCAAGATATATGGAACGCCTAGCTGGGGAATGATTTGTAATGGGATCAGTCTTATTGTCTTTGCACTTTTATACTGGATAATTGATATTCAAGGTAAAAGCAAATGGGCTGCTGTTTTTAAACCTGCCGGACAGAATTCTCTCACCACTTATCTGGCTCCTGATGTGATTTATTTTATCATCTGGGGATTGAGTCTCCCATTATTTTTCTACAAACAGGAAAGCAGTCAACTTCTTGCCGTATGCGGTTCTCTTGGATGGGCTCTTATAATGGTTGGCTTTGCGGCATTGCTCTCGAAAATCAACATCCGCTTAAAACTTTAGAAACCTAAACATTAACAATACTAAAAGTTAAAACCATGAAGAAAACACTTATCATCGTTGCTTTAATCCTCGGCCTTTATGGTTCTGGACAAGCCCAGGATTTACTGCCCATTCGAGGTCTGTGCATTGGTGCTCCGGATGCTTCTAATCTGGATACTTTTTTGAAATTTATTGATGAGGAATTAGTCCCCCGCCAGGTAAATACACTGGTATTAATGGTCAGTTACGGATATCAGTTTGAAAGTCATCCCGAATTGAGTGATAAAGATGGTCTTACAAAAGCGGAAGTAAAAAAGATAGTCGAAGTCTGTAAAAAGCACAACATTCGCCTGATCCCGCAAATCAATATGCTTGGGCACCAATCATGGGCCGAGAAAACAGGGAAACTGCTTCAGGTCTATCCCGAGTTTGATGAAACACCCAACGTGAAGATGCCTGAAAAATACAAATGGCCGAACACAGATGGATTGTATTGCAGAAGTTATTGTCCGTTACACCCCGGAGTTCATAAAGTGGTTTTCGAACTGATGGATGAAATATGTGATGTATTTGAGTCTGATGCATTTCATGCCGGTATGGACGAGGTATTCTACATTGGTCACGAGAGCTGCCCACGTTGTTCGGGATTCGATAAAGCTGAACTGTTTGCCAACGAGGTTAATCTGATCAGGAATCATCTGGTCCTTAAAAACCGCAAGTTATGGATCTGGGGTGATCGTTTGATTGATGGTAAAACTACAGGAATGGGCATGTGGGAAGCCAGTATGAACAATACCAACCGTGCCATAGACCTGATTTCGAAAGATGTGATGATTTGCGACTGGCATTACGAGCGTCCAGATCAAACCCCCGTCATGTTTGCTATGAAAGGACTTTCGGTAATTACCTGTCCATGGAGAAATCCCGTAAATGCTGTTGTTCAGGCTCAGGATATGGAACGATTCCGCAAGTATGCCACACCTTCCTTAAAAGATCGTTACCAGGGAATGATGCAAACCGTTTGGAACGGACCAGATTCATTCTTGGATGAGTTCTATGGCAAGAAACCTGCCGGTGCTGATAGTGAATCAGCTTGTTTTAGAGCTCTGTTTAATGAAATCAACAAAGTCTCTACCTTGAAGTAATATTTCGGTGAAATCGCTTATTTTAGCAATGAAATCCATCTGTGCGTAAATTTCATATTGCCTCGCAAATGACTTTTGCGTTGGGTTTAAAATCTTCTGCTGAAATCATTGCAGGAATTTGTTATCAGGTACAAATATTAATTTAATCGAATGATATCATGTGGTCAAAAGTTTACATAAGACACATTGTGCTTTGTTTGATTTATGGGTTATTTTAACTGATAAAGATTCTTTTTAAGAATTGATTGATGCAATACCAACCAATCTGGAACCAAATTATTCAGAACCTTTAATCCGTAAAATTGTTATTATACGAGTAATTATCATTCCAAAATTCACTTATCATGAAATATAATGAACTTGGGAAAACTGGCATATTGGTTTCAGAGCTGTGTCTCGGAGCCATGACATTTGGTGGAAAGGGATACTGGCAGGCTATTGGACAGGTACCCCAGGATGAAGTGAACCAAATTATTAAAACATCCCTGGATAGTGGCATTAATTTCATTGATACTGCTAATGCCTATTCTGAAGGACTTTCAGAAATTATGTTGGGCGAAGCATTGAAAAAGCTTGGAGTACAGCGCCAGGAAGTGGTTATTGCCACCAAGGTAAGAATTCGCATGGGACCGGGAGCCAACCAGGTAGGCCTTTCGCGCCTGCACATTATCGACTCGGTAAACGATAGTCTTAAACGGATGAATCTTTCGCACATTGATTTGCTATACATCCATGGGGTCGACCCAATCACACCGCTCGAAGAAACTATGCGTGGATTGGAAGATGTTGTTCGGTCGGGCAAAGTGCGTTACCTGGGAATCAGCAATCATCCTGCATGGAAGGTTGTAAAAGCCAACGATTATGCCGAAAAGATGGGCTGGACCAAATTTGTAGCTTCACAAAACTATTACAGCATCGGAAGCCGCGACATTGAACGTGAAATTGTGCCTATGGCATTAAGTGAAGGAATTGGTATTATGCCATGGAGCCCATTGGCCGGAGGTTTCCTATCAGGAAAGTTCACCCGAAATAACTCAGTGGCCGGTAACAGCCGACGTGATGCATTCGACTTCCCTCCTATCAATAAAGAAAAAGCCTATGACATCATTGATGTGATGGCCGAAATAGGCAAGAGCCACGGCGTTTCAGTTGCTACTGTAGCATTAAACTGGGTCATCAGGCAACCTGCAGTAACCAGCACCATTATCGGTGCTAAAACACTGGAACAATTGAATGATAATATAGCATCAGTCAATCTGCAACTCACCGCAGAGGATCTGAACCAACTCAATGAAGTGAGTGCCATGACCCCTGAATATCCGGGATGGATGGTTAACCGGCAATTACAGGGACGTTGGCCAGGATAGAAACTGAAAGGCCGTCCACAACTAAATGTAGACGGCCTTTGATCGTTTAGCCGATATTCGGATCATTCAGGAGAAAGAAACTCATCCGCACTAGCAGCAGCAATTTTGCCTGCTTCAATGGCACGAACGACTAATGTAGCACCCGCTTCAACATCACCGCAGGCAAACACCTTTTCATTGGATGTTTGCTTTTTGGCATTCACTTTTACGTTTCCACGATGATCATATTCAATTCCCAATTGATCAAGTAATCCATTGTGAACCGGCTGGGTGAAACCCATCGAGAGCAACACCAAATCTACATCAATAATCTCTTCTGAACCATTTTTTTCTGTCATTACCCATCGTCCTGACTCATCTTTATCCCAGTTAACAGTAACCAGTTCAACCTGTTTTATTTCGCCATTTTCGCCGATAAACCGTTTGGTTGAAAGGCTCCAGCGACGTTCGCAACCTTCGAGGTGTGAACTTGAAGTGCGCAATGTATTGGGCCAGTATGGCCATGGGTTGTTGTCAGCACGATTTTCAGAAGGCTTTGGAAGAATTTCAATCTGAGTAACACTTCTGGCCTTCTGCCGGATAGAAGTACCCACACAGTCAGACCCAGTGTCTCCACCACCAATAATCAACACACTTTTATCTTTTGCAAGGATGTTTAATTCTTCAGCGATATCTTCACCGGAGATTCGCTTATTTGATTGACTCAAAAATTCCATGGCATAGTACACACCTTTGAGATCACGACCCTCAACAGGCAAATCTCTTGCCTGCTCTGCACCATTAGCCAGAATGACTGCATCAAATTGTGTAAGCAATTCATCACGCGTAATATCAACACCAATTGCAATATTCGTCTTGAATATGATTCCTTCGTCGAGAAAGATTTCCAGTCGACGATCGATGATTGTTTTACTCAGCTTAAAATCTGGAATACCGAAACGCAGTAAACCACCAATAGCACCATTCTTCTCGAAAACAGTTACTTCATGTCCGGCCTGATTCAATAAATCTGCAGCAGATAATCCGGCTGGACCGGAGCCAACTACAGCAACTTTTTTGCCTGTTCGTACCTCAGGTATACGAGGGTGAACAAATCCTAATCTAAAAGCATGTTCAACAGAAGAAGCTTCGTTTTCACGAATGGTTACGGCCTCATTATGAATAGCGAGAACACATGCTTTCTCGCATGGTGCAGGACATACACGACCAGTAAATTCAGGGAAACTATTGGTTGAATGTAATACGTCGTAAGCACCCTTCCAGTCTTTCTTATATATCAAGTCCTGCCACTCCGGAATTTTGCTTCCTACCGGACATCCCCAATGACAGAATGGAATGCCGCAATCCATACAGCGCGCTGCCTGATCAATACGATCTTTGTCGTCGAGGGTTTGTTCGACCTCACCGTAATCATAAATTCTGTCGTTCAATGGACGGTATCCAGCATCTTGTCGTCCTATGGTCATGAAACCTTTTGGATTTCCCATTGTAATTTATTATTTATATAATTCTTTGTTGCCTACTTTAATTATTCATGTCGTGTTGGATCATCTTCGGTCAACTGAAGTTTTTTCTCCAGTTCGCGAAGCTTTAATTCCTCAAGAACTTTCTTATATTCAAATGGGATCACCTTTACAAACTTCGGAAGGAATTCATCCCAGTTGGTAAGAATTTTAGCGGCCATCGTACTCTGAGTATACAAGAGATGTTTATTGATCATATCCTGTAATTCCACGATATCCGCTTTATCCTCTACCGGTCCCAATTCTACCAGACCTTTGTTGCAGAAGTATTCAAAATTTCCTTCCTGATCGAGTACATAAGCAATTCCTCCGCTCATACCGGCAGCAAAATTACGTCCGGTTGTACCCAGAACTACCACCCGACCTCCAGTCATATATTCACAGCAATGGTCTCCGCTTCCCTCGATCACCGCTTTGGCTCCTGAATTACGAACACAGAACCGTTCACCGGCCATACCACGAATGTAAGCTTCTCCTGAAGTTGCTCCATAAAAAGAGGTATTTCCAACAATGATATTCTCTTCCGGATTGAAGGTAGACCCAACCGGCGGTACTACAATGATACGACCTCCTGAAAGGCCTTTCCCAATATAATCGTTTGAATCGCCTTCCAATCTAAAGCTGATTCCTTTTACAAGGAAAGCGCCGAAGCTTTGTCCTGCAGTACCTGTAAAATTGGCCATGATCGTATTGTTGGGCAGTCCCTCTTCACCATATCGTCTTGAAATCTCACCCGATAACATTGCCCCGATAGTGCGGTCTACATTGTTAATCGAATGCGATAACCATACTTTCTCTTTGCTCTTGATGGCTTTGTTTGCCTCCCTGATCAGGGTATGATCCAAATGATCTTCAACCGATTTGATGTTCGGGAATGTATGACGGATATCGTATTTTTTGGCTTCTTCAGGCATAAAAATCACCTTAGAGAAGTCCATCTTTTTCATTTTCCAGTTGCTTACTTCATAATTTTGTTCCAGAAGATCAGCACGCCCCACGATTTCATCGAAAGTGGAAACCCCAATTTCAGCAAGATGCTCACGAACTTCCATGGCTATAAAGCGGAAGAAATTAACAGCAAACTCTGAACGGCCTATAAATCGTTTACGTAATGTTTCATCCTGGGTAGCAATACCAGCGGGACAGGTATTTAGGTGACATTTTCGCATCATGATACATCCCAATGTAATCAACGCCGAAGTTGCAAAACCGAATTCTTCACCACCCAGCATTCCAAGAATGATAACATCGCGACCGGTTTTCAACTGTCCGTCAACCTGAAGCTTAACACGGCCACGAAGGTTATTCATCACTAGTGTTTGTTGTGTTTCGGCAATACCCAATTCAATGGGCAAACCAGCAAATTTGATTGAACTTGCAGGACTTGCGCCAGTACCACCTTCACAACCTGAAATAGTAATCAGATCAGAGAAGGCTTTAGCTACACCGGCAGCAATGGTTCCTACCCCATTTTCAGCAACCAGCTTTACAGACACTTTTGCACGAGGATTAGTTACTTTCAGGTCGTAAATCAGCTGTGCCAAATCTTCGATAGAATAAATATCGTGATGCGGTGGTGGAGAGATAAGTGTAATACCAGGCGTTGAATTCCTGAGTTTGGCAATTATATTATTGATTTTAAACCCGGGTAACTGTCCGCCTTCACCAGGTTTAGCACCTTGCGCAATCTTGATCTGCAATTCATCTGCATTAATCAGGTAATTATTGGTTACTCCGAAACGACCTGAAGCAACTTGTTTAATAGCGCTTCTCCTATTGGTACCAAAACGTTCTGCATCTTCGCCACCTTCACCGGTATTGCTCCTTCCACCGATTGAATTCATGGCAACTGCCAGGGCTTCATGCGCTTCCTTGCTGATGGACCCGTATGACATGGCTCCGGTAACGAAACGTTTCAGAATATTCTCAACAGGCTCAACCAGTGAAATATCAATTGGGTTACGTTTATATTTGAGACAGCCACGTATAAATGTAGGCTGTGCGTTTTCAGAATCCACCTTTTTTGTGAATTCCTTGAAAACACTATAATCATTGGTACGGGTAGCCCATTGCAACAATCCAATGGTTTCCGGATTCCAGGCATGATGCTCCCCATACTTACGGTAATGGTATGTCCCGGCAGTTTCAAAGTCAGCATTGAGTTTATTCTTTTTCCCATATGCTTCCTTATGGAAGAGAAGCGATTCCTGGCATATTTCTTCGAAACCTATTCCTCCGAATTTGGAAGAAGTTCCTGTGAAATATTTGGAAATGACTTCATCACTTACACCTAAGGCCTCAAAGATCTGGCATCCCTGGTAACTCCGAAGGGTAGAAATACCCATTTTCGACATCACCTTGAGCAAGCCTTTATCTATTGATTTGATGTAATTGTGTCGCGCTTCACTGTACTTCATATCTATCTCGCCATTTTTAGCCATTCTTTCAATAGCTGAGAATGCAAGGTATGGGTTTACCGAACTGGCGCCATATCCAAACAAGAGTGCAAAATGAGCAACTTCGCGAGCTTCGGCTGTTTCAACAATCATCCCGATCTGCATCCTCTTCTGAGTCTGAATCAGGTGATGATGAACAGCTGCAACAGCCAGTAAAGATGGTATTGGTGCATACTCTTCTGAAATCCCACGGTCAGATAGAATGATGAAGTTTTTATGGTCATCAACCGCTTTCTCTGCTTGTTTTAAAAGATCATCGAATGCTCTTTTAAAACCTGCCACACCTTCTTTCACAGGGAATATCATTGGTATGGTTGCATGTGAAAACTGTTCGTGTTTCAGATCTTTTATTTTTCCAAGGTCGGTATTGGTAATAATCGGGTCATCGAATTTGATCAGTTTGCAATGTATTGGCGATTCATCCAGGATGTTGGTATGTAATGAACCGATATAATTAGTCAATGACATTACAAGTCCTTCACGGATGGAATCAATTGGCGGATTGGTAACCTGTGCAAAGACCTGGCGGAAATAATTAAAGAAACGCTGAGGCTTTTCTGAGAAACAAGCCATAGGGGTATCATTACCCATTGAGCTTGTCGGTTCAACACCTGTAACTGCCATCGGCTTAATGATCATTTCAATATCTTCCTTCGAATAGCCAAAAACTTTCGTATAAGTATTGAAATCCTCTCCCAGTGAAGATGAAACACGTTGCTTTACTTCAATATCGTCCATGACCAAACGATTCTCCCTCAACCAGTTTCCATAAGGATTCCGCTGACTCAACTGGGCTTTAACTTCTTTATCCGGAATTATAATTCCCAGTTTGGTATCGACCAAAAGAATCTTACCGGGACGTAAACGACCTTTCTCTTTCACTTCTTCAGGAGCAAAAGTCTGGACACCCACTTCAGAACCCATTACGATCAAGTCATTTTTTGTGATGATATACCGGGATGGACGTAATCCATTGCGGTCAAGTGTTCCTCCAATGTAACGACCATCGGAAAATACCATAGAGGCGGGGCCATCCCAGGGTTCCATAATGGTCGAATGGTATTCATAGAATGCCTTAAGACTATCCGGTATAGGGTTTTTTGAATTGAACGATTCGGGAATCATCATACATAGCGCATGAGGAATCGATCGTCCGGTCATATGTATAAATTCGAGTGTATTATCAAATGAAGCTGAATCAGATTTATTGGGTTCGATAACCGGGAATACTTTTTTCAGATCTTCTCCGAATACCTCTGATTTTAGTAAGGCCTCACGGGCCTGCATCCACATACGGTTACCCTTTATAGTATTTATTTCGCCGTTGTGAGCCACCATGCGGAAAGGCTGTGCCAGATCCCAGGTCGGAAATGTATTGGTACTGAAACGCGAATGTACCAAAGCAATGGCACTTGTAAATTTGGGATGAGTCAGATCTTTATAATATTCCCTAAGTTGATTCGGCGTAAACATTCCCTTGTATATAATCACTTTGGATGATAAACTCGGTACATAAAATGCTGATTTATTTTCAAGTTCTGATTCACGAATTTCCTTCTCTGCCTGTTTCCTTACCAGGTATAATTTCTGTTCCAATACATCCTGTTCCAGGTCAGCTTTTACGAAAACCTGTCTGACATAGGGTTCTGTCAGTTTTGCAATTTCGCCTGGAGCCGAACTGTCAACAGCCACATCGCGGTACTCAATCAATTCCAGACCTTCCAGTTTGATGTATTTGGTAAGAATTTCCTGACACACTGCAGCCTCTTCCCTATCTTGTGGAAAAAAGACAAGACCTGTTCCAAACTTACCGGATACAGGAATATTGACCTTCAACACTTCTTTGATATATTGATCAGGTATTTGCATCAAAATACCTGCCCCGTCTCCGGTTTTATTGTCCGAACTGGTAGCACCACGGTGATCCATATTTTCAAGAACCTCTAATCCCCTCTCGATAATATCGTGCGACTTCTGGCCCTTAATATGTGCCACAAAGCCGATCCCGCAATTATCATGCTCATTGGCTGGATCGTACAGCCCCTGTGCTTTTGGTATTCTTAAATTCATTATCTCTGTTTTATATTATTTTGTTTTTTTGCAAAAAGCTTTCAGATTGATCGATTTTTAATCATTCTGAATAAAACAATCCACAAAAATCTAAAATTTATAAGAAAAACAATCTTTTTCCTTACGAACTGAAAGCAAAAGTAGTGATATTAATAGAAAATTCCAATTTCAGATTTGAGTGGAAATGGGTAAAATCCATCATTTTATTCAAAAATGAAGTAAACTATCCACACATCTAATTAAAATACAATACTTTAAATATTGAAACAAGGTATGTGAGTAAAGGTTGGCTGAAATCAAAAAATAACGATTAATTAACAGAACTTAAACTTGTTTCAGCAACCCGGAAAAAGCTTTTTCAATATTCTTAAAGTCATACGAATCCATTACTTTTTTCATCCGTGCTGAAATTTCTTCCAGACATAGATTACCCAAACTTCCTTCATGAGTATGATTGACCTCACGAACAGGTTCATAAGTTCCGGCATTAATCCGGGCACCAATCATTTTGTATGCATCGCGAAATGGCGCACCTTGCTGTACAAGTTTATTTACATCTTCTACACTGAACGCGTACTTATAACGATCATCAGTCAATAACTGTGTATTAACTGTCATCTGATCAATGGCAAAACCGGCAATATGAATACAGTCGAGCAATTCCTCGAAAGAGGGAATAAACACTTCTTTCAATATCTGCAGGTCCCTGAAATAGCCGCTTGGAAGGTTATTGGTCATCAGACTAATCTGGTAGGGAATGGCCTGTATCTTATTGCAATGTGAACGAACCAATTCAAACACATCGGGATTCTTCTTGTGGGGCATAATGCTCGACCCTGTGGTTAATTCATCAGGGAGGGAAACAAAACCAAAGTTCTGACTCATGAACAGGCAAACATCGAATGCGAATTTCGAAATGGTTGCAGCTATAGATGACAAGGCAAATGCAACGGTCTTTTCCATTTTGCCGCGTCCCATTTGTGCATAAATCACATTGTAATTCATGGATTCGAACCCAAGCAAATCAGTTGTCATTTGACGGTTAAGCGGGAAGGAAGAACCATATCCTGCTGCAGAGCCCAGTGGATTTTGATTCGTAATGCGGTAAGCTGCCTGAAGTAATACCAGGTCATCGACCAAACTTTCGGCATAGGCGCTAAACCACAATCCAAACGAAGATGGCATTGCCACTTGCAAATGCGTGTAACCAGGCATCAGGAATTGTTTGTTTTTCTCGGCTTTTGCCATTAACTGATCGAACAATTCACTGACAGCTCCGACAAGCTTCTCAATTTCGGAACGGGTGAATAATTTTAGATCAAGTAAAACCTGATCATTGCGTGAACGGCCGCTATGTATCTTCTTACCAGTATCTCCCAGCTTTCGGGTAAGCATCAGTTCAACCTGTGAATGTATATCTTCTACTCCTTCTTCAATCCTGAAATTTCCTAATTCGATGATGCGATAGATCTCTACCAGTTCGGTATGAAGCTCTCCAAACTCACTTTCAGTAAGCAAATCAATGGTCGCCAGCATTTTGGCATGGGCAATTGAGCCTAAGACATCAAACTTTGCCAAATACAGATCCAATTCACGATCTTTGCCTACCGTAAAGCTTTCGATCATTGCATTAACAGCGGTTCCTTTATCCCAGAGTTTCATAATGCGTCTATTTTTGGAAACCCAAAGATAATTCAAATTAGAGGTTTATGCATTTTAAGTGCATTTTTATTCAAATGCCGCGGAGTTTTTAATGTTGCCATGATTTAACAGTAGTCACCTTTCTAAATAGCCAATCTCTATGCTTACTTGTATACAAAGTTTTGAAATTTATTAAACCAACTCACATATCGATCAATCTGATAACAATTAAGGAAACATAAATTTAACAGACATCAAATTATGATGTATGGCTATATGGAAATATGGAAGACCTTCTACCACTCGACTTTAATAACATCTATCTGTAAAAACATGCAAAGCTTTTAAAATAAATAATCCAAATCGATGTATAATGCTCCTGTACCATCACGCTTATCAAATACATGACCGTAATCCAGCGCAACAATAAAATTGTGGTCAATTATAAACCGTGTTCCACCTCCAAAACTACAATGGATTGTTTCCCTTCCTGGCTTATAATCAAATGTCTGACTATTTAATGCCATATTCACCTTGTACAGGTCAGTAATCATTCCCATATCTTCAAACAGATTAAACCCTATTTCCAGGTTACGGTTAAGAACATGGGTACTAATTGGAATATAGCGAAACTCAAAATTACCAAGTACAAAACCATTTCCTAATATTCGCTCATTTAAAACTCCCCGAATGGTTTTGTTCCCACCTAAGGCTTCTTCATTTTTGTATGTACTCATTAAGTACGACAGCATGTAAAAAGGAATATCGCCGCCGATTTTTGTTTGAAAGGCAAGCCTATAGGCAAATACCAGCTTGGGATTTAGAGAGATATATTGGTTATATATTAAAGTAATCTGTGAATAGGCATATTTGTTGGCCAAAAAAGATGGAGCGTTAAGATAAATTCCTTCTATCCACAAACCTTTTGTTGGGATTGCCTCATTATTACGGGTATCGTAAATCAAACCAGCATTAAACAAGACAGTATACCCACCATTTTTCTGATCTTTAGATATAACTCCGTCGGTGATGTACTTTTCGAACAAGGTGGGCTTTACAGCAATATTTCTGCGATAAGTATGAAAAGGATTCATCGAAATACTGTAATACCCATAACCTATATTCCACTTTACATGTGGGATAAATAGTTTCCCAGTGATATCAACATCTACAGTTCTTGATATTTCATGCATATAATAATAATATCGTGAAATATATTGAGGCTTTCGTGGATTGATATAATCACTGTTATAGAGTGAGTTGTACCCGTTAAATCCGTAAAATTGCTGAAATCCTCTGTTTACCAAAGACATATCAACGGTTAATCTCATGCCCATTGGTAACAGGTGACTGGTATCGAAAAATAAATAATTTACATAGCCTCTTTTGGTTGTAGTTCCGGTTTGGAAATAGAGGTTAAATAAATAATTCGGGTATTGGATTCCCTTTCCGTAATAATAGAAATTTGCCAATGCTCCATATTGCAAGCCTTTATCAGTATTGTATACAAATGAAGGCAAAACCCCAAAATCCAAACCCTCAACCGGCTTTTCTTTCGAATCAGAAGTCTGTCCGTAAAGATTGGAATACTGAAAACATATGCCAAAAAAGAGTAGGCAATAAATAATCGGTTTTTTGAATAGAATATGCAATGTTATGTTGATATAAATTACAATTATTTCACACCCTGATGGTTTTTTAAATGCTTACTGATCCTTAATTTCAAACCATCATTTACAAGTTGTATTTCTTAATTCGTTAAAAATTATCACCCTGCCTGATCCATCAATATCTGTTCCTTCTAATTTATTCCTACTATAAATGCTTAAAAATGTTCTGTGAAATATTTAAAATTCAAAACCTACAGCCGATCTCAAAATTTATCCCCCTTGGATTAATAGTCAGATTATCAAATGACATGTGGTATCCCTTAAATCCAAACCCTACAAAGGGCATAAAATGCTTACTAATCCTGAAATAGGTCCCTGAACCAATATAAGTATACAAACCTTTATCCTGAACTAAAAAGGGTGGGCCAAAGTTGTAAATCCCATCTGTTTCAGTAATATAAGGTGATCCGAGAGGTACCTTTACTTTTTCATAATACTTTATAAATGTAATCCCTGTGGATAGTTCGATAAACGGTTCAATAATTTGGTTTTCAGCAATAATATACCTTGCATTGATTATTACAGGGACTAATCTTATTTCTGACAATTTCAATCCATTATCATCGTGACTCTGGCCATATGCATCTTCTACTCCCAATCCAAGTGAAATTTTTGAAGTAATGTTACACCCTGCCATCACGTTGAAACCCGTGAAATGATCAATGTGAGTACTTCTCAAAAGCTGGTAGCCAGCAATTATAAACGATTTATTAATCAGGGAACTGAGTTTTCCTTCTTGCCTTGCCTTTTCACTTTTACGATCAAAAGATTCTGATTTAGAATAAAATGCAAGTATTGTACAAATCAATATGAGATACAACTTTTTCACCTAAAATGGGTTTGCTTATATTCTTAACTACGACATGCTTATACTAAGTTAAGAATTCTCAGACTATTTCACACAACGAACAACTATTTTTTGAGCGTCTATAACTATCGGGGCCGGGACATTCAACTTTCCAGGTTCTCCATCAAAGTGAAAGACAGAAGTATCAGCCACCTCAAGTTCAATGGATTTAGCTTTATAACAATCAACAAAAGGTAGTTTTGGTATTAGTTTGGTAAACAAGGCTGCTGCAAAAACGGGCATCCATATTCTCGAAAATTTCTTTACGACCACCACATCAATTAATCCGTCGGTCATGCTCGCACCTGGTGCAATAAATGCATTATTCCCGTATTGTGAAGCATTGGCAAATGTGATCAGGAAGACAGGTTCTGTAATGACAACCCCGTCAATTTTCATTTTTACCTCGAACGGTTTAAATTTTATGCTTTCAAGAATAACTAATTGAACATATCTTAAAAACCCTCGGGAAGAAGCTTTACTCATTTGATCTGCAATAATCGCATCAAAACCAATCCCACTGGTACACAGAAAATGCTGATTATTTAACCGGCACACATCCAAGGGTAGATTTCTGCCATCAATCAGTGCTCTGGCACTTTGGCGCATATTCATCGAAATACCCAGTTCACGTGCCAGTCCGTTCCCAGAACCAACAGGGATAATACCCATTGGAGTATTGCTGCCAATTAAACCCTGGGCAACTTCATTCACAGTTCCATCACCTCCCACTGCGACTATAAGGTTAAACCCATCAGATAAGGCTTTTGAGGCCAGTGCTGTCGCATGACCAGGCAGATTGGTATATGAGTATTCTACAGAATATCCCTTTTCTTTTAACAAAGGGATCACGATGTCAACAGCTTTCGCTCCCGACATATTCCCTGCATATTTATTAATGATCAGGAATACTTTCCCTGGTTCTGTTTCTTCCATTAGTCTGGTTTACGATTTTCCTCTTATTTACATTCTTAATTCTGAATATTCCAGGTGATTTGTATCACATAAATGGCATCTTAGACTTGTTGCCCATTACAAATAAAGTCATAGGGAACAATAAGCAAATAATACCGCATTGCCTTTATCTATAAGCTAAAATTAACTATTTGTAATAAATATTTTTAAAATCAGAAAAGTACGATCTGTTATATAAACGATATAAGTAATCAGATTCTCTGGAATGGCACAAATGCCATCTTCCTAATTTTAATCATTATTATAAGTTCGCAAAGATAGAAAACTACCCTTTAATGGCTTTCTTATCCTGATAATAAAATAGAGAAGGCACTTTTAATAATAAGAGAATTCATTTCTGACTGAATGTAAAGACTCCTGGGTCAAATCAAAATATTTGTTTGCAATAAGTCCTTCTGTAAAAGTACCTGATTGGAGGAATTCATTACAAAGTATATCCTTATTTGGGCTGGTATTGAATAGGGTTTGAGTAGGGTTCTCGTCGGTATAATAGTACTATTATTGATCTATAACTGTACTAATATTTAAATTTTAGTACAGTTGCAGATCAATCATAGATTAATTGATCCGAAGCGAATACGACCCAATCCCCACCCAGATACATTCCATCCT
>Ga0302286_10001952_pt1 | contig 14657 bp, 13 predicted proteins | sample III_Fen_E2_3_FD_198765 | JGI IMG/M metagenome (GOLD analysis project Ga0302286, IMG submission 198765) | Peat permafrost microbial communities from Stordalen Mire near Abisko, Sweden - III_Fen_E2_3 | ecosystem: Environmental > Terrestrial > Soil > Wetlands > Permafrost | place: Sweden: Abisko...
TACATATATCACCGGTATGTGGTTGGTGCGTGCATGAGCAATGGCTTCGGTTACCTTACCTACAATCTCATTTTCGGAAGGTAATTTGCTAATAATAGCCACCTGCATATCCATGACTAACAGGGCATTGTTTTGATTGGTTGTGTTCATATTTTTGAAAATTATATATTCTTCATCACTACATTTACTTCTTCCAATTTTTTCGCACTTCTCTTATTTAACTTATCCTTTCTCAGAAAATTGGAGAATACAATGGCAATAATTATGGCTATTACTCCCTGACAGAGTAAGGTTTTCTGAGCTCCGATTAGTTGTGAAATGCTACCGGTAAGCAAACTGCCCAGCGGAAGCATCCCGAAAAACGCCAATGCAAAATAGCTCATAACCCTGCCTCGCATATGTGGAGCCGATTCTATTTGTATTAGAGTGTTGCCAATGGTTGATTGCGACATCATCCCGAATCCGGTTACAGTTGCAAATAACATGGCCAATGGGAAATAGTTTGTTTGCGAGAAAAGAATTAAACAAACCCCAAAAACAATGGTATTCACCAGTAAAATAACTTTGAGATCGGTTCCCGGTTTTAATGAGGCTAAAAAGAAGGCTCCACCCAATGCTCCCAACCCAATAAAACTATTAATATATCCGAAAGTGGTGGCATCGCCCTTAAAAATTACCTTGGCAAAAATAGGTAAAAGGGTATTGTAAGGCAATACAAGCAGACTTATACAGGTGAGCATAAGCAATATCATTCCTATTGTTGACGTATTTTTGATATACATAAAACCTTCCTTAAGTTCAGAAGTAGCTTTCTTTTTTGCGTGATTCGGTATGTAAGCGGGTAGTTTCATAAGTAGTAGTGAGCCTATTACCGCTACGAAACTCAAGGCATTGAGAGAGAAACAAATGCCGGCACCCAGCTTTTCCAATATAATACCCGACAAAGCAGGTCCAAGCACCCTCGCCAGATTTACCATGGACGAGTTTAGCGCAAGTGCATTCGGCAAATCAGTTTTGTCGTGGATAATTTCATGTACCATGGGTTGCCGTGCTGGCATATCGAAGGCATTAATGATTCCAAGAATAACACTCAACCCGAGAATTTCCCACACGGTATATCGGTTGCTAAGTATCAAAATGGTCATCAATACCGCCTGAATCATAGCGGCTGTTTGAGTGACAAGCATTATTTTATACCGGTTATACCGATCGGAAATAATACCACCGTACAACGAAAGCAGAAACGAAGGAAACTGCGTTGCAAAGATGGTAATACCCAGCATAAGTGCCGAATGCGTCATGGTGTAAACCACCCAACTCACGCCTGTACGCTGCATCCAGGTACCAATCAATGAAACCGATTGCCCTGTGAAATATAATCGGTAGTTACGGCTTCGGAATGCCCTGAACGTGTTTAATTTTAAATTCTTTATCATCAAAACCTGATTTCTTATTCTTTATATTTGGAGGCAAATCTTATGCTCGAAAATAAACTCAGTACCGATATTCCTCCCAGAAACACAATGATTGAAAGATTATCATCGGTTGATATTCCTGCAAACCGAAAAAGCAAATAGCCGATTACAAGATTAAATAAGGCCCAGAGTACATTTAATGAAGGCGATGACAATCCTATGCCATGAGGTTTAGAAAAAGGGGTAGGGAACCAATTTCCCGAAATTCCCTGCACAAAGTGAGGAACAAAGTTGGCCAAAATCGCTCCGGCCAAAAATGCGCATACATAATGATACCATTCCATATTGTTTATTTGATTTTAATTTGTTTATGTAATACAGGCAAATTATCCCTATTGTAACGAGCTTGTTCAATAAATTTCAATCCTGAATCTGTTCTCGATATATCTATCTTGCGTTTGTCTTCTGTCGAAGACGAGTTCCGAAATAAGAATTAACCTCCCCATATTTCACTAAAATCTTATTTTTCAGGGCTAAAGCCCGATACAAACAGGAAGATTAATTAACCCCGACCTTAAGGCCGGGGTTATTAATATCACCACATAGAGGGACTTTAGTCGTGACTTACGGAATAAATCTTTATCTGCTTCCGAGGAAAGAGACTATGATAAACTGAGGGACGGGTTAATTCTCAAATAATGTCCTTTTTATGTATCCATTGACAATGAAATATATTATCGTAATCCATAATAAGCAATGGGCTATTCGCATTAAGTCTCTTGTTATTAAATGCAGAAAAACGAGTATAATGCCAGTGTAAGCAGTAATTACGCAGATAAATTTCAAAAAATCAAAAAAAGCTCTCTTTTCCTTTGTTAGAAATCGCACCGAATAAGTAATTATTATTCCAACAGACGAAGTAGATATTAGCATATTTGCTCCAGCCCAATGTTGTATTTTAAATATGACCCCGACAATCAATAATCCCATAAAACAAGCTATAATTTTCCAGAAGACAGTTTTCATTATAGTTCCGTTTCTAATAAGCATTATTAATCCTGAAAGTTGTCCAATCCCTAAACCAATTGTAATAATCAAGCCGGAATTTGAATCATCTGTTGTTACAAACCCAATGATCAATCCTGTTATTGTTACCAGGATTGAAATCCCAATAAAAATCAAAGCAATCTTGTTACCTTGTTTTTGAATCATAGTTATCTGTTGTTTTATAATTGGTGCCAACAAGCGAAGCTAAAATCAGCAATAGCCAAATCCGATGGAACGGGTATTTTTTAGCGTTTCTCAGCGGCCTTCCGTAATGTCAAATAAATACTGCAAGAGAGAAGCGTCAACAATTTATCGGGGAATAAATGCCACAGGTTCGCTGGGTGTTCCCCACCCGAATGTACTTCCACCCGACACCCGGATATAAATTTTCTGCCCGGCTGCAAGGTCTCTTAGTTCAAGCCTTCTCACTCCGCCAAAGTCAATAACGGTTTTCCAACTGTCCGCAATTTCGGGTGTGAAGGTGGTCTCCACCTTATAGCGGTCGGCATCAGCCATGGCATCCATAAATATTTTGGCGCTACAGACCACACTTCCATCTTCAATTCGTTTAATCACGGCTTTGCCGGGAATATCGTGCGTCACAGGCTCACTGTTGCAGTCAAAGCCCGAAAACAAAATAACGGACACATCGCCATTAGCCACCTTGTTGACATAGATAAGCAGCAACTTCAGCATGGCGTACACCACCTCTACCTGGTCGATGATTGCCTGATTTTTTACCTTACTCCCATCTTTTTCTTTAAGGGCGGTATCAAGTTTTGTGACTTCCGCCCCGAAATCTTCCATTGTCGGATCGGGAGATGTAAAGATCTGGCTGTTTGCAACCATATTGGAGTTTACTTTACCGGCAAGATTGTAAACTTTCTGAGGATGCTTGCTCTTTAAATGCAAAACTGCGGTACTTGTTTTCATGGGTTTGCTTTTATTTTTTCGGTATAAGCGCTTAGATCGCTGTAATTAAATTGTTGATAATATGCGGTTTATTTCAATAACAAAATTCAAATATCCGTACAAATGGCATTTCAATACCCAAAACCACAACCCTGAAAAGGGTTGACTGTGAATTGAAAATCAGCGAAGCTAATAACCCCCAATGCAATTGAGGGATTAGGATGCACCCAACAAACCCAGAACCCTGTAGGGGTTCAATTGTAATACATTATAGTTCAACCCTTACAGGGTTGTTGCACGTGGGGCTTTCACTCCCCCCCGGTTACGTTTCACTTCACGGGGGGTTATTAGCTTCGCTGATTTACAATTCACGGTTAACTCCTTCGGAGTTTTTACACCGCAAATTTTGGATAATCTATGTACTTGCCAAACTTACCGTTCAACAACGTTGATGTTCACCCGCAAGTGAACCGAAAGTCGATGAAAATCAACGTTGTTCTCTCCCTTTTTGGATGGAACAATGATCAAAGTTAATATCGAAATCGACTGAATCCAATTTTGGGGGAGTCAAATAAGATCAATTATTGCAATATTGCCCTTTTTTGCCCTAAATTCCCCTGTTTTTTGACATTATTTAATATTTGTGACGGTTCAAATCTATTTTTGACCAGTCATATTTTATTTTTGAAGAGGTAAAACTATTTTTAGAAGGGTACTTTTCCCCTTTTGAAGGGTCAAAAAAGTTTTTGATATCTTCATCTTTTTAGGTTGAAGAGTCAAAAAAGTTTTTTGAAGATAAGTTTCTATTTTTTGAAGAGTCAAAAAATAATTTTGACGGGTAGAAATATTAATTAGAAGGCTCCAAACAATTTTTTGAAGCTTCTAATTTTCTTTTTGAGGATTCAAACTATTCTTTTGAAGGGTATTTTTTCTTTTTCGAAGGGATATCTTTTAGGAAGAAGGAGAATTATCCACGAAGAAAAGGGGAAAAATTACGCGCAGCAGAGGTAAAGCCTAATAGTATTACCACATAGCAGGACTTTCGTCCTGACTTACGGAATAAAGCTTAACTTCGAGCTCCTTATTTACAAGGCAGTTCCGATAATGATCGGGATGCTTTTTCTTTAAATGTAACGACTTGTTAGGATGAACTGGGTTCTAATCACTTTCGGAACCCAATTTTAATCACAAGTAACGATATAACTTTGCTATAACACTTGAGTTGCCTTCGTTACAGTTATTTCTAAAACTCTTGTCAAAAAAGAGAATTTCTTTTTCATCATGTCATACTCATTCCCTGAACGAATATATTTCGCCGTACCTTTAACAAGAAAACCGGTTCCTGGATAATCTTTATACCCCAAAACTTCTCTGGTTCCTAAAGTTAACAATACATTATCATTTACATTTACGTTTTTCTCTGTTTTTCTGAAACCATAAGCAGGAATTAAGATGCGCTCATCTTCCGTAATAACAAGAAATGAATTCCAGGTATTTACAACATGAGTTTCTACACCCCAAGATGTAATTGATACAATTCCTTCACATTTAACTACTTCAAGAAATTTTTCGGATAATTTTTTTTCTTCACTCATCATTTTTTGAATAAAAGTTATTTATTAAAATCATTTGGCTTACCAGCAACATCTCTTTGAAGAGATAATAACAACTTCCGTTTTTAGTGCATTGGTTGCTTTATCAACGCCCTTATTTCATGATGCAAAATTATCTGTTTTCTCGTCGCAAAAAATTAAACTGGTTTAAGAAATTGAAACTACATTTTTTTTCGAAGTTCGCTTACATATTCAGGTGTCAGACCTAAGTATGACGCTATCATATATTGCGGAACACGCTGGACAAATTCGGGGAATGAAGTGCAAAAATATTTGTAGAAATCTTCTTTTGACATTTCATACATCAATTTAGATTTAAACTGTAACGCAGCCAATTCTTTTTGCATAATGATTCTGAAATACCTTTCTAATTTTGGTAATTCATTCAGTAATCGGTCAAATTCTTCAATACTAATAGAAATAATTTTTGAATCTTCAATAGCTTGAATATAGTAATCGGAATGTGTACTATTAATAAAACTCTTTACGTCTGAAATCCACCAACCATCTATGGCAAATTGAACAATTTGCTCTATTGCTTTTTCATTTATGAAATACATACGCAGGCACCCTTTTTCTACAAAGTATAAGTTCCTACAAATATTATTTTCTTGTAATACAAATTCCTTTTTCTTATAGTTGCGTTGTTCTATATACTTGAATAAAATCAATGTTTCATTATGATTTAAGTCAATATGCTTTCTTATGTTTTGAAGAAGATTCTGATTCATTAGTCTCTTTTTTATAATTGTCATAACACCAATATATCCTCACCTGTTTACACGGCATGTCCACCTGCTTTTGAGCTTAAAAGACAGTCCCGATAAAATATCGGGATGTTATTACTTCCCAAGTAACGACACGTTACGATGAAAAATCTGGTGGAACAAACTATGATGAACTGAGGAAGGGCTATTTCTTTCAAGGATATTCAAATCCAAATTCAAAGTTATAAAGTTTATCCTTTCTAAATTTGTACGAAGCATAATAAATTGGCATATTGTTTCTTTCTAATAGTTTTGTCTTTGAATCATTTGGCAATTTAATTTGATAAAATAGTTCAAGATCTTCATTTGTACTCTCTCTTGTCACATAGCATTTGCCAAGTTTCTCAATGAGTTGTTGTTTAGTCTGACCAAGTTTAATTCCCTTTTCTGTTGTGAATTCTTTGAAATTCAATTTTCGACTCTTTGATTCCGGATCCTTAGAATATGAAATGCTGAATACACTTACTTGACTATAATAATCTCCGGGGTGAATAGTCAATTTTAAAACTTGTTTTCTGTCATTTGAATAAAATATGTGAGTTGAGTCGCCTTCTAGTTTTGTGTTTTTACCGACAATGTTTTTCACGCTCACTACATTTCTAATTCTTATTCCAGAGACTGAAGTGTCTGGATTTGAAAATATACAAGTTGCCCTTTTTGATTCTTCGTTTTCTCTGTCTTTTTGTTTTATGGTTGAATCATAACTCTTTTCAGTAATGACATTACGTTTTTTTCTGTTTCAATTGGCTTTTTCTGCAAATTATTGCAGTTAGTCAACAATACAATTGTCAGCATTGATATAAGAATTCTTTTCATCGCATATTTTTTTAATCTTATTGCCAACAATTGAGACAATGGGCATTTGGCGAGTTGCGGAAGCTTTCACTGTCGTAGTAAAATGCGCACTCGAAAAAATTTCGGTGTACTATTTTTCAATCCCGCTAGTCCATATAACCTGTATTATAGGTAGTTTTTATTCGTAATATTCAATCTTTCTTGTTGAAATCTGAAATGTTTTCAAACTATCAAATGAAGTCCCTTTTAGAATCTCTTTTTTAGTCCAATTTCCATTTTTATCGTACTCGTATTTATTTACAATAACTCTAATCGGGGTACTATATTCGTTCAAGTATTCTTCAATAACTATATTTTGGAGATTATCATATTTTATTGTCTTCTTTTTATAACTATCAAAATCAATTCTTCTATAATCACCAATTATTTCAGACTCTTCAGTCATATTACCAAATTTATTGAATTTATAATTGTATTGATACCCGACTTTGTAATCATTGTTTGGGAATGTATAATAGTATCCTATTACTCTTGTTTTATATCCTTTCTTATTGTAATTGTAAATATCGTCTGTGTTATGAGGATGAAATTGTCCTAATTCTATTTTTTTTATCAAACGACCCTTATTATCATATTTGTAACCAAAATGAGGCTTAAAAACACAATTACTATCACTATTGAAAATGACGCAACTTCCTTCTTCTATTCTGTTGTTATTGGTATCATACTTATAGTATGTTTTTTGAGTACTTCCCCTTTTTATATCTTCTGAAATGATTAGAATTAAATTGTTCTTTTTATCATACTTATATGTTTCTTTATCATTGATGTAGTTTGCTTTATTTGTTTGAGATTTTTCATCGTAGTTACTATATGCACCATATAGATATTCAACTTTTTCTTGGAGCCTATTAATAGTATCAAATCTTTTTGCTATTTCTTTTATCAAAATATTATCTATATAATCTTTCTCATTAACTAAATTCCAATGATTGTCGTATTCATAGATTTCTCCATCTAAACCATTTGACATTTTATTTAATTTTGAAATGAGTTTTCCATCTTTAAAATTATAATGAATAGCTACTTCTCTAAGTTTTTTGTTTTTTATATCAATACCTAAACCATTCCCAATAACTTCTGTTGCAATTCCATTTTTATCAAATATATAATATAAATCTTCATCAATATTGCCATTTGAAAACGTTGTCAAAATTGAAATGGTTTTTACTTTTCCCAATAATCCAATGTTTAATTTCTTTTCAGTATCACATTGAAAAGTTGTCTTTTCCTGTCCCGATAAGGAATAGGTATTTAAGAAAAGCAATAAAATGACTTGATAAGTATTGATTTTCATTGTTTTTTTAATTGGCTACAATAACTTATATCATTACTTAAGTAATGATATATCCGTTTTAGCTGTGTTGTTTATAATAGTGTGGCTCAATAAGTATCAATGTTTTATGCCAATTCCACTTTAATTTCTCCCCAAAGATAAATACTTTATTTTATATTTATCGTGAGTTAATTAATTCCCGATTTATCAGAAAGAACCGGAGACACAATCAGGGTTCACTTGCCAGGAAGCAAAAGACGGCGTTATTCAAACAGTTTTTCCCAGGGGTTGTCGCTGCGGAAAGGAGCGGCGGGCAGACCTTCTTTGTTGATGAAATTAGATTGGGCGGCTTCGTTCCATCCAAAACGTACCGCCACCGGATGTGTTACTTGTGGGTTGGATACTATCACTTTATTGCCTGCAATCACTGCTTGTGCCGGCAGGAATTTGCCATCCGCACCTGCTATCGTAAACCAATCGAGCGGTTTTCCGTTGTGGCTTGCCAATCCGCTACCCACATTGGTAAAGCTTACCTCAATCTTGTTGTTCACTATCTTGATGCCGCTATACAGTGGGCCGGAGCAAACAAGGTGAGTAAACCCGTAGTGATTATGAAGAGCCAACAACGCCAACCGTCTGCCTACTTCCCATTTGTACGAAGGATGTAAATCGACAATACTATCCACAAGGTCGGTGATAACAGCCATGCCGGTGTGGGCCAGTTTCAGGGTAAGCGCCTGTGCCTCCCAAAACTCAGGAAGATTCTCGGTAGTGTGCGGACGCACATCTTTGGCTCCAGAATAGTTGTAAGGGGCTATCTGCACAAAATAGAAAGGCAGCTGTGCATCGCGCCAATCGCTGCGCCAGCTTTCGATAAGCGCCTTGCATTTATAGCTGTAGCGAATGGTCTCGTTGAGAAAACAACCCGATTCGCCCTGATACCAGAGAAATCCGCTAATGGCAAACGGAATGAGAGGTTGAATCATGGTGTCGTAAAACTTTCCGGGATCGCCCTGGTCGGCAAGCAACGGTTTGAGGATGGTTCCGTCTTTTAATTTGGGGGAAATCTCCAGCTCTTTTTTCTCTATCCACGGTTCAATGCGGCTGCCCGGCACTGCCGACGAAATCATCCCGACAGGGATATGTAGTTTCTGATAAAGCTCTTTGGCATAGAAGTATCCCACGGCGGAGAAATCTTTGAGTGGATTGCCGCTTGCCACGTCCCATCCGGCATGAGTAGAGTCGGGCGACATATATTTGCGCCGCACCAGAAAGATACGGATATTGGGATTATTTGCCGTCAGCAAATCATCTTCTGTGGGTTTTTTGCCCTTTACCGTCTGCTGAATCTTGCTGTTTTTACGCATGGCATACTCCATGTTCGACTGCCCCGAGCAGAGCCACACCTCTCCCACCAGAATGTTGTGAAGCCGAATGGTATTGGCTCCCGAAATAACCATTTCACGTGGATAGTCTGAAGCTTCCATCGGGTTGAGCTTCACTTCCCATCTGCCTGAATCGTTTGCCACGGTTTCAACTCGCTGATCGCCAAACGTAACGGTCACTTTCTCCCCTTTAGAAGCTGTTCCCCACACCGGCACCACTTTGTGACGTTGCAATACCATGTTGTGCCCGATTACTTTAGGCAGTGTTACCTCCGCACACAGCGAATTAGCAGCTAACAGCAAGACTGTGGTTAGCAAAGAGAGAAAAGCATTTTTTTTCATCAGAGTTGATTTTATAAGTTCAGACCACTTTGGCACATAGATTCTTTGAAAGAAATAAAACTTCTATGTACCTATGTGTCTATGTGGTAAATTCTTTCCCTACGCAACACATTATAGAGTTACAAAGGTACCTATTCATTTCTCCCGACAGACTTGTTTTATAAATTATTAAAACGGAGCATCATCACTAATATTCCATGTAATACAAAAAGAGGTTGCCTCAACTGAAATATTGAGACAACCTCCTGTTTTTACAGTAATGCAAGTAGCTGTATTACCGTTTAATTTTACACTACATACGTGGTAGAAGCGGTATCACCACCACGACCGGTCCAGTTGGTATGAAAGAATTCGCCGCGTGGTTTATCTATACGTTCGTAAGTATGTGCTCCGAAATAGTCGCGTTGAGCTTGCAGCAGGTTGGCCGGTAAACGTGCACTACGCAATCCGTCGAAATAGCAAAGTGCCGAAGTCAATGCAGGTACAGGTACCCCGTAAGTCAGTGCAGTAGCGCACACACGACGCCATCCGGCTTGTGCTTTTTCTACAATATCTTTGAAGTGAGGATCAAGCAACAGGTTTTCAAGATTCGGATTCTTATCGAATGCCTTTTTGATGTCACCCAAGAATACGGAACGGATAATGCAACCGCCACGCCACATCAGCGCAATGCCACCATAGTTAAGGTTCCATTTATATTCGCTGGCAGCTTCCATCATCAGGTTGTAACCCTGCGCATACGAAATAATTTTTGCGCCAAACAACGCGTCTTTCAGGTCGGAAATCATCTGTTTTTTGTCGCCTGTAAATTTACCTTCAGGACCGTGAATCGCTTTTGAAGCCAGCACGCGCATATCTTTCTGAGCCGATAAGCAACGGGCAAATACCGATTCGCCAATCAAAGTCAATGGAATACCTGCATCGAGAGCAGCCACTGCTGTCCACTTACCGGTGCCTTTTTGTCCGGCAGTGTCTAAGATTTTTTCTACCAAAGCTTCGCCGTTCTCGTCACGGAAGCCCATGATGTCACGTGTAATTTCAATCAGGTATGAATCCAGATCACCTTCGTTGTATGCTTTGAATACTTCGTGAATTTCGTCGGCATTTAGTCCAAGTAAATCTTTCATTACCTGATAGGCTTCGCAAATAATCTGCATATCGCCGTATTCGATTCCATTGTGTACCATTTTTACAAAATGACCGGCACCACCTTCACCCACCCAGTCGCAACAAGGTGTTCCATCTTCCACTTTCGCAGACACCGCCTGAAAAATCTCTTTTACAGCAGGCCATGCAGCAGGCGAACCACCGGGCATCATCGACGGACCTAACAAAGCACCTTCTTCGCCACCCGAAACACCTGTTCCGATATACAAAAGGCCTTTACTTTCGACGTATTTGGTACGACGAATAGTATCGGGGAAATGCGAGTTACCGCCATCAATAATGATATCGCCGGGTTCCAGATGAGGTATAATCAGGTCGATAAAATCATCGACAGGTTTACCGGCTTTTACCAGCATCATTACTTTACGGGGTTTTGCGAGCGAATCGCACAGTTCTGCAATAGAATGGGCACCAATGAAATTTTTGCCTGCACCGCGTCCGGCTATAAACTCGTCTACACGAGCCACAGTACGGTTAAAAACGCCTACGGTAAATCCTTTGCTTTCCATGTTAAGTACCAGGTTTTCGCCCATTACAGCTAACCCGATTAATCCGATGTCTGCTTTTTGTTTCATAAATCCTTTTTTTTGAATCACATAGACACATAGAACACATTAGGTTCGGATATTTCTATGATTTAGGTTATTAATAATTATTGCCTTTTCCCAATTTTTGAACCATAAAGACACAATATCTATGATTGCTATGTGCCTATGTGGTTTATATTTTAAATCCGAGTTGCGCCAATTTCTCCAACGTGCTATTATCAAGATTCTTTGCTCTAATCGTAAATGCCGGAAATTCTCTTCTTGTAGGATAATCGCCACGCAGTTGTTCAAACAACGGTGGATTAGCCCTGAAAAGCTTGTCATCATTCCGAATATCGTAGGTAGAAAGAATGGCTTTAACAATCAGTTGCGGTTCGCTTAATCCCGATCCATCCAATTCAATCATCGGGTTTTCAGGCAATTCAATGCCCGAAGGTTGCCAGCTTTTCAGGCCAAGTCCGAAAAAATCGCTGATTGCATGTACACTCATCAGGGTACCGGTAGCTTTGCCATCTTTCGAATATCCTGCAATATGCGGGGTTACCAATTCCGACATTGCCATCAATTCGAGATCAATATCCGGTTCGTTCTCCCAACAATCGCATACGAAAGCCGAAATCTGTCCGTCTTTCAATGCTGCCTTTACGGCATTTGTCTCAATCACTTCGCCCCGGCACGAATTAATCAGCACCGGTTTCTTCTTCAATGCAGCTAAGAATGCCTTATTCCCTAAATGAAAAGTAGCATCTTCGCCTTTCATATTCAGCGGTACATGCAGCGTGATAATATCCGCCTCACTCATTATCTGTGGCAAGCTGACAAAAGCGTTCGAACCTTCTGCCCGTTCGCGCGGAGGGTCATTGAGCAATACTTTCATCCCGAATATTTCGCAAATACGTGCCACCTTACTTCCTACATTGCCCACTCCTACTACACCGATTGTCTTTTCGCTAAGGTTCCAGCCTTTCCTTTCGGCCAGCACCATCAGCGTGGAAGCGATGTATTGCTCCACCGATTTGGAATTACAGCCGGGTGCATTTGTCCATTTAATGCCCGCTGCATCACAATAGTCGGTATCGATATGGTCGTAACCGATAGTAGCTGTCGCAATGAATTTTACAGAAGAACCAGCCAGCAATTTTTCATTACAAATAGTACGGGTGCGGGTTACAATGGCATCCGCATCCTTTACCACTTCGGGTGTCGTTTTAGAACCCGGCAGGTAAATTACTTCGGCCACATTTTCGAATGCCCCACGAATGTAGGGAATTTTATCGTCGATAATTATCTTAATCATTTTTGTTGAACCACATAGGCACATAGAAATCATAGAAAATTTTCTATAGTGAACTATGTGACTATTATATTTATTCTATTGGTAATGCACGAAAATATTCGGAAACAAAAGTTCGTTGACCTTCTTTAAAAATATTGGTGCAATTAAAATTAATCAGGATACCTTTGGGCTTTTTTAAAAGCTTCAAATACGTAAGCAATTGAGCTTCGTGAATAGGCATAAGTTCTTCAACAGTTTTTAGTTCCACAATAATTGAATCATCAACCATTAAGTCGAATCTAAGTTCACAATCCAAATCTAAACCCCTGAAATTTAATGGAACCGACTGTTGCCTTGTCACTTTATATCCATTTTGAATAAGCAAATGCGCTAAACATTTTTCATAGATACTCTCTAACAAACCGGGGCCCAATTCCTTATGAACTTCTATCGCAAAGCCAATTATGTCATAACTAAGCTGATTAATCTCCTTTTGGGTCATCGCTTTTATAATTCTATGATTTCTATGTGCCTATGTGGTTCAGCATATCAATATTTGAATCTGTCCTTAAACGCCCACAAGCCCAATGCGGGATTGGAGATATAGAATATTTCTTCGCCATCAGCCATTGTGTTATAACCGTCGCGGAGTTTTGACGGATCGTATTTGGCCGTCACCTCATCTATATCGGCATACTTAAATCCTACGCTTTCAATTTCGGCTTGCGACAGGTTTTCTGCTCCTTTTCCCGGACAATAGGTGATACTAAAACGTCCTTCGGAAGAACCATGAATTAAGTGTGCGGCAGCACTCAGGTTATTACGCAGCTCTTCGTTTTCATCACAGGCTTTCAAGGTATGCGGTGTGCCAAGATAACCGTATTTACGAATCAGGCGGTCAATTTCCTTGTCTTCACCAAACTCTTTGAGAGCAGGAGCCAATACTATCAATTCACCTTCATCGTCAATCGCCATGCGGGTACGATAAATGGATTTATTACCAAGCCAGGTACTTTTGAATTCTGTCGGGTCAAGATAAACTACCACCTTTTTCAACGGTTTGTCCAGCATTTCGAAGTTCACCAACAAAGCCAGTTTAGCTGCTTTGTCGAACACTTCAAAGTCATCGCCGATAAACAACCCGCGGGTTTTAATCTTCCCGTCGGTTTTATCCAGACCAACCACAGTTTGTACATACACTATCGGCAGGTTGTTGGTGAAATTGTCCGAAGCATAATTGAAAATGCGGCGAACAGGCGTATCGGCATGACCCATCATGCGTTCCATACCGTAAGCAGCACCCACAAAGTGACTTTTGTTAATTCCCTCTACGCCACCAGTTCCCACAAAAATATTTTTGTTGTAATTAGCCATTCCCACTACTTCGTGAGGCACCACCTGACCGATGGACAAAATTAAATCAAAATTGCCATTGAGCAATAGTTTATTTACCTGTGCAGGCCATGGAAATTCGACCGCACCACCCGAAACTTGTTTTACAAATTCAGCCGGAACAGTACCCACCGTCACCACGTCATTGCGCCAGTCGTGCTCGCGGATAAGCGATGCCGGCAGGGTGCCGAACATGTGCTCAATCTGATGGGCAGTCATGGGTGAATGGGTTCCCAAAGCCGGTAACACATCGGTCATGGCATCGCCATAATATTGCCAGGCAAACTCGGTGAGTTCACCGGCACGACTTGGCAAACGCGTATAATCAGGAGGAATAGCAAGCACTTTGTGCTTCTTCCCCATCTTTTCTAACGCTTCAAAAAGTCCTTTTTTCAGGTCTTCGGCGTTAAGTTCCAGTTCTGTTGAACCTATTTCGTAATATATCATATATTTACTATTTATTCATTTACCAGTTACTATTTGTTAGCTCAATTCACTATTTCGCATTTACTATTTATCCGATTTTTTTGAATAGCTTCAGTCGCTTTCTAAGCTCATCACTTGTCATAAACATGTATTAAATGGTAAATTGTAAATGATAAAATTGTAAATGATTTTATCTCTTCACCCTCGCATTTCCGCCCCAGATGCTCCAAATCATC
>Ga0302286_10001953_pt1 | contig 14655 bp, 17 predicted proteins | sample III_Fen_E2_3_FD_198765 | JGI IMG/M metagenome (GOLD analysis project Ga0302286, IMG submission 198765) | Peat permafrost microbial communities from Stordalen Mire near Abisko, Sweden - III_Fen_E2_3 | ecosystem: Environmental > Terrestrial > Soil > Wetlands > Permafrost | place: Sweden: Abisko...
TATATATATAGGTGTACCAGCAAAACACAAAGCCATCAATATATTTAGACCTCTTAATGCAATCTTATGCATAAAAAGTAAAAATGGCAAAAAACGGATTTGAGAGGATGAAATGGCCTTTTTCACAAAACAGGAAAGACCTAAAAAAAACACCTTGGTGTTCGACAGGAAACACCTTATGTTTTGAGAGAAAACACCTTATGGTTTTTAATCAAACACCTTGGTGTTATGACCAAAACACCTTGGTGTTTGGAGTAACTCACCTTGGTGTTTTTTTTTGAAAACCAACTTGCTTTTTCAGGTTGCATAAATATAACAAAAATAACCGATAAATATGCGAATATAATTGTTTTTTTAGTCATTGTGAATATCTTTGAAATAAAAAATTTATATTTGTTCTAATATCTAATAACCAATAAGATGACTGATACAATAAATGATGATTCTAAATTTTTGCATTATTCGGCAGGAGTAAGGGAATGGTTGCTTGTTGTGTGCTTGTTGTGTGCTTGTAGTGCATTTGGAAAACAAAATTCTGGGATTGATAGAAAAGCTCTGGTTACGCGCCACAATATAACGATTAAGGACAGAAACCTGAAAGGCCCAACCCAGGTTGGGAACGGGGAGTTCGCTTTCGGTTTCGATATTACCGGTTTACAGACTTTTTCCAATAATGCGGTGACCATGTCCTATTGGGGCTGGCATAAATTTCCACTTCCGGCTGGACAATCTCCTGATGACTTTAAAGGCCAAAAATGGGATACCCATGGAAGGATGGTTCGCTATGATATCCAGAATCCACAACAAAGGGAACTGACAAACTGGATGATTAAAAATCCACAACGCATCAATCTGGGGCGGATAGGACTTGTGCTTACCAAAACGGATGATACCGCTGCCCGTTTGAATGATATTAGAAATCCGGTTCAAAACCTGGATCTTTGGACAGGAATTGCTACAAGCACCTTTGATCTGGACGGCATACATTATACGGTAACAACTATCGGCAATCCGAATTCAGATGGCATTGCCGTCCATATAACATCTTCCGGTGCGCTTAATGGGAAACTGGCTGTCTCTATAGCTTTCCCTTATGCTTCATTGGTTGAGTTTGGAAACGGATCGGACTGGAACAGCCCCGGGAAACACAGCACGAAACTCTACGTGAAGGGGAATACGGCGTCTTTCCATCGTGTACTCGATTCCACCCAATATACGGTTCGTTTAAAATGGAACGGTAAAGGAACTATCAAGAAAGGAGAAGCACATTATTATATTCTGACACCGGATAAAGATGAAAACGGGTTCAGCTTTGTGTGCAATTTTGACAAGAAAGGGACGGTGGCAACTTTAGATTATTTTGCACAAGTAAAGCAAATGAGCATCAACAACTGGGAAAGTTTTTGGAAAAGCGGTGGTGCCATTGACCTTTCAGAAAGCAAGGATCAGCGCTGGATGGAGTTGGAGCGACGGATTGTTCTTTCCCAGTATCTGATGGCTGTCAACGAAGCCGGTTCGTTGCCTCCTCAGGAAAGCGGTCTGGTCAACAATGGATGGAACGGTAAATTCCATTTTGAGATGTATTGGTGGCATGGGGCACATTACGCTTTATGGGACAGATGGCCATTGCTGAACAGAAGTCTTCATATCTATGCCGACAATCTGGATTTCTACCGGAAAAAAGCGGTGGAACAGGGTTACAAAGGAGTGCGCTGGCCCAAGACTATTGGCGATCATGACCATTGGGAATGGCCTTGCGAGATTACCCCATTGCTGATCTGGCAACAGCCTCATCCTTTATTCTTTGCCGAACTCGATTACAGAGCACATCGGAACCGCAAGACGCTGGAGAAATGGGAAACGATAGTTAAGGCAACAGCCGATTTCATGGCAACTTACTCTTTTTATGACCGTAAAAATGATAGGTACGTTCTGGGCTATCCCTTGCAGGTGGTTTCGGAGAATGCCGATCCACGTACGACCATCAATCCGACTTTTGAACTGAGCTACTGGAGAACAGGTCTGAAGATTGCCCAGAACTGGCGGAAAAGGCTGGGCCTTCCACCGGATACGTTATACGATAAAGTATTGCAAAAGCTTTCTCCTCTGCCGGTTAGGGACAGTCTTTATATTTCCTGGGAAAATATGGAGTCCATGTGGACAAGGTATAACTTTGAACACCCGGCTCTTACCGGAGCCTATGGATGGTTGCCAGGGGATGGTGTGGACACTGCAACCATGGAACGTACTTTGAAAAAAGTACATGATGTCTGGCAACTGAACCGGACCTGGGGATGGGACTTCCCGATGCTGGCCATGTGTGCCGCCCGTTTGGGACATGGAGACCAAGCTATCAGCTATTTACTTGATTACCCCGGATTCATACTTGATGAACATGGCTTGGTGGATGGGGGTGGACCTTATCCTTATTTTCCCGGCAATGGCGGTTTACTTTATACAGTTGCACTGATGGCGGCCGGATGGGATGGTGCTCCTTCGCAGAATGCTCCCGGATTTCCCTCAGATGGATCCTGGGTTGTAAAATGGGAAGGATTGAAACCGGCGTTATAAATTTGGCGCGGTTTGGTAAACTTTGAAAACTATCGTCTTTAGGCTGTGCAAAGATGTTCTTTGATTTGAGCGAAAATACATTTTTATTATTTATTGAACGAATAAACATATCTGCAACTACCAAGACCAGAATATGAACTTACCAATTACCAACTATTTATTTTTTTTCCAAATCGGCTTTAATTTTAGTATGGGCGGCATAGTATCACCCAATAAAAAGCCCCATGGTTTCATGGATTCTATATGATCAAAAATTACCTTCACAATGGCCAACAACGGTAAGGAAAGAAACATGCCGGGAATTCCCCACAAAGCATCCCCCACCAGGACTACCAGTATGGAAAAAAAGGCATTGATTTTCACTTTAGAAGCTACGATCTTTGGTACAATAAAATCATTGTCAATGATCTGAATGAATGTATGAACCCCCAGGACGTAAAGAGCAAACCAGGGAGATGATTTAGTAACCAGGGCAACCATCATAAACAAGGCAATGGCTATAAGTCCACCAATATAGGGGATCATATTGAGCAAAGCACCAAGCACGCCAAGCAAAATGGCATATTGAATTCCCAGCAATAAAAGCCCTACTGCATTGAGTGAACCAACAATTATTGCTTCAATAATCAATCCTACCAGATAGTGCTGTACCACTGATTTTGTCTGGGTTACAATAACACCTACCTGACTTTGATTTTCTTCATTAAAAAGCCTGTGGCTAAATTCAATTAAAAGCGGTTTATAATATAGAATAACAAAGGTGTAAACCGGAATTAAGACTATGGATGTAACTATACTGCCCACACTTACAATTGTTTGCCCGATTGAAGAACCATTAATATTAATGAGTTCATGTTCGGTTTTAGTAATCCAGGCATGGATAATTTGAGGTTGGATATTCAAATAACCGGAGGCGTAACTGATTGTTTGATTGACTATCACTGTGAATTTCTTTACAAACAGAGGCCATGAATCGCTGAAGTTAACTGCCTGGGTATAAATAAATGCGCCAAAAGCAGCTATGATTATAATAGTAAGAAGCATCGTAATGATAATGGCTACAACTCTGTTTATTCTTATACGAACAAAGAAATTGACAACGGGATTGAGTAAGATAGCAATGATGAAGGAAAAAATCAGCGGAAGGATAATACTCTGGGCTACATACAATATAGCTAACAAGGCAGACAGGCCAACAAAGAAAATGCTGGCCTTGGCGTAAAAGGGCAATGTGGAGCTTTTATACGTCACGTCTTTTCTGTATTAGTTATATCTTTCTGATCTTTTTCGACTTTATCTTTTATCTCATCAACCAAGTCATTTACATCGTCTTTTACTTTCTCAAACCGGTCAGTGATCGTGTCAATAAATTCATTGAATTTATCTTTCAAATCATCTAAACCACGTTCACCCTTACGGCAAATTGACCTGCGGGTAATTATACCTTTTTCAGGAGCGTATAAAATTCCAAACAATGCTCCGGTGGCTGCTCCTGCTATTACGCCTAATACTACTTTTCCTATACTCATAATGTTGTTTTTTTTGAATAATTCTTTTTTTGAAGATTATAAATGTAAATCTATTTAAAGAGTTGTTAGTTACATAATTTTTGTAAAGAATTACACAATTCACATTTTATTCATTCAATAACGAAAAATTGATTATGAATATTGATAAAGGTTTACTTTAAGGTGTAATATACTTATTATCTATAATGAAAAACTAATAAAATATGATTCAAACATTTTTTCAATGAAAGAAATACCCCTATTATTTTTGTAAGCCAGGGACTACGGGTTTGTTTTTTTTGAAAGATTTATTAATCCATTTAGGAATGATAATCGCCCCGAGTAAAAGGTATATATAATAACTGATTAGCCTCCAAATGACTGTTATAACTAAAATAGGACCACTACCTAAAGCTATATCATTATAGTATTCTTTAAAGGCAAATTCACTAATCCCGCTTCCGCCAGGTGTTGGACTCACTACCATAACAATCCACAAAAGTAGTTGTCGACCAAAAATAATCAGTTGATTATTGAATGGGGTAAAAGCTAGAAATAATGCATTTACAACTAGAAAACGTGATGACCATGATAAAGCAGTTGTTGCAAAAGCTTTTGCCCAGAAAACTATCGATTTTTGACTGATTTCTTTGGATGCATTTATCATAGTTTCAGTAAATGATGCAATATTATCATGCCATCTTCGCAAAAAAGGTAATTTGAATAAAAGCAAGAAAAGTTTAGCAATTAAATCAGGGCGCCGAAAAAGTCCGGTAAATAAAATGGTAGTCCAAATAAATAAAACGCCATAAACACTCCAAAAAACAACTCCAATGGTCGATGTGACTACAGAAGATGCATTGAATAAATCGTGTAATGGCACAAAAAGAAAAATAACAGGAAAAATAACTATGAAGAATAATTCATCCAAAAAAAGATTGCTAATCATGATGGCTGTACTCCGGCCGACACTGATTCCCTCTTTATTCAGAAACAAAATAACTAAACTTGAACCTCCAATTGCCGAAGGTGTTATAGCTGAAGTAAATTCATTTAAAATATTGATATTAAATGCTTGTCTCCAAGATAAATCTTTGCAAGCCATGAGTCGAAATCGCCAAATCATTCCAAAATCACGACCGAACATAAACATAAATGCCAAGAGAATATAACCGACACTACTTAAATTGAAATCAACATTTTTAAAAGTCGTAGGATCAAATTCCGATAGGAATAACCAGGCTATAACAATCATTCCAATTATAATTGGTATGAAAATTTGAGACGGTTTAAAAAGATTTGATTTTCTTTTCAGTGTAGACTCAGTTATAGTGCTCATAATCTTTTTATTAAGTGATTATATCTGTCTAACACCTCATCTGTTACACTTTCCCATGAACGAGTAATGCTTTCTGATGCGTTAATGCCTACTTTCTTTATTAATTTAGGATCAGAAATTAATTTTCTTAAACAAGAAGCGAATGATTCGGTTGAATTGTGCGTTAAAAACCCATTTTGATTGTTAATAATTGTTTTTGCAACAGTCGACTCCTCCACCATAACTGATGGAGTACCTAATGCTGCTGCTTCACGAACTACAATAGCCCAAGTGTCATACGTCGACGGAAACAAGAATAAATCTGCTGCGGCATAATACTTTTTAAGGATGTCACGCTCAGTTATTAAACCAACAAATTTTGTTTTGTCCGTCAACCCAAGTTTGTTAACTAAGAGTTTTAAATCATCCGTTGCATAACCAACACCAATAAAGTACATTTTAAATGGAAGATCTTTAATCAATGCCAACGATTCAATTATTAGACGGATGTTCTTTTCCCAAATATGTTGACCCACAAAAAGGAGAATGGTTTCATTGGCTTGTAAGTGTAAATCCTCTTTAGCTTTTTTCTTAATAGGTTCTATGGGCTCAGTACATGTGAAGTCATTTCCAAGTGGTACAATTTCTATTTTCCCTTTAAATCCATATTCTTGAATAGTTTCTTCAACTGACGGTTGTGAGATCCATACTTCGTCTGCTTTTTCAAAGAAACGGATTACTTCTTTAACCATCAATTTAGCCAACAATTTATTATGAACTGAATGTTCAAAATCGTCGCGATATTTAGAATGAAAAGTTGCCACTAAGGGTACTTTCTGCTGTTTTGAAATTCGCAAAGCAAGGTTACCTGAACTAAAAGGACAATGAGCATGAACCAAGTCAAAAGAAATTTTATCCAGATTAGTTCTAAATGAAAGATCTGTTTCAGGTAAACCGAATCGATACGGTTTTCGTCCGAATACCGGAATAGAAGAATATCGGTAAACAGGAAAAGATTCTTTATCGATGTAGTGTGGTGATCTGGGAGTAATTACGCAAACTTGTTGATTTTTTTTTGTAACCAATAGGCATGATTATATGTAGTAAGTGATACTCCATCCATTATTGGAGGAAAACTATCATTAAATAGTCCAATTTTTTTCATTTTCTCACTTTATTCATATTTCATAATTACATTTTAATTAATTCTACTTTGACAGATTTAAATATTGTTGCCTCTCAAAGGCGTAATTGATGTCCCTTTGTTGTCGCAAGTGCCTGTTGAGTATTTTATCAAAGACCATTAAATGCTAAAATACTATTTTTTAATGTATTAAACAAATATTTTGGACTTTTTTTGGGGACTTTTTCTAATCTGTCAAAGTAGAATTTGATTACAATAAACAACGAGATGGGCACAAAGGAAAAGCTGGTTGATCGTTTTAAATCTTTGCCAAATGATTTTACTTTTGAAGAATTGGTCAGGCTTTTTAAGCTTTTCGGTTTTGAAATTGGATCAAAAGAGAAAACGTCAGGTTCGCGTGTAGCCAGAAGCGGACACCAATTCACTAAATCAGCGATGTGTGATTTTCTCACCTCACTAAGTTTATCCATGAATGATTGAGCCTGGGTTGGGTTCTTCATTTGGGGTTGCAAATCTTGTCATCAACATCATCCATAGCATTTAAGCTCCGAATGTAATCTTTACGATCTTTTATATCCTGAATGACGATAAAGGCCACGAGAGCAAGGACTATAACTCCTGGTATTAATAAATACAAAATATCTCCTTTCATCTTTGCATGACTTTTCAATTGTTCCATAAATATATGTCCACAATATTACAATCCTTTGACACGCGTATGAATATAGAGTTTTAAATTAAAAACTGATAACGCTAAAAGTGTAAGTAAAGTTTAAAACCTCTTTCTGAGTCGGGAAAAATAAGGGCAGTTACAACCATCGATAATCTTATCTGTTTATTTCAATTGAAAAATATACCATTAATTCACTCCGTTTCGTCAAGCCACAAACTGGGTGGGTATGACCGGAATCAGTGGGTGAATATCACTGAAATATCCACACAAAAATACAAAAAGCCTGCAACCACTAAAGACTACAGGCTTTTATAACATGAGAAGCTGCAAATAAATCGCTTTGCTCTTTCTTTTCTATAAAGCAACTTTAAAAGTTTTCTCAGCTATTTTAACAAGATAAACTTGATTAGAGGGGACCTTGATTCTAACATCATTGGTTGCTTTAATGGTTTGCACTAAAGTTCCCATTGCGTTATAAACAGAGACTGTTTCACCTAAATTGACACCTTTAACAACTATAGCATTTTGTTCAGTATAAACAGTTGCCTTATTTGTCTTTATATCATTGACAGCGGTAACACCTTCTTCAGTGATATTTGTGAAATCTTTCCAAACATCTGCTACCCAGTATTCACTATATGAACCATTTGGAACGTATAGTTTGCAAGTGCTTTTATTTACATTAGCAAAAACATCGCTTGTAATTGACAATGGTGTTGTCATTTGACAATGAATCTCAGTCAATTCTGTGCAATCATAAAAAGCAGCTTCCTTTATAGAGGTAACACTATTCGGTATTGTTACAGAAGTCAATCCTGTGCAATCATAAAAAACATAGTTCCCTATATAGGCAAAACTATTCGGTATTGTTACAGAAGTCAATCCTTTGCACTCAGAAAAAGCATAGTCCCCTATAGAGGCAACCCCTATATAGGTAACACTATTCGGTATTGTTACAGAAGTCAATCCTTTGCACTCAGAAAAAGCATAGTCCCCTATATGGGTAACACTATTCGGTATTGTTACAGAAGTCAATCCTGTGCAATCATAAAAAGCATATTCCCCCATATAGGTAACACTATTCGGTATTGTTACAGAAGTCAATCCTGTACAATCAGAAAAATCTTCATTACCTATATAGGTAAAACTATTCGGTATTGTTACAGAAGTCAATCCTGTACAATCAGAAAAAGTACCTTCCCCTATAGAAGTCACACTATTTGGTATAATAATTGAAGTCAATCCTTTACAATTAGAAAAAGCTTCATCACCTATAGAGGTCACACTATTCGGTATTGTCACAGAAGTCAATCCTATGCAACCACAAAAAGCACAATCCCCTATAGAGGTCACACTATTCGGTATTGTCACAGAAGTCAAACCTGAGCAAGCCCTAAAAGCCTCTTTCTCTATATAGGTAAAACTATTCGGTATTATTACAGAAGTCAAACCTGTGCAAGCACAAAAAGCACCATCACCTATAGAGGTAACACTATTCGGTATTGTTACAGAAGTCAACCCTGTGCATTCCTGAAAAGCACCTTCCCCTATATAGGTAACACTATTCGGTATTGTTACAGAAGTCAATCCTGTGCATTGATTAAAAGCATAATTCCCTATAGAAGTAACACTATTGGGTAGGGTTATAGAAATTAAGCTATCACAATATTGGAACATATAATTAGTTATTTTATTGGCCGCAGTGTAATAATAACCATTATTGGCCGCAGTGTAATAATAACCATAATAAGCACTACCGCCACTTACAATATTAGCTCCAGATAGATCAAGTACAGAAAGCGTTCCTGAAGTAGCATTCCCATACACATCACTTCCGGCCATTTCACGAATATAAAGAATATCCGTTCCGTTCAGCTCGCCAGTGAGTGTTAAATTAGTAATTAGATTTTTCTTGCTTGGATCAATCAATGTACTTAATGTGCCAGCCGTTGCGACATTAAGGGTCACTGCAACATCTGCTTGTATAGTTCCAATAGAAAGTGCAAGACCTAATATTATTAGAAAAATATTATTTTTCATTTTGTCCATTGTTTTGTCATCCCTTGTCCCCAAAGTTCAGATTATTATAAAAAAGAAGGCGTGAGGACTGTTAAACTTACCACTATTCTGAGGCTCTAGACGGCCCTATCGACGATGATAAGCATAGCCCCATGCCATAGATATAGACTATGGAGCGTCTGTTACTATCATCCCATCGCTAAGAAATTATCCAGATTTCAGAACAGGATAATATTTTAAAACGCCTCTGTAATTTAGTATGTTATGAATTTACACCGCTGTGTATTTTCGTCATACAAATATATATTATTTTCAATAAAATTAAATCTTTTAAAGTTTATTTTACATCGATTTGGTTCATTGGGAAACCCCGTACTTAAAAAAAATTTAAAGTGCTTAAACGAGGCCAATAGATTCTCTCAAAAACAAATGACCTCATTTCTCGGAATTAATAGATCCACTAATTCGAATTATGAATCCGGAGAAAGAGAAGTGCCTGTTGAGTATTTTATCAAAGACTTCTTCCTCGGTCATTTTCTTGTAAAGCTCAAAGGCCATTAATTCTTTTATGTCTTTGGCCGAAAGAAGTGGAGCTTCCTCAAAGCAGTAAAGTTTCTCCTTCAGGATGAAGGATGAAACAAGAATGTCCAGCATATACAAATAACCAAGCTTATCAATCTCATCGGCAAAGTTGGCGTCGTTGCCATAATATCCGTCAGCTCCGATGAAGTCAAACGATATTCCGTTACTTATCTGGTGTTTGACGATTTCAAGAGCCAGATCCAGCTTTGTCTTGAACGTCCTGTGCTCTTCCGGTATGCCGGCCGGCTTCGTGGCAACGGGCAGGATTTTCACACCAGTCTTGTGGAAGGTACAGCCTTGCATCAACCAGTGAGGCAAAATCGCCATTGTTTAAGGCTGCAAAAACAGCCACTTGAGCCAAAGAGGGATATATTGCTTCCCAAAGGGTTTTCCCTTTTGTCTCAAGCGTTTGGTGACCGTAGTCATCGAGCAGTGCCAATCCTTTGGCAAACACGCGGAGCATTTGACTGTCGTCTTCTGTCGCTTGCTGACCAATGGCTCGTTTGAGTATTCGGATGCCCGTTTTGAGGTATTCTACTTCCTGTTGCTTTTGAGCCAGACGCTTTTCATTGATGGCGTAACCTTGTACGAGATAACCTTTGAGCCGTTGTGTAGCCCATTGGCGAAACTGTGTGCCACGCTGCGATTTAACCCGATAGCCAACCGATATGATCACGTCCAGATTGTAAAATGAAACCGGTTTGTCCGAATTAGCAATATGCATTTTTTGCATATTGCTTTCCTTGGGCAGCTCTTTTTCGTTAAAGACATTGTTGATATGTCGGGAAATCACGGATTGGTCACGCTCGAACAGCTCTACTATTTCTTTTTTGATGATTTCCTGTTCCAGTTCATTCGTTTGCTTCAATAGGTCATCGCCTATCTCTAGGCCTAATTCTTTTAGGTTCTGGATGGTGCTGTAGAGTTTTTCGAGTTTGGTCATGTGTTTTTACCTGTTTAATTGAAATAGTCTATTTAACGCATTTTAGATGTCTCCATATCTTGCTTATTAGTTGATTATCTATTTTGAACTAGATACTTTTCATTATATCCAACAAACTCTGATAGCAATCCACATCATGGTATTTCACCTTGCTGGTGGAAATCTCATTAAACAGCTTCTTGGCACATTGAATTTTTGCTTGTTCAATGGGGCGCATTTGAAGTGATTCCATGGTTCCCTTTGTTTCAGCAATAAAGTAGATGTGTTTTACCGAGTTTTCGTTGAAAACGATGGCCCAGTCCGGTGAGTAATTTCCAACAGGCGTGGGTATCGCAAAACCTTTGGGCAGTTTAGCATAAACACAGACTTCATCTGCGATATCAAGTTCTTCAGCAAAACGGCGTTCAACGCTCTTTTCGGCAGAGCCATCGGTAATTTCTTTAATATAGTCCTTTGATAATCTGTAAAAATCATCTATTTCGCAGCAATTATCTATCGCTGCGTAGTATGGTTTTGATATAATCTTGTCATATGTATGTATACCGTTTTCGCTATTCGAGAAATTTCTCAAATAACACTGTGGCATAAAATGATGTTTTATATTTGCTCTTTTTCTCATGACGAAGATTCCCTGATTTCCAACTTATTTGCACTAACACAGCCCTTACAACTCTTTTTCCAAATCCTCTATACTTGGAAGCGCATTTTCAATTTTCTCAAGATACAGTTCCTTCAGTTGGTATTCTGAAATTCCAATAGGTTGAGAGGTTGACTCTAATGTGTATTGAGCCACCACTTCATCTTTGCTCTTGCAAATCAACAAACCAATTGTTGGTTGGTCGGTGGCGTGTTTCATTTGGTGGTTGACTGCCGATACATAAAGTCCTAACTTACTTACATACTCGGCCTTAAATTCTCCGGTTTTTAATTCAACCACGACAAAACACCTAAGCTTTATGTGATAAAACAGTAAGTCAATAAAAAACTCACTCTCTCCAACTTGAATTCGCTGTTGGCGTCCAATATACGAAAAGCCGCTCCCCAATTCCATCAAAAATTTTGTAATGTTTGTGGTCAGAGCATCTTCTAACTCTCGCTCATTATATCCCTGACGCATTGCAAGGAAATCAAAGTTATAGGGATCCTTGAGTGTTTGTTGAGCTAAATCACTTTGAGAATCGGGCAATTGAAGCGAGAAATTTGTTATCGCTCGTCCTTCAGAACCAAAAAGGTTGCTTTCAAAGTAATTCATCAATACGTTTCTGCTCCAACCCTTTTCTCTGCATTTTTGAATATAGAAAAGAGCCTCCTCGACCGATTTGCACTTATCAATCAAGAACTTTTGGTGTCCCCAAGGAATTGAAGATAGCCACTCCATCAATTCCTCCCCAACTTGGGGAGGAATTGATGGAGCATCGGAATAGAACCGATAAAACTTCACAACGTAACGGAGATTTGTTTCCGAAAATCCCTGCATATCAGGAAATTCCACTTTCAGATCAGTGCTTAGATTCTGATAAAATTTACCTCCCCAGCGAGTGTCGGCTTTAATAGATGATATACGTTTTCCTAAGTCATAATACATAGACAACAGCTCGCTGTTCACAGATAATGCAGCCTTGATTTGAGCACTTCTGATATGCTCTTTTATCTCAGCAAACCATTGTTTGTATTCTGAATCAATTTTTATTAGCTTGCTCATAACGCATTTATTTCGTTTTCCAATTTCTTTATCTCCTGCACCAGTTCGAACTTTTTTCTCGGCTGCTTTTCAGCTCGCGCCAACCGTTCCAAAGATTCAATGCGTTGCTGCAGTTTTTCACGTTCCTCGTTGAGTTTTATTTGTTCATCAAGCGTTTTGCCCGGTTCAACCTCAATGTTTCCTACTTGAGCAATTATGTTTTCCCATACGGTATCAAGGTTTATCATCAATAACGACAAGGTCATAATTACCCTAGTTGAGACGATCCAAGTCCAAACCGTTTGATTTTCCATTACTGCGGTTCAGGTCGGTATGGTATAACACATCATACCGTAACCGGTCTGCTGCAATGGGATTGTTGACGTAGTTGTCTTTGTAGGTGTTCCAGTTGTTTGACAGCTTTTTTGGACAAAGCACCAGCACTGACTTGTTGCGGTTTTCGTGATATTTGATGACAGCAAGGGCTGTAAACGTTTTGCCGAGACCGACACTGTCAGCCAAAATACAACCGTTGTACCGTTCCAGTTTATTGATAATGGCAAAGGCCGCGTCTTTTTGGGAATTGTAAAGCTTCTTCCAAATTGCACTTTCTTTAAAGCCTGTCGCTTCGTTGGGTAAAACATCCTCTGAGACATCTTGCATTTTTGTTTTATCGTTCCAAAGCTCATTGAATAGTTGCAAGTAGTTTTGGCTAATTGGTGCAATTAATCGGTTGACAGGGTTACACAGGTTGTTTCCCCTGTCACATCCAATATCTGAAGTGGTAAAACCATTAATGGGGATATACGCATATCCGTCTTTATCGTTTACATGAATAAAGCCCGGAGCATTGTTTTGTGTAATATTTGATTTGAAGGTTACTTTTCTACGAATCCAATCGGCACATTCTTTAGCAATGGCTTTTTGCGATAGCTCATTGCGAAGTTTTAATTCAAACTCTGATCCATACAAATTTCGTTCACGACCAAGCCGGGGAATATAAAACTCTCGTTTATCTTTTTGCGTTTTTTCAGCAGTGAATGTTGGTGAAGTAAATAAAAAACGAAGTTCGGACACTTTTTCGAGTTCATTCTTCAGAACCTCAAAAGCATATATGGAGAAACAAGACGCAGCAATGGATAGTTTGCTGTCTTGTTTTATGGTCTGCTGTAAATCATCTTTTACAGTGTCTTTTACGTTGTCGAAGAATTTCATATATGCTAACGGCTTATTCGTTATTTAGTTCTTTTTATTCACTCTCCTTGTAGAATGGAATAAATCTTTGATGTCAACGTCCAATATCTCGGCTATGCGGGTAAAAGTTTCGACAGATGGTTGAGCGTGGTTGTTACACCATCTTGAAATCGTGGCAGGATCTTTCCCCAATTGTTCGCCAAGCCATTTTCCGCTCTTATTCTTCTCGACAAGAAGTATTTTTAGCCTATTTATCTGCTTCATATCCGTGTTTTGTTATGACTTAATACACAAAGATATTGATTTAATTGATATGATGTTATCGTAACGAAGAGATAAAAAATAAAAATGTTACCAATTCTTAGTTATGAAATAGATGGCTGTGCCCAAGGATAGTAGATGAAATAGCGCAGGAATCAAGTGGGCACAAGGATGGCGAACAGAGTCGGATGCCTATGCCTCCGGACAACGGATGTGTTGCCAAGAAATGTAGAGCAAAGTAAGCCTAAACAGCATAACCACAAGTTTGCTCCCCCAGAAATCATACACCTATATATATAAGGTGTACCAGCAAAACACAAAGCCACCAATATTCAGACCTCCTAATGTAACCTTATGCGTAAAAAGTAAAAATGGCAAAATGTGGATTTGAGAAGGTGAAACGACCTTTTTTACAAAACAGGAGAGACCTAAAAAAAGCACCTTGGTGTTCGAGAGAAAACCTGTTATAGTTTTGATGCAAACCTGTTATGGTTTTAAATCAAACCAGTTATGGTTTTGATGCAAACCTGTTATGGTTTTGGAACAAATTGCTTTATACGTTTACTGTTGTTAATGCCTATGTGTACGAATAAATAGTACAATAAGACAAAGTCGGGATTGGACTATATTATTTATGCGAATCAAGGGTTGAATTAAACAATTATCATCAATGAAGCCTGAGAGATTACCCCAAGATCTGATGTGATTTATTTATAATAAAATAGTGAATATAATATATGTAACATTTTTATATATCGTTG
>Ga0302286_10001955_pt1 | contig 14648 bp, 8 predicted proteins | sample III_Fen_E2_3_FD_198765 | JGI IMG/M metagenome (GOLD analysis project Ga0302286, IMG submission 198765) | Peat permafrost microbial communities from Stordalen Mire near Abisko, Sweden - III_Fen_E2_3 | ecosystem: Environmental > Terrestrial > Soil > Wetlands > Permafrost | place: Sweden: Abisko...
CGCTAAAAGTAAATTATTAAAAGGCTTTTTAGGATAATCGGAATGATAGTACGATTTCTTGAATTTTAAATACGAAGCAACCAGCAATGGTTGCTTCTTTTTGTTTGTATGTAATGCTCCTAAGTTAAAGTGCCTGTTCCCGAAGAAATAAGCACTTTTATTATTGGAAAATAATTTGAATGATTCAACTATTATTCAATTGATAATGTCCGCTCTTTGGGATATTTGACTTTGTATTTTAATTCAAGTTCATTCTTTGAAGCAGGTTTCATTGTAAATTTCCATTTTACTTCACCTTTGTCTTTGGATAATGTTCCACCCGATAAATTCTCAGGTATTACCTCAATTTCTTCCATAGTAGAAACAGGAATCTGATCTAATAATACAAAGTTAATAGGTTGTTTCTTGTTATTCTTAACTGTTATTTTCCAGGATTTTGTTTCTTCCTTTTTATTCCCGAATAACTGCTTTTTAAAACTATCTTTCACTTTCTCCCTGTTCACCTGTACGTTTTTATCTCTTCCCAGTGAGAGGCTTAATGTGTCAGACGTATACCTTACATCCAATATTGTTTTTCCAATAAACGTATTCTCAAAGAATATATTGGCTTCACCTTCCAATAGATTATATTTTTCCCAATCTACAATGTTGGCTAATAAAAAGGCATCTTTATCAACCTTTGGTACGCAATAATACTCATAATAAGCAGGCAAATTATACCTTTCAACTTCGATAGTAATATTCTTGTTGTCAGAACTTACTGAGTAAGGTGTTTTAATTTCAAATTCGACCGTTGTTTGGTTCTCAATTTGATTGGTTGGAAGTGGTGTGTATCCTTTTTTAGCATTCAGACTTGAAGTTCCTTGTATTGAGATTCCTGCTACCCTTCCTGAAAGTTGATCCTGTACTTTATTTGTTCCATATCCAACCACTACAACTTCCGCCAACTGCTTATGATCCTCTTTTAAATATATATTCATTTGAGAATTTGAAATTGGAAGTACTTGTTTCTCATAACCAATATAGGATATTTCCAGCTGGCCTCCGCCATTAGGAATCGAGAGTGTAAAGCTACCATCAACATTACTGATAGTCCCTATGGTAGTTCCTTTGATCATGATACCAACTCCAGGTAACGTCTCATTTGTTTTTTCGTCATAAATTATCCCGATAACCTGGTTTGATAAAGTCGAACCATTATATTTTGGAGGTTTAGTATAATAATTGAGCAAGTAAGTTTGCAATTGAGGCGCTACATTCCCAATATTTGGATTCGCAGAAGATATCCTAAGCTTTACATTTTTCCATTCTTCCTTCGTGTCTTGATGTAAATTTGCTTTGTATATTAGCTCGATAGGATCTTCAATTGTATTTGCCCGTATGTCGTAAGAGGGATACCACCCGGCATTGTTTACAAAATAGGATAATTCCATATCACATTTTACGGCTGTTTTACTTTCTACCTTCACTATCACTTCGCCTGTTGGTGTCTTTTTCACCTTCCCCAAAGTTTTTTCTTGTTGTTCAAAGGCATTTTTCTCCTTGTTCAGTTTATCAATTGATTTATTTACATCAATATCTTTAAATTTCAGTGCAGCTATCCTTTCATGATAGTATAGGGCTGCTTCTTTTAAATTGGTTAGATTTATTCCCTGGGTTGTACCTCCAATATTCCTGTTATTATTTAAAAAGGCAAGTTCTTCCTTAATAATTTCCAGATTCGTATTTTCAATTTCTATCTTGTTGTTTATTATTTCAAGTTGTGATTCCAGTTTGTTGAGTTCATTCGATTGTTTCATACTGTCGGTGAAATTCAACTGATGGTTTACTGAAAGAACCATTACCTGGTCATTCACTTTTAACTGAACACTCTTGCCATCAATATAGGGCGATAAGTTGGAGAATTTAATTGTAGAATTACCTGGAAATAATTCTACTGATTTCTTCCTGATCACTTGAGCGCCATTAATAAATACTGTAGCTTCGGAAACATCTGTTTTTAGAACGAGGACGTTTTTTTCTTGAGCCAACATAGACAGGCTCACTCCTAGGAGTATAAATAATTTAAACTTTTTCATAGAATGTTGATTGAAATTTAAATAAATGAAATTGTTTATTTCGAGTCCAAATGTAAACATATTTTTTATAAAACCATGCTTTTTAGTTAATATATTAATAGCTTGCTTTCAAATGAGAAAGCAAGCTATTCAATATGTGATTTAAATAAATCCTTTTACCCCAGTTTTACCTCCAGATTTGCTTTTAATGCCGCTAGAAATCCTTCAGTACTCAGATAATTGTCATGGGTAAGTTTCTCACCATAAATCAGTACGGCCAGATCCTTGGTCATTTTACCGGATTCTACTGTTTCAATACAAACCTCTTCCAGTTTTTCGCAGAAGTTTAATAATGCTGAGTTATTATCCAACTTTGCCCGGTGCATTAATCCGCGTGTCCAGGCAAAAATAGAAGCTATCGGGTTAGTTGATGTTTCCTTGCCTTGTTGGTACATCCGGTAGTGGCGGGTGACAGTACCGTGGGCAGCTTCGGCTTCCACAGTCTTGCCATCAGGGGTAATCAGTACTGATGACATCAGACCCAAGGAGCCAAAACCCTGTGCTATGGTGTCGGATTGAACATCCCCATCATAATTCTTACAAGCCCAGACAAAACCGCCGTTCCATTTCATACACGAAGCTACCATGTCATCAATCAGCCGGTGTTCGTAGGTTACGCCAACTTCATCCAGTTTGGCTTTAAATTCTTTTTCGTATACTTCCTGGAAAATATCTTTAAACCTTCCATCGTATGCCTTGAGGATAGTATTCTTGGTAGAAAGGTATAAAGGCCATTTCTTCTCTAATGCCATTTGAAAGGAAGAACGGGCAAAGCCATAAATCGATTCATCGGTATTATACATTGCCATGGCCACACCGTCCCCTTCAAAATTGAATACTTCCCAGCTCTTGGTTTCACCTGCTTCGTTCGTAAAAGTCATGCGGAGTGTTCCTTTGCCCTTAATCACCGTATCAGTGGCTTTATATTGGTCTCCGAAGGCGTGGCGGCCAATGATGATAGGTTTGGTCCACCCCTGTACGTATCGAGGCACATTGCTCATTATAATCGGCTCGCGGAATACGGTTCCTCCAATTATGTTCCGGATTGTACCATTCGGTGACTTCCACATCTTTTTCAATCCAAATTCAACTACGCGGGCTTCGTCTGGAGTAATAGTGGCACATTTTATCCCGACATTGTATTTATTGATGGCATTGGCTGCATCGATAGTCACCTGGTCTTCTGTCAGGTCCCGGTTCTCGATGCTTAAGTCATAATATTTAATATCCAGCTCCAGATAAGGAACGATAAGCTGTTCTTTAATGAATTTCCAGATAATACGGGTCATTTCATCTCCGTCAAGTTCAACTACGGGATTGATTACTTTTATTTTCTTCATCTTTCTAATTGCTCTAATTTATTCGAATTACACGAATTAAGATTTATTTGATTTTAATGCTATCCAGATTAGGGTATTTAAATTCCAAAAAAATTTGAAGTATAAACAGTTAACTGTTCAAACTTCAAACTTTTCAAACATTCAAACTTTGTTTTATCTTTCCTTCAGTGGCACAAATTCTTTCCGTTCCCCAACATTCTTGTATGCCGGACGGATAATTCGTTTGCTGGCAAAGTTCAGTTCTTCAATGCGGTGTGCTGTCCATCCTGTAATACGGGCCATGGCAAATAAAGGAGTGAAGACTTCGGTTGGCAAGCCAAGGGCATCATATACAAATCCGGAATAGAAATCAACATTTGTACACACCTGCTTGTTGATATCGTTCCCCTTGAATGCCATAAAGGATTTTACAGCCCTTTCGTCAAGCAGTTCAAGGAAAGAGAATTCTTTTTGCAACCCTTTTTCTTCTGCCATTTGACGGGCCATTTCTTTCAGCAGCAGGGCGCGCGGATCGGAAACTGTATACACCGCATGTCCAATTCCATAAATCAACCCGCTTTTGTTGTAGGCTTCCTTATTCAACATTTTCTTGAAGTAAGAATCAATTTCTTTCACATCTTTCCAGTTTGCAATGGATGATTTAAGATGTTCAAACATCTGAACCACCTTGATATTGGCACCCCCGTGTAAAGGTCCCTTTAATGAACCAATTCCTGCTGCAATGGAAGAATAGGTATCTGTTTGTGACGAGCTTGTCACGCGCACTGTAAAGGTAGAGTTATTACCACCCCCATGATCGGCATGAAGTATGAGTGTCAGGTCCAGAATTTTTACATCCAGGTCTGTGTATCTGCCCGGGCCTTTCATCATATACAGGAAGTTCTCTGCCAGGGACATGTCTTCATTCGGGTGCCGGATATGCAAGGATCGGCCTTGTTGGCTATGACGCAGTGCATTAAAGGAATATGCAATAATAGTAGGGAATTTCGCAATCAAGTCAATCGATTGGCGGATTAAGTTATCGCGGGATATATCATCCGGGTTTGGATCAAAAGTATATAAATCCAATACGCTACGGGCCAGGATATTCATAACATCCTGTCCTTCCAGGTCCAAAATGTGCATGGTCGCTTTTTGGGTCAGGGGCATGGCGCTATAAAGCACTTTGCGGAATGAAATCAATTCTTCCGAATCGGGTAAATAACCGGATAACAACAGAAAGGCTGTCTCTTCAAAACCCAACCTGTCTTCCTTTTGCAAGCCATGTACTAAGTCCTCCACATCAATGCCACGGTAGAATAATTTCCCGGGAATAGCTTTCAGTCCTCCTTCCGGAATTTTTTCGTATCCTACTACATCCCCAACCTTTGTTAAACCAACCAATACTCCTGAATGATCTTCATTTCGTAAGCCACGTTTTACATTAAACTGAGTAAATAATTCCTTGTCGATTCGACTTGTTGTTTTGATCGTTTCCGATAGCTTATAAATAAGATAATCCTTTTCCATGACTGTTGTTTTTATATTGTTATTGTTTTGTTTTTCAATTTGGTTAAATCGGTTGTTCTGATTCATTCAGTTGATTGTGTTTTTAATATAATGAGTTAAATATGTAAATTGTTCAGTGGGTCGTAATAAGTAAATTATTAAATAAGTAGATTCTGTTAATTGCCTCCAACCTATCAACCATTTAACTTTCCAACCAATTAACCAATTAATCAGTTAACTTAATCAACTAAATAACCAATCAACCATTCGCCCGATTCATGGCATTCAAGGCACTGCCCGCCTTAAACCAGTCAATTTGTGCCTGATTGTACGTGTGGGCTGCCTCAAAACTTTCGGTGGTTTTATCGCTGTGCAGCAATTCAACGGTGAGTAATCTCCCGGGTGTAAAATCTGTCAGGCCAAGGATGCTTATTTTGTCATCTTCACGCACCTTGTCATAATCTTCTTTATGGACGAAAGTCAGGGCAAGCATTCCCTGCTTTTTCAGGTTCGTTTCATGGATCCGGGCAAACGATTTTACCAGGATAGCTTTCACATTCAGGAAGCGGGGTTCCATGGCTGCATGTTCCCGCGAGGAACCTTCCCCGTAGTTTTCTTCGGCTACTACTACCGATCCCAGATGTTCGGCCTTGTATTTACGGGCAAGCCCCGGAACAGAAATGTATTCGCCTGTCCGGGTATCCAGAACTGCATTGGTTCTTTCTGTAAAGGCATTCACAGCTCCGATAAGCATGTTGTCGGATATGTTATCCAGATGTCCTCGAAAACGCAGCCATGAGCCTGCCATGGAGATGTGGTCGGTGGTGCATTTCCCTTTCGCCTTGATAAGCAACGGTTGCTCCAGCAAGTCTTTTCCATCCCAGGCAGGGAATGGTTTTAGAAGTTGCAGCCTGTTTGAATCAGTTGCAATATGAATCTCTAGGGCACTTCCCTTGCCGGAGGGTGCCTGATAACCGGCATCCCTGACATCGTATCCTTTAGGAGGCATTTCATAACCGATGGGTTCCTGCAATTTGATGTGTTCTCCTTTTTCATTCACTAAAGTGTCGGTCATAGGGTTAAAACACATGTCACCGGCAATGGTTAGGGCTGCCACAATTTCCGGGGAACTGATAAAAGTGTGGGTATTTGGGTTTCCATCATTCCGTTTTGCAAAGTTCCGGTTGAATGATGTCAGTATGGAGTTCGGACGATCCGGTTGTACGGATTCCCTGTTCCATTGCCCGATACAGGGTCCACAGGCATTTGCCATGATAACGGCTCCCACCGATTCAAATTCAGCCAGTAGGCCATCCCTTTCGGCAGTATACCGTACCAGTTCAGAGCCTGGATTGATAATAAACTGCGCTTTTACGCGGATGTCTTTTTCTTTGGCCTGCACTACCACGGAGGCAGCACGGGTCAGGTCTTCATATGATGAATTGGTGCATGAACCGATTAATCCCACTTCCAGTACCTGTGGATAGCCTTTCTCCTTTACCGCTTTGCCAAACTCTGTAAGCGTATAGGCGGCATCAGGGGTAAATGGCCCGTTAATATAAGGTTCCAATTTGCTGAGATTGATTTCGATGATGCTGTCATAATACTCTTCCGGTCTGGCTACTACTTCCGGATCGGGTTGCAGGTATTCGATGACGGCATTGGCAGCTTCGGCTATTGAAGCACGGCCGGTAGCTGTCAGGTATTCAGCTGTCTTTTTATCATACGGGAATAAAGAGGTTGTTGCACCTACTTCAGCTCCCATGTTGCAGATCGTTCCTTTTCCGGTAGCCGATAGGGAAGCAGTACCTTCCCCGAAATATTCAATGACGGCATTCGTTCCCCCCTTGACGGTCAGTATTCCGGCCAGTTTGAGGATAATATCTTTCGGTGAAGCCCAGCCCGATAACTTCCCGGTCAGCTTCACACCAATAATCTTCGGCATTTTCAATTCCCAGGGCATTCCTGCCATGACATCCACGGCATCGGCACCGCCCACTCCAACAGCTACCATTCCCATTCCGCCGGCATTCGGGGTGTGGGAATCGGTTCCAATCATCATTCCCCCTGGAAAAGCATAGTTTTCAAACACTACCTGGTGAATTATTCCGGCTCCCGGTTTCCAGAAGCCGATACCAAATTTGTTGGAAACATTGCTCAGAAAGTCATAGACTTCACGATTGGTATCCTTCGCCGTTTGTAAATCGGGAACTGCCGAAATATGTGCCTGTATCAGGTGGTCGCAATGAACTGTTGATGGAACAGCCACCGTATTCCGGCCTGAATTCATCAACTGCAGTAAGGCCATTTGGGCGGTAGCATCCTGCATGGCAACCCGGTCGGGGGTGAAATTGACATAATCAACCCCACGGATGTAGCTCTTTAAGGGCTCCTCAACATGCAAATGCGAGTACAGGATTTTCTCGGTAAGGGTAAGGGGTCGTTGTAATTTGTTTTTAATCTGACTTATTTTATCAGGAAGGGATGCATAAATGCGTTGAATCATTTCTTCATCAAATGCCATAATCTCTGTATATTTAATCAATTTGTAATTATATTGTCTGCAAATGTAATAATAAATAAGTATTTCTACCTTTTTAGCGGAAGTCTAATTGTTAAACAAACAAAATTGAAGGTAAAATGTTCAGGAAATTAGCTCTAAATAACCGGAATAATAAATTGATAATTCACAGAAACTGTTAAAGCTCTCATTTTAAATGATCCGTTCGTTTATTTTCTATCCCCAAAACAAATCATTCCTGCCGACAAATTCAATAGATGGAAAAAGTATCTGAATTATCCTTTATGGAAGGGAAATGGCATGAAGTAGAAATCATTTTTTTACATACGAAACAACCGAAATCAGTCTGTATTTATTCTGTGCAAAGTGAGGGCAAAGTGAGGGCAAAGTGAGGGCAAAGTGAGGGTAAAGAGAGGGTAAAGAGAGGTAAACCTCACCTAACACTCTTTTTGCCCTCTTTATGCCTTCTTTGAAATGTCAATTTGCACAGAATAGATGGCGTTGAAATTCAGAAATAGTTAAATGGAATTTAGCTCTATTGAAAGAAAAACCATATTATTCAAGATAGCCAAACTTCCCTTTATCCAGGTCTTCATAAGCCTGCAGGATTTCTTGTTTGGTATTCATGACAAATGGCCCGTAGGATACGATGGGTTCCTGGATGGGTTCACCGCTTAACACAAGCACTACCGCATCTTCGGTTGATTTTAGCGTTATGTCGGTGCCATCATTTGCAAACAGCACAAAGTGATCGGGGGGTACTGTTTTATCATTCACTATGACCGTGCCTTCAATTACCAGAAAGCCGGTATTGTAATTCTGTGGAAATGAGAACAGAACATCCGCATCCTTCTTCAGGTAAACGTTATACATTTCGATGGGTGTAAAGGTGCTGGCAATTCCCTGTATATCCCTGTAATTTCCGGCAATAACTTCCACTTCAGCGTGCTGGTCAGGATACAAATACCTACCAAAATCCGCCTTCTTTAAGGGTTGATACTTCGGTGGGCTCATCTTGAATTTAGCCGGGAGGTTCACCCACAACTGTGCCATCTGAGCCAATCCACCTACTTTACTCCAGCCTTCTTCATGATATTCTTTGTGCAGGATACCCGAAGCAGCTGTCATCCACTGAACATCACCTTCGCCGATCACTCCGCTATGTCCTGCACTGTCGTGATGAGCCACCTTGCCATGATACGCAATAGTGACCGTTTCAAATCCCCGGTGGGGATGTACCCCCACACCCCGGGGGATTTCGGAAGGCGGAAATTCTATTTTAGCACCGTAATCAAGGAGGAAAAAGGGACTCATGCGTTTCAAATCCAGGCTTCCGGGAAAGAAATTGTGTACTCTAAATGCATTGCCGACCCAGTGTGGGGCAGGAGGGGCCATGATCTGTTCAATGGATCGAAGTTTGTTCATTCTGTTTTGTATTTAATCATGGAACAACTGAGAACCTATTTGGTTCAGGCTCGAAATGTAACTTCGGAAAGTTTGAAATCAATACAAATCTTTGGCTGTTACAAATCTTTAACACACTTTTAATTCTTACAGCATCTATTTTATACTACATTTGCACAAACTTTTTAGAAACAGTTTTGTTTGAGTATTAAATGAAAAAACTATTCTCCATATTATTTGCAGGCATGATACTCCTTTCGGGGATGCATCTATCCATAGCCACGCACTTCTGTGGGGGAGAACTGGCTGCTGTAAAATGGTCGGTTTTAGATGAAAAAGCCAGTTGTGGCATGGAGATGGTAAAACCTCTTGCCACTACCGAGAAAAGAGTTCAAGCTGAAAGCTGCTGCAAGGATCACATGTCCTTTTATGCCGTAGACAACAATTACAATTCCTCAAGCGTTCAACTCCAGACACCGGTAAATCAACTTTTACAGGTTTTCTATATCCCTTCAAGCCTGGGTGTTCAATTTACGAATACCAACCTTTCGACCAACACACATGTCCAGCCACCGGGTAATTACTTTCCCAGTGCTGTCTATCTTCCGGACATTTGTGTTTTCCTGATTTGATTTAACTCTACATCCGTTCGTTGCGGACTCCCTTGCAGAACCCGGTTCTGCGAATGGATCATCGCATCCAATAATCCCCTTATGCCTCATATTGTCACTTTAAGTTGCAGTTTAAACTGATGTCGTAACCGGTTACAACCTGTACCCGTATGCTGGCATCACAAAGTTGTCGACTCCGGGGGAAAACCAAAAATTAAATAGATATACAAATGCAAGTCCTTTCAACTCCCTTCTCAGGGCAAGGACCCAACTAAAGATTAAGAAAATGAAAACTATAAAATTCTTCATGACCGCTTTGTTTGCGGTAGTATTATGCCTCGGATTATCTGCTCAAACCAAGTCAGTAACTACAAAAACTGAAACCATCAAGGTATCCGGGAAATGTGAATCGTGTAAAGCACGAATTGAGAAAACCGCCAAAGTGGATGGTGTCACGAAGGCTGTGTGGAGTGAAAAAACCAAGATGCTGACCCTGGTTTATAATCCTTCGAAAGTGAAAAGCGACGACATTCAAAAGAAACTGGCTGCTGTCGGGCATGATACGCCTAAGTACAAAGCCACTGCCACAGCATACAATGCTTTGCCTTCGTGCTGCAAGTACCGGTAATTGATTTGAAAATGGTGGATATCTGCATTTCTCAGTTTTATCCAATAGAGTTTATTTCGATTTATTTGTTATAGTGCAATTTTACAGACCTCTCCCTAAATCCCTCTCCAAAGGAGAGGGGCTTTGCTGAGTGTGATTAATGAGATGCATCATTTCATTCTGCCGCCGTGTCCACTTTCTCCTTGGGAGAAAGGGTTAGGGATAGAGGTCTTAAACTTAACAATCCTAATCTGCTAATTTAAAATCAAATAACAAATTAATCAGAATAAACACCAATAATGAAAGGATTATACCCTGCTTTTCATTCATCAATTTCAAATTGTCATATTCTTAATTCCGGCACTCTCATTTCTATTTTTTCCAAGTCCTACATTTCAAATCAAGAGCATGTTTAACAGACTAGTCAAATACTTTCTCGAACACAGGCTGATAACTTTTATTTTCCTGATATCCTTTCTGGTGATGGGAATAGCCTATTCCCCCTTCAACTGGAAAACGGGGTTTATTCCCCGTGATCCGATTCCGGTGGATGCTATCCCCGATATCGGCGATAACCAGCAGATTGTTTCCACCGAATGGATGGGACGTTCGCCCAAGGACATTCAGGATCAGATCAGTTATCCGCTGACATCCGCTTTGCTGGGTATTCCGGGAGTGAAAACTATCCGCAGTACTTCCATGTTCGGCATGTCGTTCATCTATATTATTTTCAAGGATAATGTGGAATTCTACTGGAGCCGTTCCAGGATACTTGAAAAACTCAATTCCTTGCCCGGTGGTACGTTGCCACAGGGAGTACAACCCTCATTAGGACCTGATGCAACCGCCCTGGGACAGATATACTGGTATACCCTTGAAGGACGGGACCCGAAAACCGGAAAACCTAATGGTGGATGGAATCCGCAGGAGTTGCGGACTATTCAGGATTTCTATGTCAAATACAGTTTGTCGGCAGCAGAAGGTGTTTCTGAAGTAGCCTCGGTAGGAGGATTCACCAAGGAATATCAGGTGGATGTCAATCCGGAAGCATTGAAAGCATTCAATGTATCCGTCATGGATGTGATGAATGCCGTACGCAAAAGCAACCTGGATATTGGGGCTGAAACGGTGGAACTGAACAATGTGGAATACATTATCCGTGGCCTGGGGTATGTAAAAAGCCTGGATGACCTGGATAATTCGGTGGTATCGGTTCGGAATAATATACCGGTCCGGATTAAGGATGTAGCGCATACTTCCTTTGGTCCTGCCACAAGACGTGGAGGCTTGGATAAAGCCGGTGCAGAAGCCGTGGGAGCCGTAGTGGTTGCACGCTATGGTTCCAATCCCATGGAGGTTATAGGGAATGTAAAAGCAAAAATAAAAGAAATAGCTGCCGGATTGCCTGAAAAGAAGTTGCCTGATGGCAGCATCTCGAAAGTAACCGTTGTGCCATTCTATGACCGTACAGGGTTGATAAAAGAAACAGTAGGAACCCTTGAATCGGCATTATCTCATGAAATCCTGATCAGTATCATAGTCATCATCGTGTTGGTGTTGAATCTTCGGGCATCGGTTATTGTTGCCGGATTATTGCCTTTGGGAGTACTGATGACCTTTATCCTGATGCATTTCTTTCATGTGGATGCGAATATAGTGGCCCTTTCGGGAATTGCCATTGCCATTGGGGTAATGGTGGATATCGGGATTGTGGATGTGGAGAATATCCTCCGGCATCTTGAAATGCCGGAGAACAAAGGTATCCGGGGCAAAGAGTTGATGAATGTCATCTATTTAGCTACAACCGAAGTCAGGGCAGCCGTGGTAACTTCCATTGCTACCACCATTGTCAGCTTCCTTCCTGTATTTGCCATGGAAGCTGCCGAAGGAAAGCTATTCCACCCCTTGGCTTTTACCAAGACATTTGCCCTGTTATCTGCTTTTATCCTGGGAATAGTGGTGCTGCCTACCCTGGTGCATATCCTGTTTGATATCCGGATTGATACAAAAAAAGTACGCAAGTATTTTAATGGAAGTTTGATCATTGCCGGCATAGTATTTATAACAGTCTGGCAGGTATGGCCGGCACTGGTTTTAATAGCGGTAGGTATAAACAACCTGCAGGATGATCGCTGGCCTGAAAAACACAAGGAATATCCGAATTATATTAATATCGCGATCACTGTATTGGTGGCAGTGTATTATTTATCCATCGAATGGTTGCCACTGGGTGCACACAACAGCACGTTGGTGAACTTCCTGTTTGTGACCGGAATTGTAGCTGCTATATTAGGTGCTTTGATGACCATGGTTCATTATTACGAGCCAATACTTCGATGGGCATTGATCCATAAATGGAAATTCCTGATCCTACCAGCATTTACCTTATTCTTTGGATTCTTAGTCTGGCAGGGGTTTGATAAAACATTTGGGTTCGTGGCAACAGGAGTTGAAAAGGTAGGGATACATGGACCTGCAAAGACTTTTCCGGGTATTGGCAAGGAATTTATGCCTTCGCTGAATGAAGGATCTTATCTGTTGATGCCTACCAGTATGCCGCATTCGAGCATAGAAAAGAATCTGCAATACATTGAAACACTCGATAAGCGGCTTACAACAATACCTGAAGTGGAAGTTGCCGTTGGAAAATGGGGCAGGGTAAATTCAGCCTTAGACCCGGCACCGGTGCAAATGTTTGAAAACACCATCAATTACCGTCCTGAATATATTCTGGATGAAGAAGGTCACCGGGAACGATTCAAGGTGGATCATGATGGGAATTATCTCTTAAAAAATAAAACCAAGTATAATCCGGGCACTGCAAAATTCAGGGATATCCCTTCAGATAGCTTAATCACAGACAGTCATGGTGAGTATTTCCGCCAATGGAGGCCACAGATTAAGACGCCAAATGATATCTGGAATGAAATAGTGAAAGTGACTGATATTCCCGGATTGACTTCAGCCCCTAAGCTGCAACCCATAGAAACAAGGCTGGTCATGCTTTCTACCGGAATGCGTGCACCTATGGGCCTGAAAATATATGGACCCGACCTGGAAACAATTGAAAAGGCAGGCATGCAATTTGAAAAGGCACTGAAGAGTGATCCATCGATTAAAGCCTCTTCGGTATTTTACGACAGGGCAGTAGGAGCACCTTACCTAGAAATAAAACTAAACCGGGAAGCCATGGCACGTTATGGGATGACTGTCAGCGATGTGCAGGAAATTCTGCAGGTGGCTATGGGAGGAATGACTTTGAGTACTTCGGTGGAAGGTAGGGAACGTTTCCCCATGCGGGTTCGGTATGCCCGTGAGTTAAGGGATAATCCCGATGACATTAAGCGTATACTGATCCCATCGGGTAACGGTACCCAGATCCCACTTGGTGAAATAGCGGATATTGATTATACCCGTGGAGCACAAATGATCAAAACTGAAAATACATTTCTGGTAGGCTATGTTATCTTCGACAAGCTGGAAAGCAAAGCAGAAGTAGATGTTGTGAATGAAGCAGATAAACTGTTGCAGAAGAAGCTTGATTCCGGAGAATTGAAGATCCCTGCCGGTGTAACCTATAAGTTTGCAGGGAATTACGAAAATGAAATCAGGGCAACCGAAAGACTAGCCGTGGTAATCCCGATCAGTCTGTTGTTGATACTACTTTTGTTATACTTCCAGTTTAAGACTGTGACAGCCTCGTTTATCCATTTCTCAGGTGTTTTCGTGGCATTTGCAGGAGGATTTATCATGTTGTGGCTGTATGGACAGGATTGGTTTATGAACTTCTCTGTTGCCGGAATGAACCTGAGGGATATGTTCCAGATGCATCCGATAAATTTGAGTGTGGCGGTCTGGGTAGGGTTTATTGCGCTCTTTGGAATTGCTACCAATGATGGTGTGATCATGGGAACCTATATTCATCAGGTGTTTGAGGAAAAGAAACCAACAACAGTTCATGATGTGCGCGAAGCAGTCATTTCGGCAGGGAAGAAACGTGTCAGACCGGCCATGATGACCACCGCAGTAGCAGTCATTGCCTTATTGCCGGTGCTTACTTCGACAGGGAAAGGGGCTGATATTATGGTCCCTATGGCAATCCCGACTTTTGGCGGGATGATCATCCAGGTAATGACCATATTTGTGGTTCCCATCTTTCAGGCTATGTGGCGGGAAAAGAAAATTCATAATTCATAATTTATAATTCACAATTAAGAAGGATTAATCATGAAATCAGACTTCAAATATAAATACATTACAATTGTTTTTTTGTTCTACATATTACCATGTGTTTCGATATATTCCCAGTTCGATTCGCTTACTTATTATCTTGAAACGGCTGCAAAGAATAACCCGACTGTCCTGCAACGGTACAATGAATATCAGGCTTCGTTGCAGAAAGTTCCACAGGTTGCCAGTTTACCGGATCCTCAATTGGAGATGGGTGTGTTCCTGAGTCCAATGGAATTGATCAGCGGCAATCAGGTGGCGGATATAAAACTGATGCAGATGTTTCCGTGGTTTGGGGTGATAAAGAATGCAAAGGACGAAATGAGCCTG
>Ga0302286_10001956_pt1 | contig 14648 bp, 17 predicted proteins | sample III_Fen_E2_3_FD_198765 | JGI IMG/M metagenome (GOLD analysis project Ga0302286, IMG submission 198765) | Peat permafrost microbial communities from Stordalen Mire near Abisko, Sweden - III_Fen_E2_3 | ecosystem: Environmental > Terrestrial > Soil > Wetlands > Permafrost | place: Sweden: Abisko...
TAATTAAACGCCAAACCCAATTACGTAACGATAGTACCGACAATCCAGCCGCCACAATCACTAGTGGCCAAAGACGCCATAGGTTATCCCAATGAACATCTACCCAACCAAAGTTATTGGCAAGTATCAATCCGCCCACTACTACCAGTAGTAAGCCCCAAAATATTCTGCCAGCATTCCAACCACGTTTTTTTGTCTTTGTCTCTTCTGGGTTTTGACTAGCTTTATCGTCAGCTTCAACAGTTTTGACTTCAACAACTTCAGCTTCTTTCACTTCAACTTTTTTAGCCATGACTGACTACCTCCTCCTTGAAATTACAAATAGTCCTGTAAGTATCAGAATAACTGGCCATACATATTCCCAATTAAAGGCCAGCCAGTTTGGGAAAAACTGTACAAGCAACAACCAGATACCAAGAATTAATAGACCGACTCCAAAATAGTTTTGTACCCGACTGATACCTCGATTTTCCTGAAATTCTTGACCAAGTTTGTGGACTTTATCGCCAACACTAACATCCGCGTGGTCAGTTTTAGATTTGTGTGACTCGTCAGCAACTGGCATTACAACAGCCAAAATCAAGTACAAAATAATCATCGCACCACCGGTCGCCAGGGCTAAAACCACAAAAATAATTCTCATCGCGGCAATATCTACTCCGAAATAATCACTTAGTCCTGCGCAAACACCGAATATCTTTCCTTCTCTCAGCATACGCTCAAGTGCTTTTGCTGTCGTTGACATAGTGCGTCCCCCTTAATTAAATCTATTTTATACTTAGTGGTGCAAAATTTGCAACATCAACGCCCCAGTTACAAGTGAAACTTTAAGCGTTCTTCAAGGCCGTTTAGGTCTAAAACTATCAGCATTTTGTGGTTAATAGCCACCAGTTTGTGCCTTTTTAGAATATGTAACATGCGGTTAACTGTCTCTCGGCTAAGGCCAGCGCGATTTGCCAGTTCGTGTTCGTGCATGTCTAGTAGATACGAACCATCACGTTCTTTAACGCCAAAACGCTTACACTGGGTTACTAGTTCAAATGTAACCCGGTTAATACTTCGCCCGCTCATCGCGTGCGCCATCCGTCGCTCAATAGCCTCCAGCCCAACGCTAAGACGCTGAATAAGACTAAAGCCTACATCGGCGTTATTACTTACAAATTCAATCACGTCCTGAGCAGGCGCCTCGCGGACCTCTGTGGCTCGAAATGCTTCAAAAATATATAAATTCGGGGCGCCTGCGACCACTTGATTGAAAGGGAAAAAGGCTGGGTTTTTATAAACATTTACGACTATCTGTACGCCTCTGTCGGTCGTATCGTACTGGGATACCTGTCCGCTAACAATATAATAAATATGATTCACGTTTTCGTTAGCACTAATCAGAACTTGCCCTTTTTCATATTGCCGCAATGGATACTGGGCGAAAAATCTATCGATTTTGCTCAAACTCTCATCGTTCATGGCACCCCCTTATAACTATAGCGTATAAAATGTGACTTCTGTGATTATCTTCATAGAGTTTACGCTAAATTTATTAAATAATTGAATTATCATAACGGGAGGGTTGTGTATGACAGGAGGGACAGGAAATAAACATCCGGCTAATAAATATTTATTTTACTAGGAGGTGCTATGAATAGATTACATATTATTAACAAACCAATCAGACGAACCGATTTAAAATTCGAGGAACTTGACTATGACGCTAACGACGGCTGGCTGCAACGTTCCAGACGACTTCAAGCCAGACGATGGCGCCAATTGAACAGACAACTAAAAGCTAGAGCTTAGTCTCTAGCCGCGTTAGTCCTGGGCGACTCTAAAAATTGCATCGGTTGTTATATTGTGCGAATACTGCTTATTGACTTTTGTAAGCTTTAGTGTTATGATGAGAAGATATACCCATTATGAACCAACTAAACTCACCCCTTTTAGAAAATTTCGCAGTAACTCCCGAATCAAGGATTTTTACTACGCTTGGCGCACGTTATCGTGCTGACCAAGTGAAGCTAGTAAAGACAGGGTCGCCTAATCGCTATGAATCATTAGTAAGTGATACGACCGACGATTCATATTTCACTACAGGTGATCAAGCTATGTTGATAGAACTATTAAGCGCCGATGTCCAGAAACCGCTGACGCGCCGTGAATTGCGCCAGCAAGAACATGATGCAAATATAAAAAATCACCCCATAAGGCATCTTGGACACAGGGCGCTCCTTGGTTTACTTAAACCTTTCAGCAGATAATTATCTTTTTTGAGCTTTAAGTTTTTTCTTTAAAAGGCGTTTTATGTCTGCACTGTGCCATCGTTTATGCTTGGCCATAATCTTAATCCATTTCTTTAACTATTCATCTAACTTTAGCATAGTACAAGTGTTAAAGCCAGCCGAATTGTCAGAAATTGTTGTATAATGACAAGATTAAGTACGCCTTATTATGAAAAGATTAGCCCACTACTCCCAATACTTTCTTCGCAGCCCACAGCTTATCAAAGAGCTGGTTGGGCATACTTCGATAAATAAAAATGATGTTGTCTATGATATTGGCGCCGGCAGTGGCGTTGTCTCATCAGTTTTAGCCAGCCGTTGTCGCTCAGTTGTGGCTATCGAAGTCGAACCGCGCATCATAACCAAACTTCAAGAAAACATGCAACCATACGACAATGTGACTATTTATAAGGGTGATTTTTTAGATATGCCGCTGCCAACTACGCCATATAAAATATTCGCTAATATCCCATTTCATCTTAGTTCCCCTATCGTCCGAAAAATAGCGCAGGCCGATAATCCTCCAGTGGCTGCATATTTGATTGTTCAGAAACAATTTGCAAACAAGCTTTTGCCTGATTCCGACCGTTTTACCAGCCAGCTAGGTATGATGATTGGACCTGAATTCGCGATACGAATCAGAAAGCCTCTACGCCGGACTGATTTTTGGCCACACCCTAACGTCGACACCGTCTTGCTTGAAATCGTCCACCGTCAAGACTCGCTAATTGAATCAGCCAAACTACCAGCCTATCGCAAGCTGATTGTTGACTGTTTTTCGGATCCTAAAATATTCGCCAAAATGCCCCGCACGGCCGTTGGCTTGCCTAGTGATATCAAACCTTCTCAGATGAAGCTTGAACAATGGATAAAGCTATTTTTGGCCTCCAATAAATCTTAGTTTTTTGTTTTTTTGCATCATATATTGCGCGTTACTTAGGCGTTGTATCGTCAGGACCGCCTAGGGTATTAGCCTGACTGAACCATGGATTGTCTGCGGGAGGAGTTACCTGAGGCGGCTGAGCTGGTGGCAAAGGTATTTGCGCGTAGGGAACCTGCGTAGGCACCACTGGTGTTATCTGAACAGGCTGAGGCGGTAAAGTTATTTCTGGCACTGAGCTAGTTGCTGGGGTCACGATTGGTGAGCCGACCAGCATGCTCTGAAAAGGCGCCCCTGGTACGGTTGGCTGCACAGTTCCTTGCGCTAGACCGGCGCGGTAAGCGTTATGCTTCTTTTTATGGCGCACAATCAAGATAACTCCAACAACCACTCCACCCAATAAGACCACGCCGGCGATGATTATTATTACTACCGAATAGTCTTTGACGTCTTCGCCGTTTTGAATACGAGTTTTTGCCGCGTCGATAAACTCTCGTACGCGAGAATTAGTGGGATTAAGTGACTGAACTACCGCAAAATTCTTTAGCGCTTTTGAGTAATGGGCCGCATAAAAGCTATCAAGGCCTTTTAGCCATTCTCTTTGCGACTTGCTATTGGTATCAAAAGTGATTGATTCTTTTTTGGCTAAATCTTTGACGTCCTTTATGTCACGTATATAGTTAAATACTCCGTTGCCATTGCCCGACCCGTCTGCCGTGTAGGTGGAAATACCGACCACATAGCCGTCATCATTTAGAGCCGGTCCACCACTATTACCATGGCCAATAGTTGTGTCGGTTTCGATGAGTTGTTTATCGCTTCCCGCCGCGTTCTTTTTTGAAGAAACCTTGCCCGTCGTTAGCGTAACTTTACTAGTGGTTGAATCAACTATACCGTTATTGGTCGCGTTGCCTGGAAATCCAAGTATCGACAAATTAGCGCCTTGGTTTACCAGGTCTATACTGCCAAGCTTAACAACTGGATAGTTGGCGCCGTCAATTTTTATAATTGCTACGTCCGAGGCGTGAAAACTGTCGTATCCGTCATTTGCGCGGTAATCATACGCGACAACTTTGGCTCGCTTAATTTTATCTGTGCCAGGATATTCTTTTCTGGCGTCAGTATTATCAAGCAAGGTCGTAACATCCGGTTGCTCCTCTGTCAAATCGACCAGTAGGTTCTGCACGCCGTTCGTGATTGTAAATCTTTTGCTATCAATTGAGTATATTTTATCAATAGCTATGCCTATCTTCTGCGTTGCAGATGCGCCGCTTGGCAAGTCTGATGACTTAAAGTCACTTAGACTCAATAAGTAGTTGAGGTCTCTTGAATCACCTTTTCTCGCCCTTGTTAGTGCCTCGGTGATAACCGCCGACTGGGCATCAGCTGTAGCTACGTGTCCATTGGTGACAAGATAGCCATCCTGACTGACAAAGAAGCCCGATCCCATGCCGGCGTCACAGAAATTGTTTAGGTAGGGTTCTCCGTCAAGTAGAATATTTATACAGTAGGCGTTGTAGATTTTTACGACAGCCGGTCCGTACTCAGCGGCTACCCTCTCGGAGGCGCTTGGATTCGGTACGGATGCAGCCGCGGCTACGTCGCTCAGTAGAATCGAGTCTAGTATGCTTTTTGATGAATTAACCTGCGCAAGCACTTCGCTAGATTGCGGAGCCACCGCTTCTAATTTCTCACCAAATGATAGTGATGATATAACGTCGTTATAAATCGACTGCGTGTCATTACCAAAACCTTGATTGACGACAATGGTTATAGGGTGGTTATTGAAAATGTTTGTATATGTAACAAACTTAATATCTAAATTACCGATAGCACCCTGGTTTTGTTTTGTCTGCCAGATTGATTTCTCAAAAAGGCGTCCGCCCAGAGTAACCTGCTCGCTAGACAAAAAGTTTATGTTGGTCGCGTCTAGCCCACCGTCATTAAGCGCAACGCTACGTAGGGTTTCGCTAGATACCTGAGCAGGCGTCGTATATGTAATCTCTGGATGATGTGAAAGTGTCAGCGACGTCTGGTTAGCATCCGTGGGAATTGTACCGGAAGCAATACGCACCACGCTATAGGCGTCTTTTTTACTTAGTTCGGTACCAATTCGAAGGTTACCATTTGAATTGTCAATCGCGCCAGCATAGAAGCTTTTTTGATCATAGGTAAGATTAAAACCATAGGAAGATCGCACCGTTAGGTCGTATGATTTGTCCGACCTAAACAAACCAGCTACAAAATCGCGACTACTTACTGCGCCGCTGACAATTTGGGCTCGATATTCAACCAAGAACCAAGCTAGTAAAACCAGCCCCAGCAAAGATATAGCAACAAGACCAATGTGTCGTTTCCTGTAAGCTTTGGCGTGATGATGATGCAGTTTAACCGCCTTGCCTGTTTTATGCGCCTCACTAACGGATAGCTTTCTAGCCCGTAACATAACAACTCCTGTTTAACGCTATATTATTGTTATTCTAACATAATGCTTGTGTATATTAATACGAATCTTATAGTATTTAGAACTTCTTAAAATATGCTCAAAAATAAAAGACCGACCCTCCGCCTCGACCGTATTAGGGTCGAGGCGGAGGAGCCGGGATCGACGGGGCGCCGGTTGGCGCCACTTCATCTTACGACGAGCAGCCTGTGCACTGCACGAAGTCGTGATTTCTGCGTTCTCGGTGCAGGCTACACGAAAAACCTACGCAGCGACTGTGAGAAAGAGATCGACTTGTCGAAGGTCGCTCAGTGGGTTAGAATCTCACGCCCAACAGTTGCCTGCTGATTTGGCGCGACTTTATCAATATAAACCAGCAAACTTCTGACGTCAAATTTTTTTAAATATCGACATTTTTGCTAAGCGATGACATTTATCTGGCCAAAGTGTATTATAAAAGCATAATTATGATAAACAAGGAAAAATGTATGTCTGCAAAAGAAGTAAATATTATTAAGAATGTCAAAACTGATAGTGCGCTTGGATTCTTTATGTTTTTGGCGTATATCGGCGCGGCTATTTATTTCATCCAGCAATCTAGCGGTGGTTTTTGGGAAGTAATTCTGGGATTATTACAGGCTGCCGTATGGCCAGTGTATGTGATTTTCCACGTGCTGACGTTGCTTGGCGCGTAAGTATAGATTGTATTAAAAATAGAGTCCAAGCGGACTCTATTTTGTTTGGCTGGGATGGAGGGATTCGGTCACCTTTGGCGACCCCGAAACTTCGCGACTGAAAACACAGTTTTCATCGGAAGGTTTCCCTCAAAATGCCACTGGCATTTCTCGCCCCCGAATGTGCACTCGGAAATTCGAATCCCGACAGCCTAGTTATGAAAAACGACCCACCAAAAGGTGAGTCGATTTTCATGGCTGGGGCTCAGTAACCTATTCCAAACTTTTGAAGATCTTGATTCAGTTAAGGACAAAGAGGCAGATATCGTCGGTATTCGGGAAGCTTTACGTCAGGACATTGAAGATAAAGAGGACGAGAAGGAGCCACTATGTTAGTAGTGTCACGACTCCTCGCCCAAGCAAGAGAGATATACCAAGAGCTACATGTTTCTGACCTATTTAACGAAAGTAGCTTCTATGATGCGTTTATAAAGGATCTCAAACACTGCAAAGCAGATTTGGTTATTGAATCGCCATTCATCACGAATAAACGTCTAGCAACACTCCTTCCCACTTTGGAAAAACTAAACGCAAAAAAGGTTAACGTCATTATTAACACACGCGATCCGATTGAAACCGATGATGAATATCAAAGGAACGAAGCGTATCGTGCAGTTTCACGCCTGCAACATCTTGGCATTCGAGTGCTGTATACAATGTCAGAAATTACTAATGGGGAGTACAGATTTTGAGCGCAGCTATCGAGAGAGAGAGAGAGAGAGAGAGAGAGAGAGAGAGTATCCCCCAATTCCGAAATGTCCCCATTATTAATAGTGCCTACCATTTGTACCGTTCCTTTCATGAATGTATCGTTAGTTTCCCAAAATCTGAGCGCTACGGTCTTGGCGCGACCTGTCAAAACGAAATATTAGAGCTCCTGCGGTTATGCCTGCGAGCAGCCGGAACGAATAGTGCCGAGCGTAAAACAGCTTTATTACAGGAAGCCTCTGTGCGACTAGATAGTCTGCGTTTACTCTTGAACCTCTGTAAAGATTGCAAATGTGTTTCCAACCAAGCCTACCAGCAGCTCGACTCCACTTGTAGCGAGATCGGCCGTATGCTGGGAGGCTGGTTGAAATCTATAGCGAGCAGTCCCTGACCGACGGCGAAGCATAGCGCGAATTGTCGCTAACAGCCCAGATGGCGTTCAGCTTCAGCTGACGATCGTCGTCCCACCGGTTGAGGTACGGCACGTTCGACCAGTCGGTATAGCGCAATCTGCCATCCATCACCACCGAGCCCAGACGCATCCAGGCTCTGTATTTTATAGGAGATACTTCTTATCTCTAGCAGATCGCACGGAGTGCTCGATATTTTGCCTGCACACTTTTTGCATCCATGAATACAAAAATTCTGTCAGTTTCAAAACACGGGATAAACGATGTACACCCATGAACGTACATACAATAGCTTATCCATCGTCAATTTTAGCAGAAATAAAAAGACCTCTGCTACGCAGAGGACAAATAAAGATAAAATAACAAAAGTGAGTGCAGGTATCCGGAGAGGTAAAGTTTTCAAGGACCAAAGTCCAAGAATACAAAACCCCTCCGGACACCAAGGAACCAAGGTTCCAGTATCAGCACTCCCCGACCGACGGCGAAGCATAGCGCGAACTGCCGCTAACAGCCCAGATGGCGCTCAGCTCCAGCTGACGATCGTCGTCCCACCGGTAGAGGTACGGCACGTACGACCAGTCGGTATTCCAGTAGAACTGGAGCCCCGAAAGGTTCGGGAAGGGTGACGAGTCACCATTCCAGCTGGTTGCCCAGCTCTGGAACAGCAGTTCCGCCATGAGGATCTCGACACCCGCCAGCTGGACGTTGTCCTGCTCGGAGAGCTTGAGCGCCTGCTCTGGCGACTTGGCACGGTAGGTGTTCGGGTCGAAGGCCACCCAGCGGATGCCAGGCTTATGCGAATGACCGGGAGCCGAACGAAGGTGCTTGGAGTCGCTCTTCAGCTCGTCCCAGCGGTACTTCGTGAGGCCCTGCGGTGCCTTGATGAGCTGCCAGAGCTCGTCGAAGGTGCGCTGCAGGCCACTGACCTTACCCTTCTTGGGCAGGTAGACGGCTAGCAGAAGCACTTCGGTTGCAGTGCGTGGCGTGAAGTTCTCGGGGATGGACGGGATGTCCGACTCCGTGAAGCCCCACTCGCGCTCGGCGTTGAGCTGCTTGACGCGCTCGAGCTGACGCTCAGGCGAGACGTACCAGGTGGACAGGACGACCCCAGGAGTCACAACGAGAAACTTGCCCTCGATGATGTCCTGGAGTGCCTTGCGCACCGAGTCCGAGTCGAGCGAGCCGTTGCCGACGCGCTTGACGATCTCGTTGTGTTGGGCGGTGATACCGACCAACTTGTCGATGACGGTCATGATGACCTATTCCTACCGTAGGATTTCTCCGATGCAATTTGCAGCGGTGATCTCAACTGTCGATTGAGAACGGCGTATTGAATACAAGTGTTGTTTATATACAAAGCGCCGTTCTCACCAGGGAGTGCTAAACTGTTAAGGTTCTGAGTGCGATTATAGCATGAACACGATAATAAAGCAAGTAGGCCGTCCTAACTACAGGTATGGCTTCCTTCCTCTGTCTTCCTCATTATACGGGTGAACCAAAAGCATCAAGGTAGTACAAGTCTCCACCTTGACGCCTTTGGATTCATCCCGAGTCCTCTAGACAGAGAGGCAGAAAGCCCTCTCGCAAAGCAAAGGAGGGTTTCATGGAAACTCAAGTTAGTGATATAGCAAAGATAAACGACAGATTCCGAGGGATGTGTCTCAATGTGTTTTACACAAGTGGGGTGCGAGATGGGATCATGGATCTTATCGGGCTGTCCCGGACAATTGAGAGCTTCAGTAGATTTACTGAAGATAACGACCCACATGGCGAGCATGATTTCGGCTCGTTGAGCTTTGAGGGCAAGAAGGTTTTCTGGAAAATAGATTACTACGACAGGCAGTTGCAGTACTGGTGCGATCCGCTCAGTCCGGATTGCAACCGAGTCCTGACAGTGATGTTAGCCGAGGAGTATTAACTCCTCGTTTTTAGTCCTGGGTGTGACTTAAAACCGCTCACCAAAATTAATCCTAAAGGAGTTGGTATGAATTTACATGAATTAGATCAAGAAACGCGAGAGCAGATTGAGTATAACCGAGGGTTGTGGGCGGCTATCGCTAAAGATCATGGATGGTACATCGAACCGTTTTACGTACAGGTGTGGATCAATAAATATGGCAATGTTTCCGATAGTGTTGCGTTTCGCGGTATGACAGGAGATATTATAGTCGCGGACGACTAGATAACTTACGCCCTGGGTAAGGCATAAAACTGCCCGTCCAAAAGGTGGATTCTCATGCTACTCGACTTCTTCCCATATATGCCCAGTTATATCGTTTGTTTTGACGCTATCAATCGTAGCAACCCTAAGAGTAATTGATGGCTCAGACATTTCTTGGAATAGCATTTTAGCGCGCCGCTTGATGTAGATTAGATCGGCCTTTGAGGCGCAGATGAATAATGCTATCGGTACTGAATCATCGCCAGCCCATTCGTTAGTAAGATGGTCGATGTACTGGCCGAGGCGCTTCCTCAACTGGTAACGTGGCGTGGTTTGCACGATATTCTCGACGACATAGCGCGTCACATTCGTGCCCTCGTGCTTAGTAAAAAAGAGGTGTGGCTTTAGATTGGATAAAAACTCTGTATAATCTAGCGACTGGTTCATGGCGTAGTCGCTAGGCAACAGCCAGGTGTACTGGCGAGATGCATCATTCTTGGCCTGTAGTGCCGTACAGCAATCCACTATGAGTAGACAGTGGCCAACAAAGCCGTCAGTGCAATCTTTATCTTTATATCGTTTTCTTAGTTCAGAGTTTGGATAGTTTCCAGTAGCTCGTAGGTAGCGGATACCTCCTAACGACAAGAAATAGATAGCTGGTTTTGTTTTTTCAATAAAATCAGTGGCATTATATTTCCAGTCAATAAATTGGTTGTCTCGTAAGTCTTTTAGCCAGCTTATAATCCGTCGTTTGTCTTTGTGATTTAGTAGTTTTTGGAGTTGAGGTCTAGTTAAGAAGCGGTAGGTGTAGAGAAGTTTTAGTATCTCGGTTTGTTTAGTAGTGAGTGTAGGTAGTGTTTGCATAGTTGTTATAGTTTTAAGTTTGTGAAGAATAGTTATATTGCCAACCCCACCTACTCCGATATGTTTCTAAGGTAAGAGGGACGGATATAACCAGTATACCACTGTTAATTACAATAAAAAATGTCACCGTACGTGGTGACAAATTAATAATCGTAACTAGGGTTAATCTTCGGCGGAATCACGGGCCATTTTTATGACTTCGTCAGCAAAAAGAGCGTAGTCCTCGCCGGGTGCTTCCGGATCGTTTTCGGTAATGACACGAGCATTCGCGTATAGTTGTAGCAACTCTACGGCAAGCTTAGGCTGATACTTGGCGATAAACGAGATGTTGAACGCTAGCGCATCAACCTTCGAATTGTATGCTTGGCTAGCGGTTGCTGTTGGGCGATCGCTTCGGACTTGTAACTTGATAGATGGCGTATCTGGCATATATCACATTATATCCCTGTTAGCGCAAAAAGACACCATGTTTCTCTACATGTTACAATAGACGCATATGACAGAAGACAAAGAGCAACTTGAGCGCTATGGCAAACGGCTGCGTAAAGCTCGCCTTGCAAAAGGCCTGACACAGCTCGAACTTGCTAATAAAGCCGGGATGAGCGTTAACCACTATGCATTAGTTGAACGCGGCAAAAAGAACCCTTCTGTCACCACTCTTTCTAGCATCGTTGAAGTACTCGGTTTAACACCAAACGATATCCTCAAACAGTAGCAGGATGTTTTAGTAATACTTTTTTCAAAATTGTTATGTTTATCTCTTGATTCTATTCCTATAGGTATAGTATACTATATCTATAGGAATAGATAACAGATCGAGGGTAATCATGTTAGTCGCCAATCAAAAGCCAGTTGCATCTAAGCAGGAACAATCCACTGACAAGTTCGAGGTATTGAGAGCGATTGTTATGAGGCAAGAAAACCGTGAGGTGGATGGCGATGAGGCGCGAGAGATTGGTGAGTCGCTCCTCGATTTTTATCACATTCTAGCAGATGAGGTATTGGATGATGCAGTCAACTAAAGCGGTTATATTTGCCCGTGTATCGAGCAGGTCACAGGAAGACGAAGGCTACTCACTCGACTCGCAAATTAAGCTCCTGCAGGCCTACTGTGTTAATAAGGGGTTTGTTGTTGAGCGAGCGTTTAAGATTGCCGAATCCGCTTCCAAATCGACGCAGCGCCGAACGTTTAAGGATGCGATGAAGTTTATTGAGGATAACAATATCAAGCACCTGATTGTCGAAAAAGTTGACCGCCATGTGCGTAACCTTCAGGATGCAGTTGGCACACACGACTGGCTGACGGCTGACGAAAACAGGCATGTTCATTTCGTGAAAGATTCCCTCGTGATGCACAAAAACTCTAGGTCACAGGAATGGCTTAACTGGGGCATTCGCGTCGTCATGGCAAAAAACTACATCGATAACCTACGTGAAGAGGCCATGAAAGGCTGGGCCGAAAAATTGGCACAAGGATGGCTCCCTGCCGTCCCACCTCCCGGCTACATGACAATTACGCAAAACGGCAAACACATTCACGTACCAAATCCGAAGACATCCGATGCGGTGCGCAAAGCCTTCACGTTTTACCTGAACCCCGGTGAGTCAATAGAGTCAACTTCGCGCTACCTAGAATCGCTTGGGGTCCTCACTCGTCAAGGCAATCCCTATGCGAAAAGCCAATTGCATCGAACTCTTATGAACCCATTTTACATCGGCGTAAATCGGTTTGACGGCAAAGACTACCCTGGGGCGCAAGAGACATTTATTCCGAAGACATTGTTTGACCGAGTCCAGGATAAGCTCCATGGCGGTCGTCCGCAGGCATACAGAAAACATCAGTCACCGCTGCAAGGTGTAATTCGCTGTGAAGACTGTGACTCTGTTGTGACATGGCAATTACAGAAGGGGCGCTACTATGGAGTCTGTCGCCGTCTGACGCCCGCTTGCAAACAGAGCAAGATGCTGCGGGAAGACAAGGTCGAGGAACTCATCCATAACGAACTCAAGCGGCTCGTGAGCCCATCGGCTGAAATTATCGACTGGGTGGCTAATGCAATGCGCGAACAGTACGCGGATCGAATAGAAGAGCACGAACGCCGTGCTAGCACAATACATGGCCAGCTAAAGCGAATTAGCGTGATGGATGAGACTCTGTATGACGACAAGCTTTCCGGCGAAATAAGCAAAGAACGCTACCAGGAAAAACACCAGCACTTCATGGGTCAAAAAGCCGAGCTCGCGAGCCAGCTTGCCAGCATTGATGAGTCTCTAAGCGCACGTCTTGAGCAGCGACTAGTCGTCCTCGAATTATCGCAAAAAGCAGCTGAATTATACGCCCGCAAGACACCAACGCAAAAACGCCTGATAATTTCCAAACTTTTCGAAAAGCTAACCCTGAAAGGAGGTTGTCTATCTGTTAAATACTCAAAATTTGCAGGAGTAATCGCGCAAAATGCACAGCAAACTACTAAACTATTGGAGGGATAAAAGATGACATTCCAAACTTCAGAAAATAACGAAAATAACAGAGGTAAAACAAAAAGAAAGAACCTCGATAACGAGATTCGTTCTATATGGCTGGCAGGAAGGGTCTGCTGTTGAACCTAGTATAGCTCACATTCTTGACGGGCTACATCTTGTCCTGCGCAGTTACCGCTTGTATATAACAAAGCTAGACCGGCTCAAACAAGCAATCGGGGAGCTAACAAAGCCCGACAATGTCACTAAATTTGCATACATTGATCTCATTTAAAGAAACTGCGTAATAGCGTTGACTTAAAGTGCTTTAAGTTCATACACTAGGTGTATGAGTACTCAACCTTACACAATTATGGAAGCCGCCAAGTTGAGCGGTCTTCCCGAAAGCACCCTTCGTTATTACGAGACTATCGGTCTTATCGATCCAATTAAGCGCGGCGAAACTAGTAAACAGCGCGAATACGCGGACGATGACATCAACTTAGTTATTGCGGTTGCTTGTCTTAGCGCGACCGGTATGTCGATTGATGCCATGCGGGAATACCTCGGCAATCGTTCGAAGGGAGCTGGTGCGGCAAAAGACCAAATTAACCTCCTCGACAAGCAACGTACGAGATTGCTTGAAGAAGCGTACTTTATGCAACTGCGTCAACGATACGTCGACGTAAAGATCGAGTATTGGAAGGCTGTTGATGCTGGCGATGAGATTAAGGTCACCGAACTAAAACAGCTAGCAGATAGCATTGCCAGCGAATTGAAATTACCACGAGAGAAATAATCAGAAGGAGAAATTATATGAAAGCAGCAATATTCAAAAAAGCCGGTGTCATGGCGGTCGAAGACCGTGAGATGCCAACCATTCAAAAACCAACCGATGCTATTGTGCGCATTGTTCGCACATGCGTTTGCGGAAGCGACCTTTGGTGGTATCGAGGAATTGACCAGGAGCGAATGGCGGCAGATAGCCAAGTTGGCCACGAAGGCATCGGTGTTATTGAGGAAGTTGGCAGTGATGTCACCGATTTCAAAAAAGGCGATTTTGTCATCATCCCATTTGGCCTTAGCTGTGGCGTCTGCGCTAACTGTCGTGCCGGTCGCTTTACGAACTGTGTACAGAGCCAGTGGCTCACCAGTGGTCAATCTGAATATGCCTACGTACAGAACGCAAACGGCTCATTCGATAAAATCCCTGATGGTGACTACACAGAGGAACAGCTTGCTTCGATCCTGACACTTAGCGATGTTATGGGAACCGGCTATCATGCTGCGATTTCTGCGCAGGTAAAACCTGGTGATACTGTTGCCGTTGTAGGCGATGGTGCAGTTGGACTATGTGGTGTGATTGCTGCGAAGATGCTTGGTGCGAAGCGTATTGTCGCCATGAGCCGTCACGAAGACCGTCAGGTACTTGCGAAAGAATTTGGTGCAACTGATATTATTGCCGAACGTGGCGAAGAAGGTGTCACTAAAGCAAAAGCACTAACTGAAGAAGGCGTTGGTTTTGATGCGGTTCTTGAGTGTGTTGGAAGTGACCTGTCGATGCAAACTGCAATCCAGCTCGCGCGCCCCGGCGCAATCGTTGGTACTGTTGGTGTGCCGCACGGTGTAAATATTCCATTTCCAACTATCTTCTTTGGCAGTATTGGCGTTCAGGGTGGTCCCGCACCATCTCACGCCTATGCAGACATCCTTCT
>Ga0302286_10001958_pt1 | contig 14638 bp, 18 predicted proteins | sample III_Fen_E2_3_FD_198765 | JGI IMG/M metagenome (GOLD analysis project Ga0302286, IMG submission 198765) | Peat permafrost microbial communities from Stordalen Mire near Abisko, Sweden - III_Fen_E2_3 | ecosystem: Environmental > Terrestrial > Soil > Wetlands > Permafrost | place: Sweden: Abisko...
TAAAAAATATTCTCTAACCTGAAATTATTCAGGCATTCAAGGACTAGATATTTTCTTGAAATGTCTAGTTTTCTACTCTAAAAATTAATGATTTATCCTTCGTCTATTGTGGGGTATATTGCATAGCCGATAGGTCGGCGGGGTTTGTCAATTTGTTTTTGTGTTTGCATCTCGGCCAAAGTCTGACTGATTATTTCGAGCTGCATTCTGGTATCTTCGTTGATGTCGTTTTGGTCGGTGAACATCTCTTCAATATATTGCTTTAGTTCCCGCATTTCGTTTTGAAGTTCTCCAATTCTGTCAGGCGGGTTTAATACCATTTGACGAATGGCAATGAAAGCACGCATAATACTTATGTTGATTTGAATTGCAATGTCACTATTTAATAATCCTGAAAGCATTGCTACACCTTGTTCGGTGAAAGCAAAAGGCATATATCTTGTACCTCCCCAACTTGAGGTTTCATTTTGCAACCTCAAGATTTGCCACTCATCGGCTGTTAGTTGAAACATAAAGTCCTCAGGAAACCGTTTTAAATTCCTTTTGACTGTAAGATTAAGGTTTTTTGTTTCTACTCCGTACATTTCGGCCAAATCTCGGTCGAGCATTACCTTTTGTCCTCTAATCTCGTAAATCTTGCTTTGAATAATTGCTAATTCCATTGTGATATATTTTGAATAGTTAATTACATTTGGGTAGGTGTCACATATCTGTACCAAGCACGGTAATCATGAAAAACTCCATGATCTATAGGGCTAGGGAATTGAAATACTTTTGCACCCTGACTTTTGAGAGTAGAAATATCTGCTGTTGGAATTGTCCCAACATTAGTATCAAGCGCTGATTCGTAAAACGTAGTATTACTTAGGTCTTGATTCTTTAACCAGCTCATGCGTCTGTAAATATCTGACGAAATAACACACATGTTTTTATTGATTTCTTTATAACTTGGGTCAGTTCCGTATTGAAGGGCTGTTCCACCATAAAGATAATCGTCCATCTCCTGCGCCACTATTGATGGAGTCATGTTTGGGTTTTGGTCTGCAATTATTATCTGGTCGAAATCGGTAGAAGGATAATAAAGTAGATAATTGAATATCATAGCACCACCCCAAGAACTGCCCATAAGTACCATGTGTTTTCCTCTTGCTTTGCACCATTCTACGACTTTGCGTATTTCCATTGTTCCAACATCGTTAAGTACTTCGGCATTATACACACTAGAAATGTTATAAGGATATCTCGTATCATACCCCCCAACTGTTTTGGCAAGGTCTACAAAATTCCAGGTGTACATCGTTCCGTTTGCATATAATTGATTTCCTTTTTGAGGATGAAAAATAATAAATTCGGATGTTGTATAAGTGTTGTACTTACGAGGCAAATATTGACTTGGAAAAAAATCTATATTACCCGGCATAAAATCTGATGATAGTTGGTATTGTGCATCTGCTTTTGAACGGTTTGATTTCGTTTTAATTCTTCCACCATGAACAAGGCTTTTATGTGTTCCCGTTTGTAAAGATTTTACACTTTGAATCGTGTATGATGATGATTTTGCTTTGTATAGCGGAATCGTCATTCCAGCGCCATCAATTTTATAATCGGGTCCACCACCTATATTTATTACAACTGTATCGCCAATATACGCATCAGCACAAACCTTACTAAATGCAACATCTTGTGAAACGTAGCTATTAAGTGCAGTTCCGGTTTTTTGTGAATAAAGGTATCGTTGGCGATTACCGTTAAAATAACCCACAAATTGATTTATTGAACTGTATTCTTTCTTATAATAAGGGCTTAGTGTTGGCATAATAGCTTCAATACTATCAAGAATCTGTGTTGCTCTCACACGTCTATCCGGTGGAACACCTGTGTTAATCGGATAAGTTGTGAAGTTTATTCCCACTATTCCGTTTAAGAAATTGTGATAAGAAGTAATGCTGTCACTTTTGTGAGTGATAGCAGTAGTTAAAGCTTTATTGATGCAAGCCATGCACCAGCAACTGTCAAATTTAACAACAGGTGGATATCCTATCCACATTGTAGGTAAGGTATAGGCAAGCATATTGGTTAAATCAGTAACTGAAAATATTCCAAGATTATTTGTTGTTGGGATAATAGGATTAAAAGGAATTCGCTTTGTTTTAAAAGCGAAATCATAAACCTTTGTATAAGTCGCATGATAGTCTATTGTTGTCCAAGTTGAATCAATGGGACAAAGCAACTGAATGTCACTAAGATTATTTGCTTTCATAAATGCGGATGCTGAATCGGCATTACAAGCAGGACAAGGCATTTTTAATGCTTTGTACTTATCATCGGTATATTGAGAAAACCTATAGGTAAGGTTATGAATATCACAATGAAAAGATAGTTTTCTATCTGCTGCCGGAGTTACCGGTGTAGGGGTTGGAGTTGGTTCATCCACACTACATGAGGCGAATAACACTGCGGTAAGGATAAACAAAAGAGGGTAAAATTTTCTCATATTAATGTGAGTTTAAAAAAATTAGTTATGTTACAAAAATACAAATTTAAGTTGACATATCAAAATATTTTATATGAAAAATCACTGATTATCAACACTTTTTTCATTTTTTTTCTGTTTCTTCGGGTTCTTCCGATAGTATTTCTCGACCTCCTAACTTTAAAGCTGCTTTACGTATTTGATAACTCAAAAGAGTATTTGTTTCGCCATCTAAAGCTTTTTGAACTGTGTAGTAAGTTGTTTTGAATTCATTTTTCAGTGCCTTTCTGTCGCCGTCATAAACTTTTATTCTATTCGTATTTATTTCTGATTCTTTAGGAATAACTTCACCTCCTAATTTTATAGCTGCTTCGCGAATTTGAATACTTAAGTCTGTGTTTATTTCTCCACTTAAAGCTCTCCTCACCTTGTAGAAGGTTGTATTGAATTCTTCTACTAATATTGTCCTGTCACCATTGAAAACTTTAATTATGTTGAGCTTTTCTTTTGCTTTTTTTTGAACCATTGAATTTTACTGTATTTTTTTCCGATAAATGTTTACTATATTTGCATCTCTTTTATAGTGAGTCTAACACTTTGCAAATATATACGCTTTTGAGTAATAAACCAAATAAAAACAAAGATATTTTTCGCGTTTGAGAATAAAAAATTATAAATGACTATAAACGAGAGATTTGATAAAATTATAAATGAACTTTATTTGGGAAATAAAAGTGCATTTGCTAAGACAATAGGAGTTGCCCCCACTGTTATTGAGAACATTGTAGGAACAAGAAAGGGAAATCCATCTTTTAACGTGATTCGAAAAGTCCTATTCGCTAATGCGAAAATTAATCCGGATTGGCTGATTTTGGAAATAGGAACAATGATTCGCGAAGTGAATAGTGATGAAGAACTTTCTATCAATACTATATTAAAAAGATACGAAGCCTTAGCTGTGGAAAATGCAAATTTGAAAATAAGAAATGCAGAACAAGAAAAGAGAATCGCAGAGTTGGAAAATATGTTATAATTTGTTTTCATTGTATTTGTCTTTAATAATTTATATGTGGTAATTAGATTTGGAGGGGAAAGAAGTTTTTTTATTTTCTCTGTGTGACATTTTTTTTGCGTTCAAGTGAGTTCGTCGGGGTTTTTGTTTTGAGGCACATAAAGGTTGTGATTTGGCCGATGCAAGATTTTCAAAAAAAATACTACCTGAAGCTTTAGCGAAGTGTGGAGATTATTTTTCAAACCGCATGACTTGACCTTGCAGAAATTCAAATCACTAATTACTTTTGCCGAGTTAAACAATACCCCAGAGAGCCCACCTCTTCGGATTGTGGAATACAGAGATTTTTAGGCTTGCAGAGATGCGAGCCTTTTTTGTTCAAGGTCGCAAATTGCGTCCTTGAACGTTCACGATGTCAACACAATCTGAGATGACATACCTTAAATATGTGCTGATGAAAGAAAAAAGTGTGAGGGGAGTATGTTTGATAGTTCCTACCTTTCTTTAAGGTCACAATATGTGACCTTAAACTTGAAGTCGCAAATTGCGACATCCAATTTTGGTATCATTCGACAGCTGCCGGCAGTTCTGAAGAACTTCAAAATGGTATCATTCGAGTGATTGGCCGATGGAGATCCGGAATTGTTTTGGTATCATTTGTTCAAGGTCACAAATTGTGACCTTGAACAAATCTGATGGTATCACAGATTGTGATACCATACTTTATTATACTTGATGTTCCAAAATGGAATATCAAGTTTTCAAGATTTTTTATTGTAATTCAAAAAATATAATATACATTTGTCCCGTATTTGGTACACAACAAAAAAACTACAATTATGCCACTATTAGAAGTAACAAGTAGAGAATTTCGTGAAAAGCAAAAATCATTCTTTGAACGCGCTGACCAAGGAGATAAAATAATAATAAAGCGAGGTAAAAAACAATCATATGTTCTTACGCCAATCGACGAAAATGATTTATATTTTACTCCCGAAATGCTCGCAAAAATTGATCAATCCATTCAAGAAATAAAAGAAGGAAAGTTTACACGAGTAGAGACAAAAGAGGAATTAAAAAAGTTTCTAAATGGACTTTAACATGTACAAGATAGATTTCTCAGAACAAACAAAATCGGACCTTGCCAGATTGAAAAAGAGCGAACCTAATTCATTCAAAAAAGCTGAAGTTCTCTTGAACGAAATATCAGAACATCCATACACCGGAACAGGGAAACCAAAACCGTTGGGCAATAACAGAGCTGGGCAATGGTCAAGGAAAATATCTGACAAACATAGACTGGTTTATAAAGTGCAAGCGGGAAAACACATTCTTTCAAGTGTGTGATGAGAGCGTTCTTAGATTTTCTTTTGATTTTGAATATATTTTTCAATTGTTTCCTGAGAAATATGTCCCACACTTTCACAAAAATAAGAACGTGTCCAGAGCGTTGGGAGTCTGGTTTTCAGAATTGGGAACTCATCCCTTAGTGTTTTACTGGTACAACCTTTGAATTGCTGAATAACAAAATGAACGGCGTAAGTAGGACGACTTTTGATAAAGAGGTGTATATGATCCGGCATAACTTCCATTGTTACGATTTCTATATCAAGTTCAGTCGCCTTAGCTAAAAGCAATTCTTTGAGTCGGACTTCAATTTCTCCAGTGAGTACTTTGCGCCGATACTTTGGACACCAAATAATATGGTAGCCAATATTATAAACACAGTGAGAATTAGAAATATATCGTTTTGCTATTGTCATTTTTTACAAATAAAATTGATTAATTTGGTTGCAAATATACAATTAATTTATTATCTTTGCGACAGATACATAATATAAATCTATGCGAGCAACCTACAAATACAAAGTTTACACACAGAACCGTAACCATACGGTACGGTTCGACAAGCAGCTATCTACTGCCTGTTGGGTGTACAATCATTGTATTGCTTTGCATAAACGCTACTACTCGCTGTATCATAAATCGCTATCTGCAAATAAGCTCAAAGTACACCTTACAAAGCTAAAAAAGCAAGAAAAATACCAGCAATGGAATAAACTGTCTTCTCAATCCATCCAACAGATAGCCGAAAAGATTGATGATGGGTACAAGAAGTTTTTCAAGAAACAAGCCAAGCGACCCCCAACCTTTCGTTCCTGGAGGAAGTACAAAAGCATCACTTTCAAGAATACAGGATGGTCACTCAATGGAAACGAGTTTGTAATCAATTCTATTGGTTTGCGGCTTCGTTTTCACAAGTCAAGAGAACTTGATGGCATTATAAAAACTGTAACAATAAAGAAAGATGCTGTAGGCGATTTGTGGATTTGTTTTTCATTGGATAACGTACAGAACCAAACACAAATTCAACCCAAGACCGGTAAAGCGGCAGGGTTTGATTTTGGAATGAAAATATTCCTTACTGTTTCCGATGGACAGGAGATAGCATCTCCGCAAACACTGCTCCAAAACCTTGATAAATTGAGAAAAGTAAGTAACCATTTCTCAAGGAAAAGGAAAGGTTCAGCTTCGCGTAAAAAGGCAAAGCTTCAGTTAGAAAAGTTGCACCGGAAGATTGCCAACCAGCGGGAAGATTTTCAGTGGAGAATGGCAAACGATCTTGTCAAAAAGTATGATGTACTTTGCTTTGAAGATTTGAATATGAAAGGTATGCAAATGCTTTGGGGTCGTAAGATTAGCGACCTAGCTTTTGCGGCATTCATGAACAAAGTAGAGTACCTGGCTACTAAGCACGAAAAAGAAGTCAAGAAGGTAGACCGGTTCTACCCATCTTCCAAGACTTGCGGGTATTGTGGCCATGTGTACAAAGAACTGACATTGAAAGAGCGTTCGTGGACCTGTCCGAATTGCGACACTACACATGACCGGGATTTGAATGCAGCAAAGAATATTTTAATGGTGGGGACATCCACCATGGAGGGAGGGATAATAAGACCTGCGTTAGCAGGCTAATCCCGTTGATTCCCGAATCTCATGCGTTTCAACCGTGAGAGTATGTCAAACTCCCCTTCAAATTCGTTCATTTTAAAGAGAATTTTTTTAGACTTTTCAATGTTCCGAACGTGCCTGTAATTCTTTTTCGGCTTGAAAAAAAGATAGAGAAAGAAAGCTAGTGAAAAAAGAAGAAGCACTACTTTCAGCTTGTACGGCAAGAAAAAAGGGAGAAAAAACAACAGAATCATTTAATCAAATTTAAAAATTTTCGTTTTGATACCTTTTTGAAAGTCCGGGATGAACAGCTGAGCAAAGAAATGATACCATTTCATCCGCTGGCCAATCGAGATATCAAAGTGTTTTGATACCAAACCGAGCGAAGCCGGTTATTCCAGGAACAAACTTTTGGTATCATTTCTCTGAAATAAATTTATCAAAAAGCGCATTCAGGTCAACCCCTTTTTTTCGGAGAAACAATAAAAAGCGAGGAACGCTTTGCATTGAAGGCGCAGCCTCAATGTTATTAATCTGATTCGCAGAAAGATTAATTTCTTTAGAAAGAACAGTTTTTTTGACATGAACTTTTATTCTTTCGATTCTGAGTTCTTCACCAAAATGTTTTATCTTATCCATTTTTATGAGGTGTTGGATTAATAGGCTTATTATTCTTACGAATTTCAAAGTGAAGATGATCTCCGGTGCTTTTTCCGGTGCTTCCTGCAAAACCGATAGGTTGCCCCCTTTTTACTGTTTGATTTCTTTTAGCGTATATCTTTGTCAAATGACAATAATACGTTGAAAAGCCGTATTTGTGCTGAATGATAATCATGTTACCGTAGCCTTTAGCCGGAGCTGCAAACTTGACAACTCCGCTGGCCGAAGCATAGACAACCGAAGCGTATTCGGTTGCCATGTCGATACCTGAATGGAACTTGACAACTTTATCAATAGGATGATATCTATAGCCATAAGGCGAACTAATTTTATATTTTTCTTTTATTGGTACATCCGAAGGTATATATTCAAGTATAGTTGGATATTTCAAAAGTATATTTGTGATTGGAACAATACCATCCAAATCTTTAGCCTTTATAACAACATTTTCAACTAACTTTTCATTGCTTTGCGAATATACTACTATACTAATAAAAGTAAAAACTACTATACTAATAAACCTCTGCATTGGAAACAAGTTATTTTAAATAAAGTTTGTAATTAGCTTTCAGCGTGACTGTCTGGCGTTGTGCCTTTCTGCGGAATATATTTTTACCTGTATTCAAAGCAGCTCCTACAATACCCGCACCATTGACGGTACTCAACGCTTCGTCTGTCATGTCATTAGTTGCTTGGGTAGCATCTTCTGACTTTACGTTTTCCGGCAAATAAATACCTTCCATTCCATCCTTATCATAAACAGATTTGTTGAATGGCATTATACTGCTTCCAACAATAATGGACGATAAAGTGATATTCATTCTCGCTTTTGAGAATGTGGCTATTCCGAAAACAAATGAGTTTTTGGGAATAGTAATACCATCTACAACTATGTTTTCAGTGATTCTAAGTTTTACTTTAGCCCCTGAAGTTATCACCTGGTCGTTATGAATAACCGCAGAGATAAGATTATTCGCTACGGTTTGATTTCCGGCACTTAAATTACGACTACGACCGTTTGGGTTGGTGTTTACCTTTGGCTTTGCTGAAGGTTCTTGAACAGCTGAAACGGTAGGTTCTACCGTTGCGATCTCCTTTGCAACTTTAGCTTTAGTTTTTTTATGTTTCGGTGCTGCCGGTGGTGTTTGGTCAGTAGAAGTTTCATCTTGCGTTTGCGCTTTCTGGTTTTCCCTTAATTGCTTTTGCAATTCCTGAACTTCGGAATTGTCACCGTGATATGCCGGAACGGAACTACTGCCTGTTGATGTTGAAAGATTATCACTACTGTTTGTTTGAGTATTTTCGTAGCTCGTTTTGTTTTCCTGGGCTTTCATCATGTCTTCAGTGGTAAAGTCATTTTTTCTTTCAGCCCGCAAACTTACTTCTTGCTCTGAGTTATCTTTTGGTTTCTTTTTTTTGAGAGCAATAATGCCTAAAATCACTGCCAGACTAAAAATCCCCAGGCATGCAATGATTATTATTTTGGTTTTAGTTGTTTTGTCCATGACACATTTTATCTTACTGTTATTGAATCATTGCTTGCACTGACATCTGACATTCTTTCAATACGTTGTGTAAGGCTATTGAAGAAGAATCCTGTAACATTTTCAGGAAACTGCGGAGTAGATTTTATCATTTCCCCATCTGAAAAAATTCTGAAACGAATTACAGAACCATTTTCAGGATAAATGCATAGTATTGATGTGAAATTTACTTGATAGGGGCTATTTGCGCCTTTCACGCTTATAAGTTTTTCAAACTCACATTTATAGGTTACCCCATTCTGCAAGGCATCAGAATAAGCTTTATCATTGAAATACTTAGCAAAAATCACATTTAAATCTTTCGTATTGGCATAGAAAGCGGCTTTAGCTTGATTTCGTTTTAATGTCAATCTATCGAAAGAGTTTGTATATTGCGTTATCTGTGCACAGGTATTCTGCACTAAGGCATTAAACAAGTCCTCGTTGCTCTCTGCGTGGGTTTTCAAATACTCGCCGGAGCGTTCTACAATAACAACCTTGTCTAATGCTGTTGTACTTATTCCATAGCCCCAAATAAGGACTAAAACGACCACTGTAAAAGCGAAAAGCAAAGTGAGTTTTAAACTGGTTACGCCTTGTTTTTTTGCTTTTGACAATGTATCAAAATCAGTTAAAATTTTTTCCTTATCCATAATATTATAATAATTTTTCAACGAAATTTTGTGCTTTCTTTAAAAGACCCACTTTAAAAACAAACCCACACAATAGAGCCATTATACTAAAGCTATTTAAGTGCTCTATAAAAACCTGACCAAGTTTTACGCCCATTTGATTGGCTAAAAGAAAAGCAGGAATCATCAAGTAGCAAACCATCAAGTGTTTTAGATAGGTAATGCCATGATGTCTCAGGCTGTCGTCCAGAAAACAAATAATCGCTAAAGGTGCAACTATTTCGAGAAGCAATAAATACAGGTATCTTCCCGCTGCAAAGAAATAGAATGTATATTTAGTTGCCATAAGGAGTAATGTGTAAAACCATTTTTGTTTATCAGCCCAAAAATAAGCTAATCCAACACTAATGAGTGATTTATCTTTTCTATTCAACTCTTCTTTCATATAGTCTGCCACATATGTATCGCCCGCTTTGTCAACAGCCATATCAACGTCTCCACTATATTTTGCAATATATTCATTTTGCATTTCGCCAAATCCTTTTTCAACCACTTTAAATACAATTGGTGTAACTGTAACAATAGCAACAGTATAAATGTAGATATGAAATAACTCAAAAAAGTGCTTTACATTAGCGGGTTTTGTATCTCCAAATGCACTTTTATAAGCAACAATAAACTTCTTAACGACAACAATAACAGCAATAAAAGTCGCAATTCCGACTAGTGATTGTGACAATATATTTTTATGCAGGTCTGCATATACTGTTGTTATTGAAGAAAAATCGGATAAATTTGTAGTGTCTGCCATGATTTTTAATTTTTAGATTTAAGCGATTTTATAATTTTCATATTATTATCAAGTTCATCAAACCTGTCTTTTTCATCAAAAAAATCACTCATGATTGTTGCTGAATCCTTGTTTAAATCTCTGATAAATCTTAGTCGCTCTGCATCTGTCATTTTGACATCTGGAGATACTAAGGTTTTTACAAAGGCTACGTTTGTTTTGTTTGTTTCAAGAAGTTCAACTAATGAATTACAATACGCCTCGTATGCTCTCGCTGATTGAACATCCTTTCTTGAAAGTTCTTTACTTACATACGACACTAATTTCACCTGTCTGTCGATCATATCATATACCATTTTGGAATTTGATATTGTCGCACTCACTTTTGAATAGAAGTTAATGCTTTGCATTAATAAGTTTTTTGACTCAGATAGTGTTTGAATCTGAGTTGCTGTTTTAGATAGTGATTCTATCCATCCGGCTTTATTGACAGCGGTCTGTGTTGGATCACTAACCACCATCTGCGCTTTCGTTTGAAAGCAACAACCAAGAATAAAAATGAAAAAGATAATTTTTCTCATAACGAAAATCTTTAAATTATTTTTTAAGATACAATTCAATCGATTTTTCCATCGATTTTGTTTTTTTAAATGATTCTTGTAGTGCAGTCCACGTATCACCATCTGTTTGAAATGCCAAAAATTTTTCGGGAGATAGTTCTAAGCGTACAACTGTAGCGTAATTATCCTGAAAACGAATAAATTGCTCACTATGTGGTCGCTTACCGCTAAAATCATTTTTGATTGATTTCATTAAGTTTATGTGACTTTGATTTTTGATGTGGAATGTTTCAATTACACTGTCATAAACTACCTCAGTGGTTGGCAACACATATAGCAATTGGGTATTACCAATAATGCCTTCAGTAAATTCATTTTGCGGCAATTGGGCGGGTGTCTGGATAATAGTATATATTCCCCCGTTTTCTTTTCTTAATTTTTGGTAACAGAATGCCACTGTCGAATGTATGTCTGAACCTGAAAAATTATCTTTTATCTGTGCACTTTCGGCGTATTCGTCAAAAATAAGCGCTCCCCTGACTGATCGATCAGCAAGTATTTTACTTTCGATAGTGTCAAAAAGAATTGTCATGATAACGGAAACTAAGAAAGGATCTTTTTTGATTTTTGTTAGTTCAAAAATAACAAAGTCCTTTCTTGATATTTCTTCCTCTAATGTTGAAGGCTTGCAAACATTTTCATATATGCCACCTGGCATAAAATCACGACAAACATGCAAGAAACTTTCAACATCAAAAAACTCGTTTCTGATGTTTAGGTCATCAAATAAGGTTTTTTGTTTTTCTTTGACAAAAGTATAAAAGCTCGGAAAACTGTGCTCAGAAAGAACAGTCTGATAATAATACTTTATTATTTGTGTAAGCGATACGATTTGATTTGTGTCTGACTGAATAGATATTGTACGCCAATATTTTAAAACTAATTGAACCAATGTCTGTAGTTTTTCATTGGACAGTTTAGCGCCAGCCAAATAGAAAGGATTTATGCCTAAAGGTTCGCTTCCGTCGTAATCAAGATGCATGGTTCTCTCAGGGTATAATTGGCCAATTTGAAAAAAACTTTTTCCAAATTCAACAACAATGCATTTGACATATTGCTCAAGAAATTGTTGAATTATATTGAGAGAGCTGACTGATTTTCCACCACCGGTACCGGCAATAATAATTCCATTTCGTGCAGGAATGCGTTTCTTCTTTGCATCCCAAATATCCTTACGAAGCGGAATCTGTGAAATTCGGTCGTTAAAGAAAATTCCTTCTTCATCATTTTTGAAGTTGGTATAATTCAAATTGAAACAAAGTGATGAATGTAAATCGGATAAATATAAATAGTTTTTGTCCAAATTCACCTCTCGCCCTATAACGTTTCCAATATAGATATTGGTTAATCCGTCGAAACTTGGGATATAATATTTAAACCCTGCATTTGAAAAAACACCTTTTACATGTTCAATACTTCTTTCAAAAATTGTTTCGTCTTGTTCTAACAGCATTATATTGAAATGCGTTTTACACAAAACGTTATCCTCGTTTTGAATTTCTGTTTCATACTCTGAAAGTCCTTCATAGCGAAATTTAATTTGCTTATCAAATTCTCTATTTCTACCGAAGTTCAAAACCCGTTGCTTTAATTCCTCTCTGTAAGAATCGCCTGCAAAATGCCATATTTGATTGATAACATGCGAACAATTTAGATGTACTCCCAATCTTTCTAACATTGAAGCATAAAGTTTTGAATTGGCCGCTTGTAATGTATTATCAGGAACATATGTTTTCATTTTATCCGGCAGATAGTTTTCGTCGCAAATGGTAAAAAACATACCCTTTTTTTCTCCGATTCTTATTATATCTGTAAACTGCAAATCACGCAAAGCAGCATCATCAAAGAACCCATTTAGAAACTGATATAAATACTGCTTTATTTCAGTTTCAGAAAGAGCTTTCAGAGAAGTGCCTGTCATTCTATTAAGAATAGACACGCAACTTTCAACTTCATCTAGGAATTGACTCAAACGTTCTTTGTCAGACTTATTAAGATTTTCTTTGTAAGCGAGAGGGTTTTTTTGATAAGATTCAGATAAACTGTTCAATCCGGAAAGAGAAAAAGACAATACAGAAAAATGCTCTAAATACTCTCTACCGTCAAAGTGTTTTTTGTCTGCTCTTTGTAAAAAACTGTTTCCCTTAATCACATAGTCACCTACAAATTTTTTACGCAAAAAAACATCTTGTTTGTGCACATATCCGCTTGTAATGTGTTTAAAAGAACGGTATATATCATTATGCCTTGCCTCTATATCAGAAACATCTAACGAATAACACTCTGGATTATCCATTAAGAAAGGAATGGTTATTTGCCCTGTTTTCGTCAATATTGCATCGCCTACTATATCTAAAATACTGTATGCCTGTTGTGATGTTATTTCCATTATTTTATTGACTTTAATAAATCCCTGTTAGATATGCAGGTGGTTTTTTTGTTGAAATTAAGTTTATTGATGCTTGATTTTCGTTTCAAAATAAAGCAAGTACCCAAGTAAATTGCCAGTGAAAAAAAAAGGACTAAAAAAAATTGAAAGAAAGATGTATCTCCCTTTAATAATCCTGAAATACTAACAAATACAATCATAGCTAAAACACCCCCTAATACACTGCTTAGGTAAAAATAATTGGAAAGCATTCCATGTATTAAAAGGGGTGTTTCAAGACCTTTTCTGACTTTAAATTCCATAATAGAATTTACATTGTAGCGTGAAGGTGTGATGAAATATAAGTAACCATACCCACTAAAACAGCAAGACCAGCAAAAATATAACCCACAGTCCAGGCAACGTTCATAAGCCCTTCTTTCTTCTTCCCTTGACCTTCTTTATCATTGATAAGGTCAAAGTTGTGAATAACTGACCAGATAACACCTACAATAAGCAATATCCCAGCAATAGGCAAGATGTAATCATCCACAAAACTTTGCATAGTGGATTTCATAGTTGAATCCAATAAAACTGATAACAATTGAAATTTCATAATTTTTTTAATTTTAAATGAATACTATTTTAATTTATTGTAAAAGTAATAAATATATTTCTTATGAACAAAATATATTCCTTTTTAATTGAATTTATACTAATTTTACTTTGAAATCTTCTCCGATAACAAGCTTCCCTTCAATGGGTGTTCCGTCTTTTTTGGTGAAGCCTGTAAGAATCGGAGTTTCTTTGTCCTGGCAAAGCTGCGTTGCTTCTTCTTTAGTGATAGCCCTGCCCGATGTTTCTCTCCAAATGGTGAAGTCGCATTTGATTTCATCATTTTTGTAGTTGCTACAATTGTAAGCTTTCTTACTTAGGTAGATGTGGCCAGTGCCGCATTTAGGACACAAAACATCTAACTCTTCGTTTTTAAAACTTAGAATTACTTTGCCGTTATCAATTTTTAGAGATGCCGCAAATGGATTTCCTTCTTTGCTTTTGAAGTCAGTAAATACGTCTGTCTCTTTATTGTTTATTATCTGCAATGCAATTTCTTCCGTAATTTCTTTTGTTGAATACGTGTTGTAGATAATAAAGTCGCACTTGTCCTCACTGTTAACGAAATGGTTACATGCATAACCTGCTGTTTTCTTCACAATTTGACCTTTGCCACAAATAGGGCAAATACCCAATGTTGCTGTTGCTGTTTCTGTTTTTTCTGATGTTTCGCTCATACAATTTTAATTTTGGAGTTAATAATAGTTCTAATAATAATCTAATTTTTTTCTAATAAATTGCATGAATCTAATACTTTTGTGTTAGTATTGGTTTTCAATAAAGATTGAAGTATATTTTTGATTAATGAAATTTCTACCCTAACTGTCAAATATGAATAAAGCCCTCTGGAAATATGTTCTTGAACGCTGCTAAAAGATTCTTTAAATTCCTCTATATCAGATAACGCTTCAATTTCCTTTCCATTTTCATACGAATATATGTTAACTATATTTTTATTTTCTAGTAGTTGACCAATTTTTTCGCCTTCTTTAT
>Ga0302286_10001960_pt1 | contig 14632 bp, 13 predicted proteins | sample III_Fen_E2_3_FD_198765 | JGI IMG/M metagenome (GOLD analysis project Ga0302286, IMG submission 198765) | Peat permafrost microbial communities from Stordalen Mire near Abisko, Sweden - III_Fen_E2_3 | ecosystem: Environmental > Terrestrial > Soil > Wetlands > Permafrost | place: Sweden: Abisko...
ATAATATTTCATTTTCCTTTTTTTTATATGTTTAACCTGAATGCAAAATTAAAGGCTTTTGCTTTTCTAAGTGTATATGCTATGCGGAAAGTTGAATATATTTTGCGGAATTGTGTATTAAATTAGTTTACATTGCTACCCCTACGATTGTATCGTGTAGCATTACTAAATTGTATGTCTGTAAACGTAATAGTTGAATGCAAATATAGTGTTTTGTTTTTAACGGCGAACAATTTTCAACTCTTGCTTGAAAGTGTTGTTTTGTGTGGGTATTTCAAAGATATACATCCCACCGACAAGCCCGCACTTGTGTGCAAGCAATGGTTATATATCCGTGAGGACAAGTGTTTTCTTAATTGACTTTTGATAGGAGATTCACTATAGACCATTTTCAAAAAAAAACAAGATCATTGATGAATGTTCTGTCAACCCTGATAAAAAGCTAATCAGCAGGAAGAAAGATTGTGAAAATAGCACCAATTCCAGATTTACCTTCAGCGAAAATAAATCCGGAATGGTTTTCTACAATTTTCTTACATATCGAAAGACCTATACCTGTGCCTGGATACTGGTCAGAACTATGCAACCGTTTAAAAATAGTGAATATTTGTTCTGCATACTGCTGTTCAAAGCCTAAGCCATTGTCTGTTACTGTAATTTTATAATATGTACTGTCAGAAGCTATATTTAAAATAGGTGTTGTTTTGGTAATAACTTTCTCGCATTCAATCTTTATAATCTGCTCACTATGCTGTTTTTTGTATTTTAATGAATTGCTGATTAAATTTTTGAATAACTGTTCTATCTGAAATGGAATTACTCTTAACGCAGGTAATAGAGCACACTCTATATGGACGTTTTGTTGATCTATTTCTTCTGATAGTTCTAGTAATGTATTTTTCAGTAGTTGGTTTAAATCACTCTCCTCAAATATTTTATCAATTTTGCTCGTTCGCGAAAACAGAAGCAAATCATCTATCAATTTCCGCATTCTATCAACAGACGTCTCTATTCGGTAAAAGTAATTTTGACACGAATCAGACATGGTTGACATCTCTCTTTCTGCAATTAGTGAAATAAATGTTTGTATTTTTCGAAGTGGTTCCTGCAAGTCGTGACTTGCAATTTGATTAAAAGAAGCAAGTTCTTTATTGCTGAGTTCTAATTCACGATTTTTCTTTTCCAGAATTAAATTGTCTATATGTACTTGTGTAACATCTTTAATCACGCTTATATGTGTACTATATCCTATATTCTCAACGAATTTTCCAGTTGATTTGAAAAAACGTTCCTGCCCATCGTTGCGTATGATCCTGTAAAAACGGGAATAGGTCTCGTGTTTTTGTAAAAGATCCTGAACTCCAGTTGTGATAATTTGTCGGTCATCTATATGAACAAATTTTAAAAAATTATCAATAGTTGCTTCAAACGATTGAGGTTCGCAGCCTAAAAGTCGATATAAATTATCAGAATATGTAAGTTTGTTTGTTTTTAAATTCCATATTGAAATACAAAATTCCCCAATTATCTCTGCTTGTTTTATGGCCTCTGCAGAAATTAATAACTTATCATTAGATTTTCTAAGCTTGGTTAAATCTTTGTTAATTCTGATAAAAGAAAGGATGAATACAAATAACGTAAATAAAAGTAATACTAGGGTAATAAAAGGAGTAAATAATATTTCTTGTTTATATTTTATCTGGTGATTGTTGAAATTTGCCTTTTCCAAATCTTTTATTTGGTTAATCTTTGAATGTATATCATTCATTAACTTATTTCCACTTAACATGTTTCTGGCTAACAGTTCGGCCATCTGCGGACCAGAAAATACTAGCAATGAATTCGACAAGCGAGAAAATCGCAAATCAATCAATTTTTCAAGTTCTTCTACATCGTCTTGAAGATAGGGTTGATTTGCAGTGAGATTTTTTAGAGTTGCGAAAGATTTAGCGACTTGACTACGGCCATTAAAATAGGGTGTGAGAAAAGCACTATCATGGGTTATTATGTAGCCCCGTTGTCCGGTTTCTGCATCTGTTACAAGCTGTTGAATTTGTTCGAGCTGGATCTGAACTTTATAAGAATGAGACAATAACTCAGCAGAAGCGTCCAGTGAATTCGCATGTTTGTAAGAAATGCTGGAAATGAAAAGCAATATAAATAGCGATATTACAAATATAATTTTTAGAAAAATAGAATACTTGCTCATATGGATAGATGATTGATTATAGACTTAGCAAAAACCCATCTCGGTTTAGTCCGGAGCTTTGGTAGTGTCCGTTTATAGTGACTACTTTTTCCAACAACTTCCTAAGAGTATCGAAGTCGTGAGGTTTCTTTATATAAACATTTGCACCATTGATAAATGCATCTTCAATATCCTGTTCGGAAGCTGACGTGGAATAAATTGCTATTGCTATATGCTTTAAATAGTCTGTTTTTCTAATTTCCATCAAACATTCCATTCCAGATTTAAATGGCATGTTTAGGTCAAGAAAAAGTATATGTGGTAACTTATTCCGATTCACTGCAAGATGGTTCAGTAATTCTACTCCATCCTTTACTGTTTTTACGATCGTTTTTATTCTTATAGCTTCAAAAGCCTCTTTGAAAAAAAGGCGGTCGTCTTCATCGTCATCTGCGAGTAAGACATAGGTTGACTCGTTTTGCATTGGCGTAGTATTTATTGTTATCGCTAATTCGGCATTTTGTTATTCACCTGCTTCAATATCTAGTTCTTCAGTATTAGCAACGCGCATTTTCTTGATAATTCGCTTGAAAGTAGTGGGGGAAAGACCGGTTACTTTTTTAAACTGTCTACTGAAATGTGCTAAGCTACTATAGTTTAATTTCCAGCAAATTTCAGAACAGTTTAATTTAGAATTTATCATTAAGTGCTTTGCTCGTTCTGTCTTTTGCAATTGTGTGAAATTTTCAATTGAAGTAAAGGTAGTACTTGAAAACAGATTTGCGAGATAGCTATATCTATAGTTCAGTTTTTCAGATAGATATGTTGAAATATTCGTTCTAATATCCAGTTCTTCGTCCAAATAAACAAATTCAATTATTGCATCCTTTATCTTTTGGATAAGAATGTCTTTATTATTTTCTATAATTTCAATTCCGTAGTTGCTCAACCCTAACGTAAGCTCTTCTAATTTGTCGCATGAAATTGTTTCAGCTATCTCAACTTCACTATTACTTTTCAATATATAGTTCAATTGCAATCTCTCCAAATGTTCTTGCAGTAATTTTTTGCCAACAATATTGATATCTATTTGAATAATAAATCTCATCTTAAAAAGGATATTTACTCATGTAATTTAAATGCTATTGACATTGTCGCACAAGTAAAAAAATAAATAAATGCGCAATGAAAGAATTAGTTAATATAATAATAACGTAGATAAATTGGTTTTAGTTTATATTCATTCTAAATAATTGATCCCGTCCCTCCTAATATATCAATCTTATGGTTTGCAGAATGTTTCTGACCGTTGGTTCCCAACAACTAGCCCGCACCATTCTGCAAGTAAGTAATGGTTATATATCCGCGAGGACAGGGGTTCCATTCAATAGAACTGATAAGAAAATATATGCCAAGGAGCGATAAAAGAATCCAAAGCGACTATATTTTAATCAAAAAACAGAGCATCTTAATAATAAGTTAGAGCATTTTAATCATAAGTCAGAGCATCTTAATCATAAGTCAGAGCATCTTAATCATAAGTTGGAGCATCTTTACTCAAAGTCAGAGCATCTTAATCATAAGTCAGAGCATCTTAATCATAAGTTGTAGCATCTTTACTCAAAGTTAGAACAACTTTACTCATAGTTGTAGCATCTTTACCCAAAGTCAGAGCATCTTTACTCATAGTTAGAACATTATTTCACTTCAAATAAGAGTCCATTTAATAACTGTTGTCAGAAAGAATAATTAATTAAGAATATGTATTGTGAATGGAAAATAGTTTTTACCTTTTGGGATTAAATTATTTTTAGGACAACCCTTTTTTTGGTTACTCAATTGTATAAAAATGTAATGTATTGGGGTATAAAACAACACGCAACCATCAAGAGTATGATGATTGCGTGTTATGCTTATTTGAAAATTGACTGTCACTGTCTGAACCACGATTTTATCAGATTTCATTCTTTTTTATCTGATGTATCAGCTGAATCCAAGTTCAGACAATTGCTTCTTTGTCTTGTCAAGGTTCACAGAACCGCGCCAGCGGGGGGAAATAATTCTCATTATATCCAACCCTTTTTTATGGCTTTTGACACTAATTCAGCAGTAGATGAAGTATTAGTTTTAGCAAGTATATTTCGGCGATGATTTTTTACAGTGTTTTTACTGATAAAAAGTAACTCTGCAATTTCTTCACTTTTAAATCCCTGAATTACATGTCTGAGAATTTCCTTTTCTCTACGGCTAAGAATTTCTTTTGTTGGCAATAGAATCTTTTCAACCTCTACATTTATGTACGAAGGTTCACCTTCCATGCCAATGAACGAAAGCATTGGCGTTCCCTCAGTTTTAATATGGTTGATGTCGGTATGAATTCCTAGGGTTTTGTTTGCACCACCATTTTCAGTGCTCTCCAACGTTACTACCTGGTGCAGTATCCTGATATATTCACCATTGCTTTTCTTTACCCGATAATCGTATCGCACTTTATATTTAAAATACCCTGTTGGTGTTAGGTTGGTGAAGAACTCCGAGACTTTCTTTTCGAAACTTAAAAAATAGGGCAAATCATCGGGGTGTATAAGTTGAATAAATAATTCAGTTGTAAATTCATTTTCAGAATACCCTAAAATATTGGTCATGTTTGGACTTACATATTCAAGCTGTGCAGTGGCTAAATTAAAAATATAAAAGTAATAGTCGCCAATTTGTGTAATGCTGATAATTTTATTGTACATCTCCAGTTCAAGGACCAGGTTTATTTTATTGCCAACCTTAACAAGACTTTGCCAAATTACTTGCACTTCGTTGTAGGGTAATATTTTATCCATATTATTTGATTTTTGCAAATGGGCAGTGGAGATTAATTTAGTAATCTGGCTAAATCTTTAGACATAATTAGTAAAATAATGGTTAGTTTTTACATTGTATTAACATATAAAAAATGTATTTGTTCATCAATCGATTGAAATAAATTAATAATTAACAAAAATATGTATTGTATTATTTTTACACATATCTTACTAAATGATTGAAATATGCTTTTTATTATAGAATATTGTCTATTTTTTCAATAAAAATGACTACAAATGACTATTGTATTATAAAAAACAACCCTCTAATTTTGACTCGTTCTAAATAGATATTCACGAGGTTCAAAAAAAGAGCAGAATACATTTAACGTAGTCTAAATTTGGATAAATTAAATGAGTGTCAATATGATGGCTAGTGGATGTTCTATTTAGCCTATTTAGTGTGACAAACGAAAACCTGTAGTAAATAATATTGAAAACATTTTTCAATTCAGAAATGAATCTCAATTTAAAACAATTAGCACAATGAAAACAAAACTATTCAATTTGATATTGATTTTTTTTTCAACTACATTGTTGATAATAAAAGTCAAAGCACAAGATATTATCATAAAAAATGACAAGAGTGAAATAAAATCGAAAGTTATAGAACTTACTAGTACAACAATTAAGTATAAAAAATGGGAAAATCAGGATGGGCCATTATATAATATTGAAAACAAAGAGGTGTTTATGATTTTATATGCTAATGGTCAGCGTGAGATTATTAAACAATCTAATATGGTAATTGATGCTTCTGTCAATAATCACTCTGTAACAAAATCTAATATTAATTCAGTGCAAACTCAAGAAACCAATTATAAAAAAGATACAATAATTGATTTCAAGAATACAAAATTAAAATATAAGCCGACTCGTCTAAACTTTGGGTTATCACCTAATTTTAGCATTGGACCTGAATATGAATATAGGATTATTAAAAATATCTTAAATTTTGGAGCTGGTTACAACTATATTTTCTCAAATGATAAATCAATCTCAAATGATATGAATGGGATTGTATATTTAGGTTATTATGTATCAATCAATAGACTTATGAAAAATTATGAAAAGCAAGACGAAGGTTTATTTCCATTTATACATTTAGGGCTTATTTACTCAAGTTTTAAATACACGGATTTTTACGGGAATACACAATCCATTGGTGCATTCGACTTCGGGTCTAGTATTGGTGCAGATTATTTTTTCCCTTCTTTTACTATTTCTATTTCTACACTTAACTTCAATTATTTACGAGTGGGTATTGTTTTTGATATCTAAATACTCATATTTTAATTTTCTATATTTTACTATTATCTTCATATAATTTGCATATTTAATTCTTATTAATTAATTCCTAAAATAATATTTAAATGAAAATAATATATATATTATTCTATTTGGCTATAACATTGAGTCTTACAAATTGTAAAACTAACAATGATGTGGTTATAAATAATACTAAATCAATAGCCGACAATATTGCTGGGCTTTATAGTGGTACAGGAAAAAACATGCCTAATGGTATATTACTAGGAACTTATAAAGGTTGCGTAACACCTTCTGGTTGGGAAAGTAATCTAAAAACAGGTGCTTCTTTTGTAAACATCTCTAAGGTAAACGATAGTATCGTAAATATAACATTCTCTGGAGGTCCATTTTCAAACGATATATATTCAAATTTTAAAGTGAAGCAGAATGGCAATCTTATTAGTTTTACATCAAAATATAGTTCAGTTTATTTTGATGTAAATTCTAAATTTCTATCAATTTCTATGACGACTGGATCATATACTATAACTAACTCTTGTTTGCAGGGATTACCATATTATGTTGGAGAACAGGATTTTATAGATTTATCAACCTATATTTATATTACAGTTGGTCACATTGATTTTTCAGGAACAAAACAATAATATAACAAGAAATAGATGTGTATAATTTAATGCAATGACTAGAATGTTTTTATTGGTAAATGATTTCAAAGGACATGCTGAATAAATATTTAACACAGTAAGTGAGGAGTGTGGATGAATTGATGATTGTTTTAAAGGCATTGATTATCATTTTCAAAGAGGAGATTATAATAATTATGCATGAAAATGGAAGTGATTTGTTCAATTTAGAAACATACATAACAATCATGGACATTACAGTTATTGGATAAATAAGCCAAAGTACACGTATTGAATCTAATCATAGAGATAATATGGATGGAAACAGTTTAAGCGATATCAAAGTTTTTCTCCTAATTACCCTGAATTCTATTCACATAAGGGTTGGATACTTGGGATTTGGTGAACTTGTTTCATGTGAATATGCAATTTGTGATAAATAATTAATTTGACTTTTAAAACGACTCATAATGAAAAACAAAAACATAAAAGTAACTTTTGGAATTTGTATTTCTAGTATCATTTTGATGGTGTCATGCAAAAACGATAGTACTACTAATAATATTAACAACGATAGTAAAAGTACTATTCCAGAAATAATTGCAACTGCTTTAAATGCAAATGATAGTTTACAGCAATTTGCTAATACCTTCAAACTTTTATCCATAACTAATGCAGATGTTGCCAGCGGTATAACAATTCTAGCATTAACAAATAATGCTCTTATAAATCCTCTTAACCCTGAAAATTTAAAGGAATATATTATTAAAGGAATAGTTACTCCAACTGATTTATTATCAGGAAAAGGACTTACAAGCATTACAGGCAATCAAATCACATTGACAAATAATAATGGACATTTTTTTGCAAATGGTAGTATGATTTCTTCTTCACCAGTTATTATTTCAAAAAATTATTATCTGTATTCTATTTCTGGTTTATACAGTAATAGTGGTATCAGTAAATATGATGATCCACATAAAAATGAATATTACGTAAGTTTTTATTTAAATGGGAATTACATAAATTTAAAAGGCAGTGACATTACTACCTGGCAATTTTTTAGTACAAATAATTTTCCAACTCCTGTTGAAGGTAATTGCAGTTATCCAACTTATAATTCGTATAGCAGCGGACCTTCTCTAGTCCTTCAGGCATTTGCTGTTGATAATCCATTTTGGCTACAAATTAACAGGAAAAATTTTACGAGCTTACCTATTACAGGAGAATATACTATTTCATCTGCAACCTATGATGCCAGTCAGAATATCAATACTGGTAATTGTAACCTTGTGATTTATGGTGCTGTTTTTGGTTGTAACCTAGGCGATAACGATTCTTATGTTCATGTTAAAATAACTGAAGTAAAAGTTGACCAAAATCTTGGAATTGAAAAAAGAGGATATTACAAAGGTGAATTTGATGCCATTCTCTATTACACAGCAAGACAAGGTGCAGTAGCCAATAAAAAAATAATTACAAGCGGTAGTTTTATGGTACCGATGGGAGGTAATGAATCAACTCCCTTAAATGGCACTCCAACCAGTGTGGACAGAATGGCTATTCTTACTACCGGAAAATGGTATTTCAAGCCAACTGTTGAAGTTCACTTGAATGACAGCACTTTTGCACCATGTAATATAGATGATTATATAGTCTTTAGGACAAATGGTACATGCGATTGGAAAGACGGTAATATTGTCTGCGATCCAAATGTAAGCGGAATTGATCATGGAGATAACATCCCTTGGGTTTTTAAAAATAATCAAACTGTAATACACTTTGGAGATATAAATGGTGATGATATGACAATCACCGAAATCTCTAATAGTACGTTAGTATTAGGAGGAATAAAGTTTGCAAATGGTAATTAGAACGACGAAGTTTGAAAATGATTCTTTCTTCGCGTTTGGATTAATTGTATAGTTTAATTCTAAGTGAAATATAAATAGGACTTTACGCCTGAAAACTTATATGAATTAGAGGGTTCGATAGATGTAATTTGTTTTTATAATATACAAGACATAAACATAGGTCTTTCTTTTCTCTAATGAAGCTCGGTTCGGCGTAGTCTCCAGACTACGTTGTACTAAAATAAAAGCTCTAGCTTTTAATAGTACATCTCAATATGCAAGGCAGAGCCTTGCTTCTAACTTGACATAGTCTGGAGACTACGCTAAACATTATACCCTACACTCAACAGGGTAGCATTCACTGTTACAGTCTGAACCACGATTGTATCAGATAAAAGGATGTATCAGATTTCATTCTTTTTTATCTGATGTATCAGATGAATCTAGGTTCAGACAAATTCCCTTTTGTCTTGTCACGGTTCACAGAACCGCGCCAGCGGGGGTCTTTTTAACCACATAAATTAATTGCACTTAAAAATGTACATCCTCCATTACATTCAGTTTTAAGGCTACAAGATTTACAATCATTGTTGAATATTTTATCTCGATGTTCAACAAAAAATCTATTCTCTTTCCATATTTCAGAAATTGTATTTTTTTTCAAATCACCATAAAAATCTGTATTAATCATAAATGAACATGGATACATTTTTAGATCTTCTGATATAAAACTAGAAAAACGAGCAGCTTCACAAGACTCATAAAAAACCTTGTTTACATTCATATATTTAAGAATACCAGAAATTGAGCAACTATCAAATCCAATTTTTAAATGCGTTTTATTATTCTCTACACTTTCAAAAAAATCCTTTAAAAATTGGGATTTATTCAACAACAATTCATCACTGGAATTAATCGGTTTATAGTTCAGGAATATAATTGCATTTATTTTATTAAAAAAACCAGGCGGATTCTTTAACCAAGAAATTGCTTTTTCAATTGTATTCTTGTTTAAAAGAAAATGTATATTCGTCTTAATCTTAAATGTTGATACATAATCTACAATCTCACTTAAATAGCTATCATATGGATCGTATGCACTGATAGCCATTGCACCACAATAAAGTTTTGTCGCCTCAAGAATATCTTTACTTAGTCCTTGACCATTTGTAGTGTATGATGGTACTATGCCATGATTTACGGTCTCTTTAAGTATTTCTATAAAATTCGGATGTTGATTCGGATTACCACCACCTAACGCTATTTGTAATGTTCCAATTTCTTTAGCTTGTTGAATAATCTTGATATAATCTTCCAAATCTATATGTTTACCCTTACTATTAGAATTTCTATAACAAAATTCGCAACCTCTTTCACAGTAATTAGTTATTGAGATATCAATTAACTCTGGTCCGGATTTTGCCCAGAATGGTTCTTCGAATCCATCCTCTTCTGCGCGAATAAACAATCCAGTAGATTTGTTGAATACTGTAGAATAATGCTGTTCAACATACTTATTTATTACAATATTACCATCCATCATTCGTTGCATCAATAAATAAATCTTCAGTGTCAATAATAAAAGCATCGGTACAGAAAAAACACTCTATTGAATCATTGTCGCTATGCAATCTACCTGCGTAAACAACTTTGCCAGCCTTTTCTGCTTCAATTATTTTTTCTAAGGTTTCCTGTGAAAATATTTCTATAATGAATTTATTGAAATCTCCGCTTTTATTCCATCTATCTCCACCTACAAATTGTCTAACGGGTTCCAAATTGTCTTTAAGGGCATTAAATAGGTTTTTATATATATCAGAAAAAATAGACTTATCTTCAACACCTACAGAATTCATGAATTTTTTGAAATTAAAATCTCCTTCACTAATTAGCACAAAACAAGTGGAAGAACTATTGGTTACAAAATCAAACTTTATCTTCATTTTCTTTCATTAATAAAAAGTTAATAAATCTATCATATAGCTCATCTGAAAAAGCAAAATCTATAAACCCACCATAACCTGTCGATAATTCATCAAAAGCTATAATTATATAGTTTTCATTCTCTGCTTTTAATTGTAACATTTTTTTTAAAGAACCTTTTCTTACACAGTATTTCTTATAAATAAAGTTCTCCAAATTTGGGTATTCAACTTCATAGAATTGCTTATAATCATCTTCAACATATACGGCTTCCGAGAATATCCAATCATACATCCGAGAAAACATATCAGCTGCATATTTACCTTTTTGTACACCAGCCATTTCAACAAACAGATCTTTAGTTAATCTTTTGTCGACTACTAACAACGATTCATACGACTTATAACTGTATTTCATATCTTGCAATAAAATTATTTACTGATTCCTTTAATTTCTCACTTTGGCAGTTTAATATTTGTTCAAAATGTAATTGGTTATTATACTTTTTCCAATACGAAAAATACAGATAATTTATTTCATGTTTTATAGGTAAGAAGTATAGAATATATTGAAAAATATTATGACGACTCGGAGAAATGCTAAAATCTTCATTTCCCAAAATATCTTCAAGTCTTTCAATTAACTTTTCAAGCTGATCTTTTTCAAATCGATCATAGTGTGAATATCTTTTTTCTGGATAGATTTTATATACGTTATTTTTAAATTCATCGTCTGTAAGAGTTTCAAAGATTTCAAATAAGAGTTGAATATTAAGATTGGGAAAATCTTCTGCATTCCATCTTTGATATGCTAACGAAAATGTTATATGTTCAGATATATCACGATCGTTTAAAAATTTACTTTTTAGTTCTAATTTATCATCGGTAGTAACGTACTCGTCTTTTATATCAAAAATATAATATGGAAATACTTCCCCATACCAATCTTGTTTTCTTATAAAAGACGACAATTCAAAATTGCCTTTTAATCTTTCCATTGAAAAGATAAAGGACATACAACCTTCCTTAATTCGGGATTTATTATTTATGTTTTCTTCAATAAATAAATAGAATTTGTCTTTTGAATTTTCGTATAAATTATTTAGCAAGTAATCTGTTATTAAAAAATCTCTAAACTCATCGAATGTAAAATTTACAAATTCTTTATTTCCAAAAATACCATTTTGCTCTTCTATGTCTTTCCTTAATAAGATATTTTCATCTAAAAATCTTATGTAAATATCTCTATTTCTATTATCCGTCTTTAATAAAGAGTCAATAGGAATATTCTCAAATGCTTTATGTTCTATCATGTATTCAATGATAGCTGAAAATAGATTTTTAATATCGAATTCACCAATAATAGGTGTTGTGAGGGTATCTTTCAATCTATTGTTGATTTCAAAACTCTTCAAAGAATAATATTTTTGAAATACTTCCTCTTTATAAATATGTGTTAATGTTGCTATATTTTGTCCTTTGTTCGCCTCACTAAATATTCTTAGCAACAAAAAATTCGTCACGAGTTCTTTATAAATATCATCAGATATATGATTAATTTTGAGGTTATAATAAGAACAATATGATTCATATAAACAACGTTTATGATTATCGTCTAAATGGCTATTTATACTATCTATCTGTATAAGGCTCTCCTTAAAATCACTATCTAATATATTTTGAAAATTATTTTTAAAATATTCTGTCCTACAGGTAAGAACAACCTTCACGTGTTTGTGTTGTAGAATTTCATTTATAAATAATTCAATGTTCTGAGATAATTTTGGGGGATTGGTATTTTCGTTAAGACCATCTATCATTAAAATAAAAAATGTCTTATTAATCTCACAATATGAATCAATACGAGAAAATATGTCACTAAAAGTATAATCGGATCCAGGGAAAAGCCTTTTAGAAATTGAAGTATATAAATCATTTGCATCTAATTCGTACCCTGTAAGAAATAAGCTCGGTATATTTCTTTTTAATAAAACGTTTTCAGCTAAATCACATAGAAAGTTAGTTTTGCCCTGCCCTGCATTTCCTTTGATTATTATAATTTTTGATTGTATAAAATGTAAATCATCAATCTTATTCTGAATTTTTCTGGTAAAACTTGATGATGCATTGATTCTATTACTTTCCAATTCATCATATTTACCATGCAAATAATCATTTAATAACGATACATTTTTATTGAGTTCATCGTTTGAAACATTGAAACTACTATTCGAAATTAAGTCTATATTAAAATCGAAATTAATATTTTTATTTTTTAGAATCAACTTCTTACGTAAATAGTCGAAATTAAATTTTTTAATTTCACCAATTATCCTATCTATAAATAAATAAGGAGCAATGAAATATCTTAAATGATCTTTCAATTCATCTATCTCGACAAAGGTATCAGGTATATATTTTCCAGAAGTAATTTGTTTTCGAATTTGAAACTCTACTTGCTCTCGTGTTTTATTGACAACTATTTCTGGGGTTAATTCTGCCTTTTTTAATATCTCAATAATACTATCAATTTTTTCTGCTAGAACAAATATTCTTGACTGATAATTCTCTGCTATAAATAGTTTTTTTAGTTCTTTATTTGCTTCTATTTTACTTACAAATAATTGAAAGAAATTTTCAATTTCTTTGTTGGTAGGAATTATGATATTTGGATTATTTTGTAATTCGTTACTTATATATTCTGAGTTATATTGATAATTATTAAATAAGATATGCTTAACAAGTATGTCATCAAGAATCTTTGAATAATAGAATGGGAATTTTATTCCATCTTTTTCATATGGGTGTGAAGTTTCAAACTCTCTAATAGTTTCATCAATTGAATTCATTAATTCAACTTTGAAACTTTTAGGCGGAAACAAGTTTTTCCAAATACGTTTTACCCAAATTTCTTCTTTAATATAATGAGATAAAATGATATTCCCAATATATAATGTAACAGTTGTTGCAGTTAGTACCATATTTTTTCTTTTGCACTTCCAACTGTACTTCACTATTCATTAGCTTCAGCTGCAAAGTGTCCTGTATTTAACTTAGAGTTATGTTTTAAACTTTTTGAAACAAAGGTATGCTTCAGTTTAAGATTTTCTAAACCATTAATTTTATTGCATTACCTTTTCCAAAGTTTTTTGAGGGATTCATCATATTCATTTTTTGCTTTTTTACCTATTCTTCGTTCGTTTTCAAGTTATATTGTAGAGTTGCCTTTATTTTCGCATTTTTCATCTTTCAATTTTCTTTTCTATTGGTAATGAGATTTAGTCTAAGGTAAAGAAGTCGCTTTCTTTTTTTTCGGCTTGCACCCAACACTTAAATATACCTATCTGGGTATATTTTACTTATATCTATTGTAATTTACTGGGTATATTCCTTTATTTGTCAGGATATGTGCAGTAGAGTTGCGCATATACCTACTTTATAAGTACTTGTTTTTTGCCTAACTTATTTTTTTGCACTCCAAAAATACAAACTCTTTTTAACTCCACCAACAATAATTATGTTTATTTTGAAATTTAGATTAAAAATACTTATTTGTCTTAGATTTTAGTATGTGTAGAAGCTATAGGGATATATAGTTCTGTTGCGGTGGTGGTTAGATGTGTGGTGCAGGCATATAGCTGCTGCTACAATCTACAAGGATAAGATGTGCTAGTGCAAGGATGCTATAAGATAGTGCTATTTCAGCGCTACATAGTGTAATTTTAAAACGTCCTTGTACTTTTTTATCGCTACATAGTGGCTTGACGAAATGAAATAGTGGCTTGACGAAATGTCAAGTTAGCTGGAAGTGGTTTTGTCTGTCTGTTTTTCCTTAATTAAATGCTTTTCTAAAATCTAATGGTGAGAGCTTGGTTTTTGTTTTGAATAAACGGCTAAATGATTGTGGATGCTCAAAACC
>Ga0302286_10001963_pt1 | contig 14613 bp, 10 predicted proteins | sample III_Fen_E2_3_FD_198765 | JGI IMG/M metagenome (GOLD analysis project Ga0302286, IMG submission 198765) | Peat permafrost microbial communities from Stordalen Mire near Abisko, Sweden - III_Fen_E2_3 | ecosystem: Environmental > Terrestrial > Soil > Wetlands > Permafrost | place: Sweden: Abisko...
GCTTGGTTCTGGGTATTTAAACGCAAAGGATATTCATTTTAATGAATGATCATTTTTATTGTAGCTAATGGGCTTTTTTATATTGGTTTTATTTGTTCGAAAGCAATAAATAAAATGTTTTATATCTGAATTGAAAAGAAGACGGGCTTTGTGCCCGCCTTCTTTTGTTCGTTAAAGAGAGTTGTATGAAGCGAGTCCTGATAGTTGGGGCGAGTTCCATGCGACAACTATTTATAAATTAAAATGAACACATGAATTATTTAGTAAAGAGCTATGATGAGTTGGGTATAGATGCAGAAATCTCTTTAATGGATCCAGTTGGCAAAGTAAAAGAATTTCAGGTAATATTGCATGTTTCGCCTCAGATAATCGGCTTTTTTCAGCAGATTATTTCTATTCAGTCTGCATTAAAACTGCTTTTGAAGGATGAGTTATTGCAGAATGCAGTTCCTGTTTCTGCTCGATGTTTTTTGAGCGATGCGGCTAATCAACAATCGCACATTTCCACACTGTCAGAGTTGTTGGATTGCACGATGTGTATTGTGCAACAACCACCTCTTGATGGCAGCAAGTTGGCGCTATGGCTGCAACTCCAGACTCATGTATCAAGAGGTAATGACGGTTTGCCATATTATGAACATAACAGTTATCACCACTATTATACCTCCGCTGATTGTGGAAAGAAACGGAGTATATCCGAAGATTCTTATCATCAAACTCTTGAATTACTCGAAGAATATGAAGTTCAATTGGTTGAACGTGGTTGCACCATTAAAAGAGATTGCATCCGAACCTGGTTTTGTGTGCGCGACGTGGATGTAAACTATCAGGGAATAGTGAAAGCACGCAGAGAGAATTTTATTCAACACGGGTTGACGAAAGATACACACTATATTGCCAGTACCGGCATTGAAGGGAGCAATGCAAATCCTCAGGTAAAAGTGCTGATGGATGCTTATGCGATACGAGGATTGGACGAAGGACAGATTCGGTTTTTATACGCTAAGGATAACCTGAATCCTACTTATGAATATGGCGTAACTTTTGAACGAGGTGTTTATGTTGATTTTGGTGACAGACGCAAAGTGTATATCAGTGGCACCGCAAGCATTAATAATAAAGGAGAAATTATGTATCCGGGCGATGTGGTGAAGCAGGTTCATCGCACTTGGGATAATGTGGAAGCTTTATTGAATGAGGCTGACTGTACGTTTGATGATATTGCACAGATTATTGTATATTTGCGAGACGTTGCAGACTATCAATGCGTAAAAGAAATGTTTGACACCAAGTTTGCAAATGTCCCTAATGGGATATTGCTTGCACCAATATGCAGAGCTGGTTGGTTGGTGGAGATGGAGTGTATCGCCATAAAACCAATTCAACAAAATAAGTATAGAGACCTGTAGATTAATGAAACACCTCATTCCATTTGTAATATATTGTACGCTAGTGGCATGCATGACCGTTGCAACATTTGTGGCAAAAGGCTCTGATGTAGCAAGTATATCGATATATGGTTCGTGGTGGTTTATTGGTGGTTGGATATTCCTTGTACTAGCGTCTGCTTTTTTATTTTGGAACATATTGCGGATAAAAAAGGCAAATTTATTGCTTCATGTTTCTTTTATATTGATTTTTTTAGGTGCATTGATTACCCATTTTTCAGGGATAAGCGGTACAATTCATCTTCGTACGGGGCTACCTGCTAAACTGTTTATTGAAAAGGGAACTGACAATATTTGCGCTCTACCATTCACACTTATTCTGAATAATTTTGAGATAGAAAATTACCCGGGAACTTCTGCTCCCAAAAATTATGTAACACAGTTGACAGTCAAAGATGGGAACGAACCTCTCAAAGCCACCATTTCAATGAATCACATCTTATCTCATTGCGGATATCGCTTTCTGCAAAGCTCCTTCGATGAAGATAAAAAAGGAGTAATTTTGGCTGTCAATTATGATCCGTGGGGTATCTGTTTTTCATATATTGGCTATTTTCTTTGTCTGATTTCTTTTATCTGGGTTTTATCTGCCAAAGAGGGTGAATTCCGTAAATTACTGCACCATCCATTATTGAAAAGAGTTACTTTTGTATTGATAATCTTGATGGGATGTAGTTGTGCTCAAGCTGCAGAAAATCATGTGATTACAAATAATGTTGCTTGCTTGTACAATAGCGCCAGTTTTCATATCGTATTGTATCCCATCAATTTAATATTGGGATTGTTGGGTTTTTTGTTTTTTCTATTTGCGGCGATAAAAAGGAATGACTCGCAAAATTCTAATCTGAAATTGACCCCAAAATTTATTCAACCAATTTCTAAAGTGCGTTTTGGCTTGTGGATAGTGCTGTTGTGTGTCTTTTTGGTTCAGACTTTTTTGTTGGGGTTACGTTCGTATCTTGCAGGAAGGCTGCCTTTTGCAAATGGATTTGAATCGATGCAACTGATGGCGTGGCTTGTGATGCTTTTCTCCTTACTCTTTGGACGAAAACATATTTTATTGCTAAGTGGTGGATATTTACTCTCCGGTTTTGCCCTTTTGGTCTCTTCTTTGGCGCAAATGAGTGCCCAACTTACGCCGTTGAATCCGGTTTTAATATCGCCTTTGCTTAGTCTGCATGTGTCGCTGATGATGATGAGCTACACCTTGTTTGCATTTACAACGCTAATTGCTATCACTTCAATTATTTTAGATTATAACAAGTGTGCAGAAGAAGTGATGCGTCTGACATTGATTTCTCATATTTTGTTATACCCGGCACTGTTGTTTTTAGGTGTAGGTATTTGCGTGGGAGCGGTTTGGGCTAATGTGAGTTGGGGTCAATATTGGTCGTGGGATCCGAAAGAGGTGTGGGCGCTTATCACCTTTATTGTGTATGCCTTAGCACTTCATACAGAGGTATTAAAAATAATGAATAAACCGCTTTGGTTCCATTTTTATATGGTTTTCGCATTTTTTACTCTACTGATGACCTACTTTGGAGTGAATTATTTTCTGGGAGGCATGCATAGTTATGGAGGATGAGCCGATGTTTTTTGCCAATAATCATTTTCAAAATAAACCATGAAACGAGTCCCGGCTTTCGGGACGAGTTCCATGTGTCCTTAGCATAAAAAAAAATGAACGCATGAATAGAGTTATAAAACACATAGAATTAATACTGTCAGCCCTATTTGGTGTGGTGGTGTTTTACTTTTTTGCATTCCCTTATCAAAGCCATTTGCACTATCAGGAGCAGTTGCAGATGTTTCTTTTTACATCCGATTATTGGGCGGATTTAATGAGTCGTCCCGGCGGTTTGGCCGACTATCTGGGGACTTTTTTTACTCAGTTTTATTATTTCTCCCTGCTGGGAGCATTGATTATTGCCACTTTATTGGTGCTGCTACAGTGGCAAGTGAAAATTTTGGCCAATAAGTTGAAACAAAATTTATTGTTCCTTCCTTTGACTTTTATTCCTTCGTTGCTGTTTTGGAGCGCATTATGTGATGAAAATTTTTTATTGTCAGCCGTGATTGCGGCAAACCTTACTTTACTTGCAGTACAATTTTATGCTTACTGGAAGAAACCTTTGGTAAGAATTGCCATAGCCATTATATTGTTGCCTATTCTCTATTGGCTTGCCGGTGGTATTTTCTGGGTATTTGGTGTAATGTGTCTTTTGTTGGAATGGGGCACTTTTAAGCAATTGTCGAAAAAACAATGGATAATGTTTCTTATCGGTATGATGTTGATCATGGTTGCAGCGCCATTTCTCGCTAAAAGTTTTCTCCAATATCCTTTTTCACGTTTGTGGTGGGGTCTCTCATATTATCGCTATCCTGTTATATCTCCATACTCGTTACTGGCAATCTGGGTATCACTGCTGGTTGTTCCTCTGCTTTTTAAATGGATACCAATCGTTTTCAAAAAGGGAGTGAAAGTGATGTATATTTCTCTGCAGGTCATTGTCCTTTTTGTGATTGGAGTGATTGGCATTCGCATGTCTGCCGACTGGAGTAAAGAAGAAATCATGGCGTATGATTATGCCGTGAGGATGGAGAACTGGAATAAGGTAATTGATATAGCTAATCATAAAGATCCAAGAGCTCCGTTATCGGTTACTTGCCTGAATCTTGCACTATGTAAAATCGGGACAATGGGCGATTGTATGTTTCGTTATTTTCAAAATGGATCCGAAGGCTTGCTTCCAACATTTCAGCGAGACTTTACGATGCCTTTTGTGGCTGGCGAGGTATATTATCATCTCGGTCTTTTAAACACCTCAATGCGTTTTGCATTTGAGGCAATGGAGGCTATTCCCGATTACAAAAAAAGCAGTCGTGCATTTAAGCGAATTGCCGAAGTAAATCTTTTGAATGGCGAAAATAAAGTGGCGGCTAAATATCTTCATCTGCTGCAACATACGTTGTTTTATAGTAAATGGGCAACCGAAGCTTTAGAATGTGTGGGCAATGAAAAGAAAATTGATGAGAACCTCGAATGGGGATTATTAAGAAAATATCGGTTGACAGAAGATTTTTTATTTAGTGAAAATCAAAAGGATCAGATGCTTGGATTATTATTCATGCATTGTAAAACAAACCGGATGGCGTATGAATATCTAATAGCATATACATTACTGAACAAGGATCTAACTCATTTTGTGCAATACTTTCCGTTGGGTAAAGACTTGGGATACAAAGAGATTCCGGCACATTATCAGGAGGCCTTGCTCGCGTTTTGGGCTGGAACTGGACGTAATTCGAGAGATTTCCCGTGGCCAGTAAGCTCTGCAATTGGCCAACAATTCAATAATTATTTGAGGCTGAGCAGTTCTGGAATATATGCTGAATCGCAAATTAAAGAATCATTCTCCCAAAGTTACTGGTACTATCTTCAATTCAGAAAATAGTAGTATTTGTGATAAAAAATTACTGAATGTAGTGATAATGCCATTAATTTCCAGGCCATATAACCTTAAACAACATATTATCGTATGAGAAATAATAAAATTTATATTCTACTTCTTCTGATTTTACTTGTTTCCTGCAAAGAATCGGTGAACTCACCGGTGCAAGTCAATGCAAAACCTTCTTTATATCCTGACTATACGGATGTGACGGTTCCGGCTTCGATAGCGCCGCTGAATTTTACCATCACAGCTGAAAAATTTGACCTGATTGACGTGGTGATTACCGGCAGCAAGAAGGGAGAACTGCATGTACAGAGTAATGAGGTGATTCAATTTCCGAAGGCTGAATGGAAACAACTTTTGACAGAGAACCAGGGAGCAGATCTTAAAGCGGTGGTCAGTTTGAAACAAGAAGGAAAATGGAAACAGTTTCAACCGTTTGCAATTCATGTCAGTACTTTGCCGATAGATTACGGATTGGTGTATCGTATGATTGCTCCAGGATATGAGGTGTATAGTAAAATGGGGATTTATCAGCGCAATTTATCTGATTTTGACCAGAAGGCGATAATTGAAAATACGCTGATACCAGGCACTTGTGTCAATTGCCATGCCTTCAATAAAAATAATCCTGCTTCTATGACCCTTCATCTACGGGGATCGCATGGAGCCACTATGTTAAAGGTAAACGGGAAAATGGAAATGTATAACACGAAGACTGACAGTACAATTTCGTCGTGCGTGTATCCATATTGGCATCCTTCAGACAATTATATTGCTTACTCTGTCAATCAAACCAAGCAGGCTTTTCATGTGGTTCGCAACGAGCGTATTGAGGTATTTGATCAGGCTTCTGACATTGTGGTGTACAATTTGAAAACTAACGAGTTACTTTCATCTCCTCTGTTGAAAACCGATGCATTTGAAACTTTTCCTGCTTTTTCGCCTGATGGACGAACTCTCTATTTCTGTTCTTCTAAGAAACAGGATATTCAATCGAATTACAAAAGGATAAAATATAGCTTGTGCAAAATAGCTTTCAATCCCGAAAATGGAATGTTTGGAAATAAGGTTGATACCTTAATCTCGGCAGCAAACACAGGTAAAAGTATCTCATTCCCTCGTCCCTCCTTTGATGGTAAGTATCTGATGTTTACACAATCTGATTATGGCAATTTTTCTATTTGGCATCGCGAGGCAGACCTTTATCTTATGTCGCTGCGTGATGGCTCTGTGCGACCGATAAAGGAGGTGAATAGTACTGAGACCGAAAGTTTTCACGACTGGAGTAGTAATTCTCACTGGTTTGTTTTCAGCAGCCGACGCGGTGATGGTCTATATACCCGGCTTTATCTTGCTTCTATTGATGATAAAGGGTTGGTATCAAAGCCTTTTCTGTTGCCTCAAAAAGATCCGCGTTATTACGATGCTTCACTTTTTTCATACAATGTGCCCGAATTTATTACAGCACCTGTGAAATTAAATGTGGACGAACTGGAAAGCAAAGCGCTTGCCAAAGCGCGGAAACAGATGAAATATGGAAAACCCTAGTCCTTACAAAATCAAGTGATGTATAGGATTAGGTACATGTTTAAATATTTGCTTGATTATTAGATTTTAATACAAAGGCACCACTTTTATCGAACAGGTGGTGCCTTTGTATTAAAATAACGCTTAATTGATAGACAATTGAACCGTATACGATTACTCAATCAATACTGTTATGTTTTCAGAGCATCATTTTACTGCAAAATTATACTTCAAAAGTATTATACTTTGATAAAATTGTACTTGAGCCATTGAAGAATGAATTTTATATTTGCATAATGAATTTTCATTACAGATGCGATTTTACCGATGCTTTTTCTTCCTTGGAACACAATGCTTGAGAAAAATGCTGACTTAAGTAAAATATTATTTAAGTGTATGATTATTAATGCAATATGTTTTTTGCATTTTCACATGTTTGTTTTTTCTAACCACTATCCATGAAAAAAACATTGCTTCTTTTGTGCTGTTTTATTGCGCTCTATGCAGCAGCTCAGCCTGCATTGCGTTTACCTGCCATTATTAGTAATCATGCGGTATTGCAACAAGCAAGCGATGTGAAACTGTGGGGCTGGGGACCAAGCACCTACCCGGTGAAAATAAGCTGTGGCTGGAATCCTACCGATACTATTTTTGCTAATCCCGGAAAAGATTGTGCCTGGAGTACTTCTGTGAAAACACCTAAAGCTGGTGGGCCATATTCAATCACCTTTATCAGTGGCAATCAAAAAGTGGTGATTGACGATATTCTGATTGGCGAAGTATGGCTTTGTTCGGGACAATCGAACATGGAATATAGCTTTTCATGGCCGCAAGGAGTGCTCGATGCGGGCGATGCGGTGGCAAAGTCGGCTAATAACGAGATTCGCTTTTTCCAAATATCACATCTTTATAATGCTTATCCTCAAACCAATTGCGATGGTGTGTGGAAAGTCTGTTCGCCCGAAACGGTGAAAGATATGAGCGTGGTGGGCTATTTTTTCGGAAAAAAAATCAATGAACAGACCAAATCACCGGTAGGACTTATTGCCTCGTATTGGGGCGGTACCAGTGTGCAGGTGTGGACTCCCAAACAGACATTCGACCGCGACCCTGAGTTGGTGAAAGCTGCTAATAATCTTAAGCCGGTAAGTTGGTCTCCGGTGGAACCCTCGGTGATTTACAATGCAATGATATATCCTCTTGTACCTTACCGCATTGCTGGTGCTATATGGTATCAGGGTGAAGCCAATACAGATAATCCTGAAGTATATGGCAAGTTGTTTGCAGCGAATATTAAAAGCTGGCGCGAGGTTTTCCAAAACGATTTTCCCTTCTATTTTGTACAAATTGCTCCATGGAGTGGATATGGAGGCATAAGCGCTGCATTGCTCCGCGAACAGCAGGAAGCCTCTTTGGCATTGCCTAAAATCGGCATGGTGGTGGTTGGTGATTTGGTGGATAACGTGAAAGATATTCATCCGCGAATTAAGAAAGAGGTAGCCAACAGATTAGTCAACATGGTATTGAAAGAACAATATGGTGTAAGCGGCTTACAACCCTATTTCCCTCATTTTTCTACTTTTACAATAAACAAAAGCAAGGCCATTATCTCGGTTACTTCAATTGGAAAATTGACTTGCAAAGAAAAGGAAATTAGGAGTTTTCAGATTGCCGGCGACGATAAGAAATTTTATCCTGCCACAGCAGTAATCGAAAAAAATGGAGCCATAGTCGTCTCAAACAAAGAGGTGCAAAATCCGGTAGCAGTTCGCTATTGCTTTACCAACGATGGAATGCCTAATTTGTTTGATACAAACGGGTTGCCGCTTGTTCCATTCAGAACCGACAAGTGGTAATTATTTCCAAAATTTCAACACATACAATGAGAAAAATAGTATTCACTTTTATCATATTATTAGCATTGACAACCATATTAAGTGCTAAATCAAACAATTTTGTGACTGTTAAAGACGGTCAATTGATGCGCAACGGGAAACCCTATCGTTTTATTGGGATGAATTATTGGTATGGCTCATTGCTGGGAGCCAAACCGGGTGACAGGGCACGTTTGAAACGAGAATTGGATTTTTTGCAAACTCACAATATAAGTAATTTGCGCGTAATGGTAGGTGCTGAAGGCATTTCGAGGAATGACTCGCACCTGAAATTTTCCTTGCAACCAAAACAGGGCGAATATGACGATAATCTGCTGGATGGTCTCGACTATTTTATGGCTGAGGCGGGTAAAAGGGGCTTAACCGTTGTGCTTTATTTGTCGAATAATTGGGAGTGGTCGGGTGGTTTTGCCCAATATCTTGAATGGAATGGAAAGGGTGATTATCCTTATCCCACGGTAGCCGGGTGGAGTAATTTTATCTCGTTTGTAGGCAAATTCTATAGCTGTCAGGAGTGTTTGGATGCTTTCAACCGTCATTGCAAGTTTATCATCGGCCGTACAAACCGCTATACGAAAAAGGCTTATACAGCCGATCCGGCAATAATGGCTTGGGAAATTGCTAATGAGCCGCGTCCCGATGGAGAAAAAAACAAAGAAATTTATAAGAAATGGATTGGAGATGAGGCAAAGTATCTTAAATCGCTGGATAATAATCACTTGCTAGCTGCTGGTACCGAGGGTTCAAGAGGAACGGAAGATGACATTGAGCTTTGGAAAGCAATTCATACTTATCCTGATATTGATTATACAACCATTCATATTTGGGCAAAAAACTGGAGCTGGATTGACTTCGACAATTTTGATAAGACATTTGCCGAAACAAAAGAGAAAATGCAACAATATGTGCACAACCATGCTCAGATAGCCGCGCAATTGCATAAGCCGATGGTAATTGAAGAAATTGGCTTTCCACGCGACAAGCATCTGTTCAATCCTGAGTCCAAAACTCTATCGCGCGACCAATATTTCAAACTTCTATTTAGTTTGATGGATGGCACATTGAAGAGCTTTCAGGGAGTCAATATCTGGGCTTTTGGTGGCGAAGGACGTGTCTCTGATACCCAGTATAAATGGAAAGCGGGTGATCAATTCGTGGGTGATCCTCCACAAGAGGAGCAAGGATTAAATACAATATTTGATACCGATAATTCTACCTGGAAACTGATAAATCAGTTTAATCCGGTATCAAAAAAATAGGCAAATAGAATTGTCTTTTTAGCACATGCTCTGTGGCAATACTTGTACCTTTGTCATTTAATTTTAAAATAAATGATAGAATGAAGAATTTAATGAAAATCAGCTTATTGATTCCGCTTTTATGCGGATTTGTGTGGATGACCGGTGGAGTGCAGGCTGCTACTCAAACAAAAAATCTTGTTTCACATAAGACTATAGCGGCCAACGATGCCAACGTGGAGTATATAGGCCGCACGCTTGAAAAAGGGAGAACCGTTCAATTCGACTGGACAGGGGTGCACATTCGTACGCAATTTACAGGTGGCTATCTGGCAGTGGCGATGTCGGATACCAAGGGCAATTATTATGATTTGTTCCTTGATGGAAAATTCTCTAAAACATTTAAGGTCAGTGGTGATACTGTAATTACTCTGGCATCTCGTTTGTCGGCAAAAGCACATCAGCTATTACTATTCAAACGCACGGAGGGTGAGCAGGGAATTGCTACAATCAACGATTTTATTTTGGCAAAAAATGGAGCACTAATAAAGTGCAGCGGCACTCCGGTACATCGAATTGAATTTATCGGTAATTCCATTACCTGTGGTTTTGGCACCGAAGTCTCCAACCCAAAAGCACCTTTTTTACCATCAACAGAGAACAGCTATCATAGTTATGCCTCCATTGTATCGCGCTATTTCGATGCCGATTATCATCTGGTAGCTCACTCAGGGCTGGGTGTAGTCCGCAATTATGGGGATAAAAAGCCCATTTCGGAGCAAACCATGCGTCAACGCTTTTTGCATACGTTCGATATGAATTTGAATATTGATTGGAATTTCTCGAAATGGAAACCCGACGTGGTAGTAGTAAAATTGGGAACCAACGATTATAGCAATCCGGCAATTTGTCCCACAGAAGAGCAATTTGTGAATGGTTACCTCGATTTGATAGCATCCATTCGGAAAGCCTATGGCGAAATTCCAATCGTGTGCATGTCTTCGTGTATGTCGGGTGATAAATTATATCAAAGTGTACAAACAGTGGTGACAAAATCGAACGATAAGAATATTCACTTTGTAGGACTAAAACCAGAGCTTCTTAACTGGAATACCGATTTTGGTGCTTGTGCACATCCCAATTACGAAGGTCAAAAGAAAATGGCGTTGGTGTTAATACCCAGCTTGTCAACCATTATGGGTTGGTCGTTGAGTAATAAGCCTGTTGAATGAGTTTGTCTTGATTCTTGACTCTGTTTTGAAAAAATACTAAAATGAATATGAAGTTGATTCTTTCTATATTTGGTCTGGGTTGTCTGTTATCAACAACCGGACGTGCTGCCACGGTGGATGCAAATGCAACCAAAAAGACAAAGGCTCTGTATGCAAACTTAAAAAAGATTGCTCAACGAGGTATTATGTTCGGACATCAGGATGATGCCGTATATGGCATTGGCTGGAAGTATGATTCCGGTCGGTCGGATGTGAAGAGTGTTTCGGGCGACTATCCTGCTGTGTTTGGTTGGGAGTTGGGAAACCTTGAGTTGGGACGCTCGCATTCGCTCGACTCTGTAAGTTTTGATACTATCCGCACACGCATCAAAGAAGTGTATAGTCGTGGTGGTGTAAACACAATCAGCTGGCATGTCAATAATCCCTTAGGAGGAAATGCATGGAATTGCAATAGTACGGAAGCGGTAAAAAGTGTACTACCCGGTGGAGCTCAAAATGAGTTGTTTAAGGTGTGGCTTGATCGGTTGGCTACTTTCATCGGCAGTCTCAGAGATGACAAAGGCAATGCAATACCTATTTTGTTTCGTCCATTTCACGAACATACCGGAGGCTGGTTTTGGTGGGGAAGCAAGCAATGTACTCCTCAGGAATACATTGCTTTATGGAAATACACAGTAAAATATCTGATTCAAACAAAAGGTCTTCATAATTTATTGTTTATCTATTCTCCTTCATCAGTAACAAATGCGGCACAGTATTTTGAACGCTATCCAGGTGATAATATGGTGGATGTCTTGGGAATAGATATTTATCAATTCGGGGGCAAAGAGGGTGCCGATAAATTTATCGGTGAAGTGCGCAACTCACTCGAGTTTATGACAAAAGCAGCAAATTTGCGAGGTAAAGTTGCTGTATTGAGCGAAACAGGTCAGGAAACAATTGCGATGCCAAACTGGTGGACAGAAGTTATCTATAAAGCAGTAAAAGATTATCAAATTGCCTATTTCCTTGTGTGGAGAAATGCATACGACAGACAAAATCATTTTTATGCACCATATCCTGGTCAGACAAGCACCGAAGATTTTGTGAAGTTCAAAAATGATCCAAAAGTCTATTTTGAAAGCCGTTTGCCAAAAATGTACAAATAGCAACTATCTTTTATCAATTCAAAAGCAATATCATTTTAATTAATATATATGAGCGATTTTAATCAATCTCTGAACGCGCTGTTTCTGCAGCACGAAACTCTTCTGTCGCGTAAAAATGAACCTGTATTCGGAAATGGTGTACTTGGTCGCTATCGATATCCTGTATTAACGGCAAAGCATACTCCTATCATTTGGCGTTACGACTTGAACCTTAAAACTAATCCTTTCCTCATAGAACGGATTATGATCAACGGCGTTTTTAATGCCGGAGCTATCAAGTGGAATGGGAAATATCTGGTTGTGGCACGTGTGGAAGGTGCTGACCGAAAATCATTCTTTGCGGTGGCTGAAAGTCCAAACGGGGTAGATAATTTTCGCTTTTGGGAATATCCTGTCTCTATGCCTGAAACTGAAGGGGAAGATACGAATATTTATGATATGCGTCTGACTGCTCACGAAGATGGATGGATTTACGGAATTTTTTGCAGCGAGCGCAAGGACCCGAATGCTCCCGCAGGCGATTTATCATCGGCTGTTGCATCAGCAGGCATTACCCGCACCAAAGATTTTATCACCTGGGAACGTTTACCTGATTTGAAATCAAAGAGTCAACAACGTAACGTGGTGTTACATCCTGAGTTTGTGAATGGCAAATATGCACTCTATACCCGTCCGCAAGATGGTTTTATTGATGCCGGAAGCGGAGGTGGAATAGGTTGGGCGTTGATTGATGATATTACTCATGCCGAAGTACTCTCAGAATCGATAATTGACCATCGTTATTATCATACCATCAAAGAGGTGAAAAATGGTGAAGGTCCGCATCCTATCAAGACTTCCAAAGGTTGGTTACATTTAGCTCATGGCGTACGTGGTTGTGCTGCAGGTTTACGTTATGTATTGTACATGTACATGACCGATTTAGAAAATCCGTCAAAACTGATTGCTTCACCGGGCGGACATTTTATGGCACCCGAGGGTGAAGAAAGAGTAGGGGATGTATCGAACGTACTATTCTCAAACGGATGGATTGCTGATGAAGATGGCAAAGTATTTATCTATTATGCATCCTCAGATACCCGTTTGCATGTAGCTATTTCTACAGTTGATAAATTGGTGGATTACTGCCTCAATACCCCCGAAGACGGTTTCCGTTCGGCAGCATCGGTAAAAACAATCAATAGCTTGATTGAAAAGAACAAGCATTCTATTTATTGATAGAGCTTTATACTTTGCAGAGACAGAAAAATCATAATCAAAAATAAACTATGATAACAGTTAAGAGAATTAGTTGGATAACGGTATTTCTTTTTATACTGCTTCCGATGCAGGCTCAAAAATTTCAGGGTTTGGCCAAAACACCACCTATGGGATGGAATAGCTGGAATAAATTTGCGTGTGACGTTAGCGAGGCTAAGATTCGCGAAGTAGCTGATGCAATGGTTGTTTCAGGGATGAAAAATGCAGGTTATCAATATATTGTAATTGATGACTGCTGGCAGGTGAGCCGCGATACTCTTGGTTTTATTGTGGCCGATCCTCAACGTTTTCCATCAGGCATTAAAGCGTTGGCCGATTATATTCATTCCAAAGGATTGAAATTTGGAATCTATTCCTGCGCCGGAGATAAAACCTGCGCCGGTCGTCCTGCAGGTCGCGGACACGAATATCAGGATGCGTTGATGTATGCAAAATGGGGAGTGGATTACCTCAAATACGACTGGTGCAACACCGACAAACTGAATACCGAAGGAGCTTATATCACTATGCGTGATGCATTGTATAGTGCCGGTCGGCCAATTGTGTTTAGCCTTTGCGAGTGGGGAAATAATAAACCCTGGTTGTGGGCAAGTGCAGTAGGTCAACTTTGGCGCACCACAGGCGATATTTTCAATTGTTTTGATTGTGAAAAAAATAATGGAACCTGGTTTGCTCATGGTGTATTACAAATACTTGATATGCAGGAGGGCTTACGCAAATATGCCGGATCCGACCATTGGAATGATCCCGATATGCTTGAGGTTGGCAATGGTATGGTTGTGAATGAAGACCGAGCTCACTTCACCCTTTGGTGTATGCTTGCTGCTCCACTCATTGCCGGAAACGATTTACGCAATATGTCACCTGAAACAAAAACCATTCTGACAAACGAAGAAGTCATTGCCATTAATCAGGATTCATTGGGGATTCAGGGATTCAAATATGCGTCCAAAGATAGTGTGGAGACATGGCTTAAACCGCTCTCTAAAGGCCAATGGGCAGTTTGTGTGTTAAATAGAGGGAAAGTATCAAAAAACTTTTCACTCGACTGGAAAATATTTTCAGTGACTGATTCTCTCACTCGACGGGTGCTGAACACAGCGGGGAAAGAGGTCTTTAAAGTGCGAGACATCTGGCAACACAAAGAGCTCGGTGAAACACGCAAATCTCTAAACACAGAAATTCCGGCACACGACGTATTATGCCTTAAATTGTATAAATAAATACCATAAAACACACACAACAACATGAACATTCAGAAAATTAGTTTAAAAGAAAAGATTGGTTATGGTTTCGGAGATGCGGCTTCGTCGATGTTCTGGAAACTCTTCGGAATGTATATTATGTTCTTTTATACAGATATCTATGGTATCCCTGCCGCAATAGTGGGAACCATGTTTCTGATTA
>Ga0302286_10001964_pt1 | contig 14613 bp, 12 predicted proteins | sample III_Fen_E2_3_FD_198765 | JGI IMG/M metagenome (GOLD analysis project Ga0302286, IMG submission 198765) | Peat permafrost microbial communities from Stordalen Mire near Abisko, Sweden - III_Fen_E2_3 | ecosystem: Environmental > Terrestrial > Soil > Wetlands > Permafrost | place: Sweden: Abisko...
CGAACGGCCCGATCCTGACTATCGACCTGCTGCCCGACAACATGGTTGGGCGCGGCGCCAAGCTGGCGCTGATGGAACATCGTCCGGATGCGTCGCTCTTCGACATTATGGAAGATTGCGAACGGCGCATCATTACCGACATGCTGGAGAAGTGCGGCTGGAACCAAACCGAAGCAGCCGACCAATTTCGCGTACCGCTCTCGACTCTGAATCAGAAAATCAAGCGCCTGAATATCGAGATCAAGAAGAAGGGGCGCGAGTAAAGATTTATTTTCCAGGCAAACTTGCAAGGCCGCTCCGCGCTGGAGCGGCTTTTGAATGACTTGGAGTTTTGGTAGCCGCTCTGGTGATGCGATGCTCTTTTCGGGGGTTGGTTCTTCTAGCGGCTCGTTGCTCGCCACTGCGACCGACTGCTGGCAACTGGCTGCTGGCAACTGGCTACTAACAAATTTCCTATCATGTTTCAAGAATGGTTACTAAAGTCTTTTCTCCACCACGATTTTTGCTGACATCCCTGCTCAGCTCAGTTACTCGTGAAACCAGCCCGCAACGGGCTTCGCTCCGTCGCGCGCCGACACCGCCTAGAATAGGTCCGTGCGCAAAAAGGAAAACAATTCGGAATGAATACTTCGAGCTGTCGTCTTACTCCGAGATTGCCTTACGCCCTCGCGCTGAGTCTCCTCCTCTGGCTCTCGTCGGCCGCGCTTGGTGAGTCACGTTTTGTCCACACCTCGGGCACGCAGTTAATCGACGGAGCTGGGCATCCCCTGATGTTAAGAGGCACGAACCTGGGCAACTGGCTGGTGCGCGAAGGGTATATGTTCCACTTCGAGGGCGGGCCGCAGTCGGCGCGCGAGATTGAGGCGCTTACCAATGAACTGCTGGGGCCGGAAGAGTCGGCGAAGTTCTGGAAGGCTTACCTTGACCGCTATGTCACGCGCGACGACATTCAGTTTCTGAAGCGCGCGGGGTTCAATTCCATTCGCGTTCCGATCCACTACAAGTATTTTGAGAGCGACAATGCCGAGGGTTTCCGCCTGCTCGATCGCGTCGTGGAGTGGTCGCGCGAGTCGGGCTTGTATGTCGTGATTGACATGCACGCCGCTCCCGGTGGACAGACCGGAACCAATATCGACGATAGCTGGGGTTATCCGTGGCTGTATGACAGCCCGCAAGAGCAGCAGCGCACGATTGATGTGTGGAAGCGCATTGCAGCGCACTACCGCGACTCAGAGACGGTGCTAGGCTACGACCTGCTCAACGAGCCGATACCCCACTTCCCCGAGCTACAGAAGTACAACAGCCAGTTGGAGCCGCTGTACCGGCGCATGGTGGCGGGCATCCGCGAGGTGGACAAGAACCACATCGTCATTCTGGGCGGAGCGCGGTGGGACACCAACTTTTCGGTCTTCAGCCCGCCGTTCGATGCGACTGTGATGTACACGTTTCACAAATACTGGATGAAACCGGAGCGGGCGGAAATCCAGGAGTACGTCGATTTTCGCGACAAGTATCATGTGCCCATCTGGATGAGCGAGTCGGGCGAAAACACCGATGAATGGATCACGCAGTTCCGCGAGCTGCTGGAGAAGAACCAGATTCCGTGGGCGTTTTGGCCGTATAAGAAGATGGACAGTCCGAGGTCGGTGGTTTCGTTTACGAGGCCCCAATATTGGGATGAAATTGCTGCGTACGCGAAGTTACAGGGCGGCACTGGAGATGCCGAGAAGCATCTGACAAAGCGTCCCTCGCAGCAGCACATTAACGCGGCGTTCGCGGAGTTGCTGGAGAGTGTACAGTTCAGCAAGTGCAGGGTCAACGACGGATATGTGAAGGCGCTCGGGCTGACGGCTGCGCGGTAGAGCAGCGGTGCGAATCCCACGTTTGCCAACGGCAGCAAATATGGGCCACGGGAGCCCGCAGCAGGCAAATACGAGTCACCTGAGAGGGAGAATCTGGATGAGTCAACCCACCAATTTAGTTGAGCCGTGGTTAAGCGGTACTTTGACGGAAGTGCCAGCGGTGCAGAGAGCGGTGCTGCATGCGTTGCAGGCTGCCGAGGAAGATCTCGCGAAATGGTGCAGTGAGCTTACGGATGATGAGATTCAGCAGCGGCCCGCTGGCTTGGCCTCGGTCGCATTTCACTTGCAGCATATTCCTGGCAGCGTTGATCGGTTGCTGACGTATGCCGAAGGACGCGAGCTGTCGGCAGAGCAGCTTCAGGCAATGAAGGTGGAGGGCTCTGCCACAACTTCCGCTCAAGCGGCTCTGCAAGCGCTATCGCAGGCGACTGCAGCGAGTGCGGAGCGCGTCCGGCAGTTTGATGAGGCGCAACTTGAGGAGCCCAGATATGTCGGCAGGCGGCGAATACCGACCACGGTGGGTGGACTGCTGGTGCATGTGGCCGACCATACGCAACGCCACGTCGGACAGGCGGTGACTACGGCAAGAGTTTTGCTGGCGAATCGAAAGCTGGGCTGAAGAGCGAGCCTCTTGCAACTTTGGGAGCAGTCAGGCACTATGCTTGCTTGTTGATTCCAAACGTCGCGATGCGCTTATGAGTTCTTTCGCGTCGCACCGCGGGAAACGACGTCACGCCTATGAATCAAGAGATCGCAGAACGTGTCCAGAAAGTCATCGCCAAGCACCTGCGAGTTGAGATCGACAAGGTCCCGTTGGACGCCACGTTCAAACAGTTGGGCATGGATTCGCTCGACGGCGTGAACCTGCTGTTCGAGGTCGAAGACGAGTTCGATGTCTCGATCGACGACCAGGACGCCAAATCCATCACGTCGCTGCCGGAGATGGTTGCCGGAATTGAAAAGCTGTTGGCCCGCAAAGAAGGCACGGCGGAAGCGGCCCCTCCCATACAATGATCCGAGTCGCGATCACCGGCCTCGGAGTCATTTCGGCCATCGGCAACAACGTTTCGGAATACTGGGACTCACTGCGACAGGGACAGAGCGGCATCCGTCCCATTGAAACGCCTGGATGCGATGAGTTGCGCTTTCGCAACGGAGCCGAGGTTCCCGGCTACGATCCAACGGCTCACTTCGACGAGAAGCAGATACCCTTCGTCGACCGCTTCGCGCAATTTGCGGTAATCGCCGCGCGCGAAGCCGTGCGGGATTCTTCTTTAGAGTTGACGCCCGGATTGCGCTCCGAAGGAGCGGTCATAACCGGAGCGTGCGTCGGCGGACAGAACACTTCTGACGAAGGGTTTGTCAGCCTATACAAACAGGGGAAACCGCGCGTCAATCCGCTAACGATTCCTCGAACGATGGGCAATGCCGGAGCCAGCCACATCTCGATGGAGTTCGGGCTGACTGGACCGGGATTTAACCTGTCTACGGCGTGCGCATCGGCCGCACACGCTATCGGATTAGCTTTCTGGCTGGTGCGCTCGGGCGGCGCTCCGATGGCTATCACCGGTGGCAGCGAAGCGCCGTTCAGCTTTGGCTTCCTGAAGGCGTGGGAAGCGATGCGCGTTGTGTCGCCAACCACGTGCCGGCCGTTCTGCCGAGACCGCAATGGGATGATTCTGGGCGAAGGCGGCGCCATGATGGTGCTGGAACCGCTGGAAGCGGCACAAGCGCGCGGCGCCAGGATTTATGCAGAGCTTTGCGGGTTCGGCATGTCGTCGGATGCCAGTCATATTACTCATCCCTCGACACAAGGTCCGGCGCTGTCGATGCAGCGGGCGATCAAAGACTCGAACGTCAATCTGTCGCAAGTGGGCTACATCAACGCGCACGGCACTGGCACAGAGGTGAACGACGTGACGGAGGCGGAAGCGATTCGCGAGGTGTTTGGCGCGCATGCTGATAGAGTCGCGGTGAGCTCTACCAAATCGATGCATGGGCACGCGCTGGGCGCAGCCGCGGCGATGGAAGCGGCCGCCACGGTGCTCGCGCTTCATCATAACGTGTTGCCACCCACAGCACATTTCACGGAGATTGATCCGGCCTGCCAGCTCGACGTCATCGCAAATCAAGCGCGAGCGGCAAGAGTCGAGTATTCGATGTCAAATTCTTTTGCGTTTGGCGGGTTGAACGCGACGCTGGTATTTCGACACGTCTAGTTCAGTGCACGTGTTGGACGTAGATTGAGTGGACTGGAAGAGCGACTCTTTTACAACTCTTTCAGAGTTTATGTGAACCGTCGAGCAGTTACCTCAGCAGCTAAAGCCGAATCCTCTTCGGCGCCGAAATGCACGCCTGAAGGCGCGCTCCACCCACGATCTCTTCCGAACAATTCCTGGAAAAGGCGTCACGTTTATTTCTGCAGTGCTGCAACCGATTGGCTTAGAAACCGTCTATCTATAGGTAGATAAAAGCCAGGAGAACCAGTGAAAGTCTCTGAAGTTTTGCAAGCGTGGACCAGTATTTTGGCTGGCCGCTGTCCCTCGATTTCCATCGAAATTACACGCGAGTGTCCACTGCGATGCCCAGGATGCTACGCCTACGAAGATGAGCACTTGGGAACCTCTGGAGTTACGCTGCGTCAGCTAGTGGATTACAAAGGCAGCGAGTTGGTGCAAGGAACTCTCCGCCTGGTTGAAGAACACCGTCCGCTGCATGTTTCGCTGGTCGGCGGGGACCCGCTGGTACGCTACCGCGAGCTCGAAGAGTTGCTACCTGAGTTAGACCGCCGCGGAATTCACGTGCAGTTGGTAACCAGCGCGTTCCGCCAGATTCCCGCGCATTGGAACAAGCTGTCACGTCTTAACGTTGTGGTCTCCATCGATGGACTGCAGCCGGAACACGATGCCCGGCGCAAACCGGCTACGTATGAGCGAATCCTGAAGAACATCGCGGGAACGAAAGTAACGATTCACTGTACGGTCACCGGGCAAATGATGGACCGTCCGGGATATCTGGAAGAGTTCACGCGATTCTGGAGCGGGCAAGGTGAAACAAAGCGCATCTGGTTCAGCCTGTTCACTCCTCAGCAGGGAGCGATTGCCCCAGAGATTCTGACGGCATATCAGCGGCGGCGCGTCATTGAAGAGTTGATGGAGTTGCGCGAACGCTATCCGCGGATCGACATGCATCCACGCATGATCGAGGAGTTCCGGAACCCGCCTGCATCGCCGAAGGACTGCATCTTTGCACAGACGACGCTGACGTTCTCGGCGGACCTGAAAACAAAGATCACGCCTTGCCAGTTTGGAGGCACGCCTGACTGCTCGCAATGTGGCTGCATCGCCAGCATGGGCCTGGCAGCGGTCGGACATTATCGGGTGTTGCCCGGTGTCACTGCAGGAAATCTATTCGCTTTGTCGGTACTGGTTGGAAACGGAATGAACAAGCTACGTTCGCGGCGCGGCCAGGAAGAGACGATCACCTATCCAGAAGTTGAGGCGGAAGAAAAAGTGGCATAGGGCGTCATTCGGAAATGACGCCCTGCCTTGAGTTTACCGAGGCTGGATGTCGGCTAGTGCCCATTCGATTCGGTCAACCTCGTCGCGGATGACCCGAATGGCCTGCTGGTGCGCAGGAAACGGCACGGGAGGAATGGCCTCCACGGCGTGACGAATCCTGTAATTACGATCCCAAACCTGGTTGATCTTCGCCGAAGTGAGCAGCCGCTGCTGGTAAATGCGCTTGGCGAGCTTCATGACAATCCAGGCGAAGGCCAGCCCGAACATCATCTCGATCGGAAGCCTATCAGTAGCTCCATCGAAATCGAAGAATAAGAGACGGTAGACCGCTTCGCCAAGTCCGAGCGACGCGAAGATTACCGCCATGCCAACCAAGCCCAACGTCAGACGGTCGACGGGACGCAGCTCTGCAGCCTGATTACTGTTGCGATTCTTTACGAGTTCCATGAGTTCACCGAAGGTGTGAGAGTTCACAAACCCTATTGTCCTATAAGTTCCAGTTTCTGTGCAGCAGGAATCGTGGGAAGCGCGGAATCATGTAACTGTAACGATCTGGAGGGCCGGCGAGTTAAAACCCCGATCCGTTGGAAGAAAACGAGCGCTTACGCCGCTCTGAAGCGCGGCACTACCAATTCACGCGTGCTGAAGAGCGGCTTTCGGCTCATACACACAGCACGGCTCTTCGGCGAACAGGTTGCCGGTCATGGCGTAAGACCGGGCGCGCGAACCACCGCAGATTTCGCGGTACTCGCACTCACCGCATTTCCCTTCGAGGTTCTTGCTGTCGCGTAGCGAGCGAAACAGCGGGGAGTTGCGGTAGATATCGGAAAGCGACTGACGGCGCACATTGCCGCCCGATACCGGAAGGAATCCGCTGGGGTAGACCTCGCCGAGATGCGAGATGAACACGAAGCCCTTGCCGTCGTTGATGCCCCGCGGAGCCCGTCCGATACCGTCCTGCGTTTCCACACCCAGCGAGAACTGGGGATTGCGCGGAAAGCTCTCGTCAGCCTCCTGGCCTAACCGCCGGGCCTCGGTTCTTCGCTGCAACAAATAGCGGCGATAGTGCTGGGCTTCGGTGCTCTTGATGTCGAATAACACACGACGCGAGGTTTCGAAGAGCTTCTCAAACACCTGTTCAAACTCCTCGGCTGAGATCAAGTCAATGTCGGAACCGCGTCCTGTTGGCACGAGAAAGAAGACGCTCCACAGCGTAATGTCGAGGGATTCGAGCAGCACGATGATGTCTTCAATCATCGTGAGGTTATGGCGGGTGATGGTGGTGTTGATCTGTACCGGAAGCCCGATTTCACGCGCCCAACTCACGGCGTCGAGAGTCCATTTATACGAGCCGGGCACGCGGCGGAAGGCATCGTGAATCGCCTCGGTGGGGCCGTCAAGTGAAACGGCAAGGCGCGCCAATCCGGCGGCCTTGAGTCGCACAATGCTGTTGCGGGTGAGCAGCGGCGTGGCGCTGGGCGTCAATGAGATGCGGACGTTGCGGTCCGTGGCGTACTGCACCAGCTCGAAGATGTCGGGGCGCTTCAACGGGTCGCCGCCGGTGAGGACAAAGACCGGAACTTCCATGCTGGCGATTTCATCGATGAGGCATTTTGCCTCAGTCGTGGTCAGCTCTTGCGAACTGCGGAGAGGTTGGGCGCAGGCCCGGCAATGGACACAGGCAAGGTCGCAGGCCTGGGTGGTTTCCCAGATGGCAACAAATGGCCGCTCGTCGAAATCGGTGTTCCCTCGCATGTTGGCTCCGTTCCCGAAATGGTCTTTGTAAGCACAACAATCGCAGAGGCCAAAGGACGCGTATGTGACGATAGTCACGGCAACTCAAAAATAAAGGCAACTGTTAGGGCAAGTTCGAGATAGGGGCAAAAGTCACACCGGGGCGTGATTTGCGTCACAGCTTGTAAGTTCCCAATCGACCAGAATTCAAGGCATAAAAGGAAGCTGACAACCGAGCCGAAGCTTCCCCGGAGGTCTTAATGTCGGAAGATAAGCGAGACGTGCTGGAAGTTCTGCGCTACGAGCTGAATTTTATCGAGCAGGGTGGCTATGGAAATTGGTATAGCACTCCTTGGGGCCCGGCATCTATCTTCCAGGATTCGCTCAGCTGTCCGAACCATGGGGATGCCACGCGTCCTCACGCCTGCCATGAGTGCCTGCTGTACGATTTTGTGCCCGCGGAGTTCCGAACTGAGGATGTCCCTTGCCATCATATTCAGTTAAATAAGCAGGGCGATACCATTTTGACCCAGCAGACCGAAGAGGAGCTACGGGAGAACGTAAAGCACTGGCTGAAACGTACGATCGCTCGCATTGAAAACGAGCGGGCCAAAGAGAAAGCAGCGGAGCAGGTCAAAGAACAGGTTAGGTAGTAGCGAGCGCGAAAAAACGGCGGATTCAGTAGGAACCTGTTCCGAATTGGAACTGGGACGCTGATTTAGTGCTCCCTCGCCGTCCGACGCCGGCGGTTCCGCAGCTAGAATGAAACGATTACCCACTCCGGGAGTTGCCATGACACGTTCGTTTGCTTCCCTTAATCCGCAGGAAGCCCTGCACGCTGCCGTATTCGTCGAAGAACGCAACGCGGGCATCTATCAGCGGTTCGCTGAGATGTTTGCCGAGTTTCGCGACCCGGAGTCGCTGGAGATCGCCAGCGTCTTCTGGGACATGTCGGTGGAGGAAAAGCGACATAGCAGCCTGCTCCAGAGCCGTTACGTGGAGTACTACGGTAATGCCCGTTGCGCACTCACCGAAAACGACCTGCAAGAGATGATCGAGGTCCCCAACCTCGAAAGCAGCGATTTTTTCGCGCCGACGGAATTACCGAAGCCGCTCGCGCGCGAACGCGCTCTTAAAGTGGCGCTGGATGCCGAAACGAACGCCCAGGAGTTTTATGGGCAATTGGTGGAGCGGACGGAGGATGGGGAACTACGCCGCCTCTATATTGAGCTGGCGACCATGGAAGACGGGCACGTAACTTATCTGCAAGGAATGCTGGCTGCATCGACGGTGGGTGACAGCGAAGTGCACTGAAGGGCAAGAGCCGCCACCGATTTTTACGGATTACACGGGTAAGGATTGGGCTAAAACAGTAGCGGTAGCCCCCGGGCAGTCTACCGGCTTCGCATGTGCTCTGCATCGGGAAATGCCTGGAACTCCACGGTGCGTTCGCTGGCCTGATCTTTGCCCAGAGCGTCTGCCTTGTGCAAAGTGAGCTTGCCCTTCAGAACGCGATAGCCTTCCTCGCCCTTTTGCTTGCCGGCCACCGTGGTTACGGTGCCATCGAACTCATACCACACAGCATGAATCGTCTTGGTCTTGAAGGTGACATGATCGCCTTGCACGGATGCCTTGTCGAAGAACTGGTCGATGAACGTGCCTTTATCGTCTTCAGTGTCGCCGAATCGCGAGACGAATCCCGTGAGCTGGCCATCTTCCAAGGAAAGTTGCACGAACTCGCCCTCGCGCAGGAAGGTAAACATGCCGGAGATGTCGGGTGAGGCGCCGGCAGCATTTGAGGGACTCTGCGGCTGAGCGGGTGCTGCGAAGCCGGAAACGATAACCAACGATAGAACCAGCGGTCTTGAGCCGCAGAACATCCGACGGAGCATGTTTGCACCTTGGTCTTCCATGATGTCACGGCGAGACGAGATGCGAAAGGATGCGGACCCCGTACGGGAGTCGGAAGTGTAGCAAATCACGTTGAGGCTGCTGAAGAATCCGGAAAGCAGATTCCCCGCGATCCCGCGAGGCGGGACCGCGATGAATGACAAGGATAAAAGGGCTTGTACGGCGCACCCATTCGACAACCCCAGGGTATGGCTAAAGCTGCGCCTCTTCATAACCACACCCGCCTTTTCGCTATAATCCAGTAACACGAACCACTGGTAGGGGAGGATGTCAGAAGTAACCGCGACGCAGCCTCAGCGCGATGACGCATTGCACGATGCGCCGGTCCTCCACTACGAATTAGAACCGTGGTGGCGCGTCTTTTGGCGCAATCTGACCGATTTCATTCTTCGACGTGAGCCTGCGCCGGTTGAAACAACGTCGCAACCCATTCCTGTACCAGAAGAGAAGTGGGTCGACACCGAGCTCGGACCGCGGCACTTTCTCGAGTCCTACGGCGGTCACATTGCGCTGGTCGTCGTGATTTATATACTCTCCACGGCGGCCTGGTTCAACCGGCCAGTAAAGCTCGAGTCCCCTTACGCCAACACGACAGTAGACCATTACGCCCTGAGCGATTACCTGCCTCCGATCAACACAGGACCGCGCGGTGAGGCGAAGCCCCGCAAAGGTCAGCCGAAGCTGGCTAAACAGGAGATCCTGTCGGTCCCGCCGAACCCGGACAACAATCGTCAGACCATCGTGACGCCTCCCAACATCAAACTGAATCGCGATGTCCCGCTACCGAACATTGTGGCGTGGACCAACATTCCCGGTCAGCCGATAGCCGCCTCGCAGAAGCAGCTATCGCAGCTCAAGATGCCGCAATTTACGCCGCAGGTTGTAGAGCCGGCGGCGGACGTGTCGAAACTGAAATCGCGCAACAAGATGACGGCTCTCGATCAGCAGACCGTAGTACAGCCCACCGCTGATGTCTCAAACGTGAAGGCGAAGCTGACCATGCCGGTGCTGGCCCGGCCGTCGGTGGTGGAGCCTCCGCTTTCGCCGGAGCAGTTGAAGTTGAAGCGGGGCGAGATGAACATGGCGCAACTGACTCCCCAGGTCGCTGCTCCCAAGCTGCCGCTGGAACCGCAGCGGGCGGGAGCTACGGGCGAAGCGGCGGCGGCGAATGGCGGCGGCAAGAGCGTTCCGGCGCAACCGAGTTTGCAAGGGTTGCAGAATTCCAAAGGACAGGGGCAGATCATTGCGCTAGGCCTGAACCCTACGGATGTACGCGGCCCTGTAGAGCTGCCTTCGGGGAATCGCAGCGGCGAGTTTCACGCGTCCCCGGGCGGAAAGCCGGACGCGCCGGGCACGCCCAGCGTGGCGGGAAACCCGGGCGCGACGGGCGGCGGAGCCGGTGGAGGCAAGGGAAACGGATCGGGCAATGGCGGCAACGGCACTGCGCCGCCGGGAATCACCGTAGGCGCTGCACCGCCGGGGGCTCCGGTGGCGGCCGTCACTGGAACTCCGGGCAAGTCGCCCAGCGACGCACAAAAGGAAGAGAACAAGCGGCTGATCGCGGCGGCGATGCGTCCGAATATTCCAAGCGCGAGCCGTCCGCCGGTGGCATCGCCGCCTCCCACAATGTCGGATACCGATGCGGACGCCATCGAAAAGCGGGTCTTCGGCACCAAGAAGTATTACTCCCTGGTGCTGAACATGCCGAACCTGACGTCTGCCTCTGGAAGCTGGATCGTGCGTTTTGCCGAGCTCAACCAGTCGGACAACAAGATCGCGATTGCCGCGCCAGTGGCGCTTTCAAAGGTCGATCCCGCGTATCCGGCGGACGCGATGCGCGATAACGTGGAGGGCACCGTTACCCTTTACGCCGTGATTCACGCCAATGGGTCCGTGAGCAACATCAAAGTCTTGAACAGCGTGGATCCGCGTCTAGATGAGGCCGCGGTCAAGGCACTCTCGCGCTGGCAGTTCCGCCCTGGCACAAAGGCCGGCGATCCGGTGGAACTGGAAGCGGTGGTGATGATTCCGTTCCGCAAGAGCCATCCGAATCGTTAGGGCTCGCCAAAGCAGGACGCAGTAAGGTTGTTAGACCACTTAAGTGCGGCCTGAAGGCCGTCCGCTTCGAGCGATTCCGCAGCGCTGAAGCGCCGCTCTACCATAGATTTTACTGTGCGCCGCTGGCCTTGCGGGCCTTTTCAAACTCATCGCCCTTCTGCCAGCCAACTTCGGCAGCCTGGTTCGCAGCCTGCCATCCCAGGGCCACGCCAAAGCGCGCCATTACGCCGTCGCTGGCGAAATCCATCTCGGGGTGGTATTCGTCGCTGGGATGGTGGTAGTCCTTGGCGACGAAGTCGCGCATCTGTTGTAAGCCCCATTGTTTGTCGTGTCCCTGGTATAGAACACCCGGGCCAATGGAGAACGCAGGCACTCCGACGCGCGCCATGCTGAAGTGGTCGGAGCGATAGTAGTGTCCAGCGCCCGGGTTGGGATCGGGCACGACGGTCAGGCCGAATGCTTTGGCCGTGCTCTCGACCGTAGGATAGAAATTGGTACGTTCGGCGCCGGCCACTGTAACTTCCCGCGGAACTCCAAGCGGCGGAACGTCGTCAAAGTTCAAGTCGAGTGAAAGCAACTTGGCCGCGACCGGCGGATGCTTCCCGTAATATTCGGAGCCACGAAGCCCCTGTTCCTCGGCAGTGACGGAGGCGAAGTAAAGCGTACGCTTCGGCGGTATTTTGGACTCGCCAAATACGCGCGCCGTCTCCAGCAGAATGCCCACACCGGTGGCGTTATCGTTGGCTCCGTTGTAGATGTTGTCGCCAGGCATTCCAGGCACGATGCCAAGATGATCGTAGTGGGCAGAGTACATGACGCCTTGTTCTTTCAGCTTGGGGTCAGAGCCCGGCAGCATTGCGACGACATTGTTGACGTCGAATGGCCGAACCTTGCTGACGATATGAGCCTTGAACTCTGCGGATAACGGTTGAGCTTTGAACCCGGGCTTACCGGCGGCAGCCATTTCGGCGTCGAGGTCTTTGCCGGCGTCCTGCATGAGCTTGCGGGCAACATCAAGCTGAATCCATGATGCGACTTTGAGTTTCGGTGCCGGATCGTCGCGCAGATATGAGCGCTCGCCCGACCAGGAGTTGCGTACGACATCCCAGCCGTAGCTGGCCATGTCGGTCTTGTGAATCAGCAGCACACCGACTGCGCCCTTGCGCGCCGCCTCTTCGAACTTATAAACCCAGCGTCCGTAATAAGTGAGGGCTTTACCGTTGAAGAATTTCGGGTCGTCAGATGGTGGCTCGTTCACCATCATGAGCAGCACCTTGCCTTTGACGTCGACGTCTTTGTAGTCGTTCCAGTCGAACTCAGGGGCGTCGATGCCGTAACCGATCCAAACCACGGGCGCGTTAATGGTGGTGGAGGTTTCGCCGGTTTCGTCCATGGCAACGATGTCGTCTTGATTGCGCAGGGTGATGGTAGCGCCCTTGGCAGGAATTAGGGAGTAAGTGCTGTCGGGCAGCGTGCCGATGCCCATCATGGGCACTTTCTGCATGTAGGAATCGTTGTCTCCGGCGGGCTTCAAACCATAGAGCGCGAACTGCGTGGCAATGTACTCGGCAGCAATGTCTCCGCCGCGCTGTCCCGTGCCACGGCCTTCGAGCAGATCGTGGGAGAGAAACTTGGTGTGCCAGCGGATGTTCTCGGGATTGATGGCCGCCATGGCCTGCGCCCCGGCAGGAGGCAGGGTGGCGACTTTCGGAACCGGCGGCATTGGACTGGTTGCCGATTTGCTGGATTGTGCGAACGCGAGCCCTGAAGCGAAAACAACCAATATGCCTATGAGATATATCCTGCGCATGAAGGTCCTCCCGGAAAGCCTGGCGAAGATGGAAGCAAACCAATTATTTTACGGCATTCCGAGGGGGTACCGGAGCTTTCCATTTCGAAATGGGAAGAAGCAGCACTATCGTTGCCAATGCCGAAGGCAGGATCGCGGATTTTGGGTGTATGCTGCCTTGCAATTGCCACTTCGCAAATTGTGCGCGGCAGTCGTATTCCGGAGGTATCGAGATGAGCGAGAACACGCCGCAACGAATCGGGGACTATGAAATCATTCGCGAACTGGGGCACGGCGGCATGGGCCGAGTGTTTTTGGCGCGGAATGTCATCTCAGAGCGCGTCGAGGCCATGAAGGTGCTGCTGCCAGACCTTGCGGCTCGCCGCGATTTTGTCGCCCGCTTCATGCGCGAGATCAAGACGCTCGCCAGCCTTGACCACCCCAACATCGCGGCGCTGCGAACCGCTTTTACCTCGGGCGACGAGTTCATCATGATCATGGAGTACGTGGAAGGCGTGACGCTTGCGCAGCGACTAGAGCAGGGTGCGCTTTCGACCGCCGATGCGCTGAACTACACCGTTCAAGCGCTGGCTGCCTTAAGCTATGCGCACGGCAAGGGTGTTATTCATCGCGACATCAAACCCGGCAACATGATGCTGACGCCACAGAGCGTGGTGAAGTTGATGGACTTCGGGTTGGCTCGCTCCACGGACGACATCGGCCTGACCGCCACGGGCTCGACGCTTGGTTCGCTCGACTATGCCTCACCGGAGCAAGTGCAATCGCAGCCGACCGACGAACGCTCGGACCTGTACTCGCTGGGAGTGTCCCTGTACCAGATAGTGACTGGGAAGCGGATGTTCAGCGCCACCAGCAGCTTCTCGATCATGCGCGCGCAGGTGAGCGAAACGCCTCCGCAACCGATCGAGGTCGTGCCGACGCTCCCCAAGAGCCTGAATGACGTGATCATGAAGGCTATTTCCAAAGACCCGACACAGCGATTTCAGTCGGCCGAGGCTTTTCGCGACACTTTGTCGAAGATCGCGGGGTCGGATACCGCTTCAAATCTCGGAGCTGGCGACGTCGCCATGGCCATTACAGCTGGAGTGCCCGCCATGGCAGATTTCAATCCTAAGATGGACCCAGGGTTCAGGGTTCCTGATCCAATTGCGACGCCGGCGAGAGGCAGCCGCGATGTGTGGCTGCTGGTGGGAATCATCGTAATGGCGGCGCTCATTATCGGTGGCGCGGTGTACCGGTCACGACAGACTCGCGAGGCTGCTGTGTCGGCTGCGCAGCCCGTGAGTGCCGCTGTTACCGCTACTTCGGACCAGGGCGCACCGACCCCTCAGCCTCCGGCCACTCCGGCATTGCCAGATGAAGCCAAGCCTGAGGCGGCACAACGGCAGCTCGCGGTTGCTGCACGAAAGGCGAGGCCTGCAGGAGGGGGCTCAGATGCATCCTCTGGCCCCAGCGCGGCGGAGATGCAGGGACAACAGGAAGCATTCCTCGAACAGAAACGGCAGCTCGACGCCATGGAGACCGAGACCGACCACCTCGAAGGCCGCGCTGCAACCGTCGAGAGTAGCCTCGACACGCTGGAGCAGCAGATGCACCAGAGCGGCCTAGGGTTACGCGGAGACATGGTAGCCGCCCGTAGCAACATGCGGAACGACATCGCCAAGGCGAAACAGGCTATGGACGCGAGTGATACAGAACGGGCGCGCCGCTTTCTCGA
>Ga0302286_10001975_pt1 | contig 14577 bp, 11 predicted proteins | sample III_Fen_E2_3_FD_198765 | JGI IMG/M metagenome (GOLD analysis project Ga0302286, IMG submission 198765) | Peat permafrost microbial communities from Stordalen Mire near Abisko, Sweden - III_Fen_E2_3 | ecosystem: Environmental > Terrestrial > Soil > Wetlands > Permafrost | place: Sweden: Abisko...
GAGGGTATAACTAAGGTTTTAGGTACCTATTGCTGGGTACGCATATTATAAATCTCAAGGATCTGAGTGGCGAGGCGGGTAGGGTCGTGGCGGATGAGCGTGCGATGGATGGCTGTGTCGGCTGCATCTTGCTGCTCGATTGTGTCTGAGACGAGATCAGCACCTACAACAGTGGCGCTGAGCTCCGCAAAACGCTGTGGGTCGCTCATAATTGGGAACTCCCCTTCCTCTGCGTAGCGTTTGAGTAGGTCGAGTGATATCGCCTCGGTGTTATACAGCACGGTATCTATGACACCCACACCGATGTACTCCTCAATCTTTTTGACGTAATCAGCAATGTGCCAATCAGGTGTCTGGCTGGATTTATTGACGAGATTAGCGACCATCACTATATGTGCTTTTGTACCAGCCAGGGCTTCGACAACACCGTTAACCGAAAACACGGGCAGTAGGCTTGTATAGAGACTGCCCGGAGATATCACGACCAGATCGGCCTGCTCGATAGCATGCAGCGCTGCAGGGTTGATTGTACTCTTGGGTTCAATCCGCACACGAGCATCACCACTAATAGTACGGAGGTCTATCGCGTGCTCACCGACAATCTCCTGATCGCCATCTTGCATAACCAGTTGATGGTTACCAAGCGCGACGGGTACAACCTTGCCGCGGATGCGCAAGATGTTACTGGCTACTTCGACAGCTTTTTCAAAGCTGCCATGCTGGAGCTCAAGACCTGAAAGGATAATGTTGCCAAGTGAATGCCCGGCCAGACCCCCACTATCAAACCGGTAGCTAAAGAGGTCCCGTAGTTCAGGTTTCTCACTGAGTGCCACGAGACATTGACGGACATCACCGGGAGGCAACACGCCAAGCTCATCACGCAGCACCCCTGTCGAACCGCCATCATCGCACATATTTACTATGGCCGTGATCTTTGATGTGAGGGTTTTCAGCGCACTGAGTACCACAAAACTACCAGTGCCGCCGCCCAGTACAACGATGCGAAGTGGCTTCACGGCACGAGACGAGCTCAAGATAATCTACTCCTCGGCCAGTTTGAGCACGATGTGGCGGTCTCGGCCTTCGCCGACCGACTCGCTAACAAGTCCTGCATCTGAAGCTACACGGTGCACCGTACGACGGTCTGCAGCATTCATAGGCTTGAGTTCATATGGTTCACCACCATCTTTGACGCGCTTAATCCATTCCTCGGCCGTCTCTGCTAGTCGCTCTGCGTGCTGCTTTTTATAATCAGCGACATCAACATTGACCCGAGAGAATGCAAAGTTCTGGTTTTTCAGGGCACTGCTAACGAGGAATTGCATCGAGCGCATGGTATCGCCATGCAGTCCTATCAAGAACCCATTCATGTGTGTCGATGGGATGTTCAGCTCAATGACCTCATTGTCTTCGGTCGTTGCATAAACGTCGGTATTCAATCCAAAAAATGATAGTAGGTCTTCAAGATACTTCTTTGCGTACTGAATTGCTGCTTCTATATCGTTATTTTCCATGACTATTACCTCCTTCGTTTTTTACCGCCCTTTTTCTTCTTTTTGGGGTTTGCTGTGTTTTGGTTTTGAGGAGTAGATACAATTTCTGCTTCGGTAATTTGTGATACATCGCGCCCTATTCTGCCGCTTGGGGCATCGGCGAGCGCTTCCATTTCCGTCTCATCCTGTCCGAGCACAGCTCGCTGCTGGAAGTAGGCAACAACACTACCGACCAACCAATAGAGGCTCAAGGCGGCAGCGAGGTTGATTGTAAAGAAAAAGACCATTGCTGGGATCATGTAAACCGTCAGGCGGCCAACCGCTGCGTTAATGTCTGCTGCATCGGCTTTCTGACCATCGCCAGCTTCTTTTAGGATGTCACGGAATTTTGGTGCATCTTTGCCGGTCGGCATAATCTGCTTACTGGTGATGAGCTGCATGCCGGCGCTACCGACAACGAGCAGGAAGGCTGGTAGGTAGAACCCCTTGGCACCCAGCGCTGGGCGGGCGAGGTCAACAAGACCGAATAAGGTGTTATCAAAAGCTTTAATATCAGTGGCAAGGTGCTGGAGCCATGCGGTGTTTTGCAAGAAACCATAGGCGAAGTTGTATATCTGGTGTGGGTCTCTGATAACTTTGTTGAGTCCGGTGTAGAGACCAATTAAGACGATCATCTGGACAATCAAGATTGGGATTGTACCGAATGGGTTAACACCCTTCTCTTTGTAGAGCTCCATCATCATGACCGATTCTTTTTGACGGTCACCGGCTGATTCCTTCTTGATCCGCTTTAGCTCAGGCTGCAAGGCGCGGGTAATCTTGGTTTGGTGAAGTTGCTTTTTGACGAGTGGCCACATACATAGTCGCACGACGATAGTGAAGATAATGAGAGCAATACCAAAGTTATGCCCCGGGATAATCGAGTATATAAAGACGAGCAAATTAAAGATAGGTTGGACGACAAAATGTTGGAACATACTGGTACCTCGTTTTAATTAGTTTATCACAAGAGGTGGATCGAGGTAAGACAAAAAATTGTTCATTAGACAAGTTTAGATTTTGTAAACAATCTAACCATACGTTGCCTTAGCTGGTCGGGGGGTATAGTTGCAACAGACTCCTCGTACACCATAATCGCAACATCATAGGGAAGCCCGGGGTCAAAGGAAAGCCGGATAATCTCATATATCCGCCTGCGAATGCGATTGCGTACAACAGCGGACTTGTGCACTTTCTTACTCACGATGACAGCCGCACGATAGCTTGTCCGCTTTGGGTTCGCGATATATTTCAGACTCATACCCTGCCCGCGGACAACGGCAGCCTTGTTATGCAGATACTGGAGACTTCCGTGCCCATGAAATCGATGGGTTACACTGATCACCTGTCTCGTTTCCTCTCTAGGTTTTGTTTGGCTAGGGGCCAATCACCCAAGCAACTCTTATTTACTGTGCGAGACGAGCGCGTCCCTTGTTGCGGCGGCGCTTTAGCACAAGTCGGCCGGCTCTTGTCGCCATGCGCTGCATGAAACCATGGACTTTAGCGCGGTGGATTTTTTTTGGTTGAAAGGTTCGTTTTGGCATCGTGACTCCAGTAAAATTAGTAATTAGTTGTAGGTTTGAAATTATACCATACTTAAGGGGTAGTTTGCATGTTTCGCCTGAGACTATCACTTATAGCCCAGCAAACATCCCCTGTCTTCATAGTGCCGAAGCGCTTATGGAGGGTAACACCCCTGATGGCTCTTCGGTCACGAGTATACCAGCTTATCCACTTTAATTCAAATTCTATCCACAGTTTAACAGATACAGCTTTGCCCTGTGTATAACTTCACTCCATACCAGCCATTTGAATAATCTAAAAACAGTTGTAAAAGCTACTGTGGAAAACTTCTGGTATAGGCCGTATAGTTATACACAGTTAAACAAGTGGAGCGGTATGGCAACAACAGTTGATCTCGATAGAATTTGGCAGTCGGTGCTTGGTGACATTGAAATTTCATTGTCCCACGGCAACTTTGTGACGTGGTTCAAACATACTACCCTACTGGCTTTGTCAGAAGATGGCATGGTTATTGGTGTCCCTAATATATTCAGCAAGAGTCAGCTCGAGAAAAAATACGCCCTACTCCTTCATGAGGTCTTCGAACGCAATCACTTACCCACGACTGGCATAAGCTACAAAATATATACCCCGACCACCACACCAATTGAGACTCCCATTCCGCAGCAGCCATCTTCTATGGATGTACCGAGGCAATCAAGCCTCATTAACAGCAGCACTCAAAAAAGCCCCCTCACACATACGTACCGTCGCGGGATCAACCGTGACTACACCTTTGAGAGTTTTGTTGTTGGTTCAGGCAATGAGTTGGCCTATGCCGCCTGCCAGGCCATCGCTGCCGAACCCGGGACTAAATACAACCCCTTGTTCCTATATGGCGGTGTGGGGATTGGCAAAACCCACCTTATACAAGCGGTTGGTAACGCCGTTCTCGCCAATAACCCGAGCGCAAGGGTCGTCTATATAACAAGTGAACAGTTCGTCCAGGAGTTTGTTGATGCCCTGCGCTTCAAAAAGAACACTGACTTTGCTGGTTTTTATCGTAATGCCGATGTGTTGATCATAGATGATATACAATTCATCGCTGGTAAGGAAAAAATTCAGGAAGAATTCTTCCATACATTTAATGCACTTCGCCAAGCAGATAAGCAAATTATACTTAGCAGCGATAAACCACCAAAAGATATTAGCGCACTTGAAGATCGTTTGCGCAGCCGTTTTCTGTGGGGCATGACGATCGACATGCAGAACCCAGACTTTGAAACACGTTGCGCTATTTTACAAATGAAAGCTGAAGGGCGTTCTTATACCCTACCAAATGATGTTACCGACTATCTCGCCACCAACGTGCAGACGAACATACGTGAACTCGAAGGCGCCCTTAACCAGCTGCTCGCCGTCTGTGAAATGAGAGCCATTGAACCAACCCTTGCGATGGCTCAGGGTGTCATCGGCTCCGCACGAACCCGCCCAAAACACCTTAGTGCCAAGCAGATTATTGAGGTTTGTGCCAAACATTATGGTATAACGGTTGTCGACATCTTAAGTCCAAAGCGAGATAAAGATATTGTGCAACCTCGTCATCTTGCTATGTACCTTATGCGTAGTGAATTACACCTTAGTTTTCCGAAGATAGCCCAAGAGCTTGGACGCAAAGACCACACCACGGCCATACACTCAGTTACGAAGCTTGAGGCAGCAATTCAATCCGATACCGCCGTCCGAGAGGCTTACCACGCAGTCAAGGAACAATTGTATGCTTGATACATTTGTATGTATTGACCACAGCGGTTTGTTTACCTGGGGAAAGCCTGTGCAAAAAGCCACTCCTGTATGTGGAGTGTGTGGTGAACAAATTTTCTCATCAGAAAAATGTGTGCACAACCAGGTACTTCTCCACTCTTTCATGAACAAGTTTACTACTCAACTATTCACAGCTTTTTCCGGTCTTTCAATCTATTGTTTCGGGTTTATACACACTTTCCACACCCCCTATAATAACCACTTCTTCTTTAAAGAAACTAATTTGTATAATAACAAAGGGGATAACCATGAAGCTTAAAGTCACTCAAGAAAACCTTGCAAAGGCACTTAATTATGTAGCACGTGTTGCAAGCACAAGAAGCACACTTCCAATTCTAAGTAATGTTTTACTGAAGATTCAAGAAAACCAACTATCTGTTTCGGCTACCAACCTAGATATCGCAATTAAAAGCCATGTTGGTGCACAAGTACAAACAGAGGGTTCACTAACAGTACCAGCAAAGCTTATCCAAGACCTCGTAACTGGTCTTCCTGGTGGTGTCATTGAGTTGGAACAAGATGAACAACGACTCAAAATCACCACTAATCAATACAAGTCAGTCATTAATGGGGTTAGTGCTGAAGAATTTCCTGTCATGCCGGCCATAGAAAACGGCAAAACACTGACCATTGCCGCTCCCCTATTGAAACAAGGCTTGCAACAAGTGCTTATCGCGGCGTCGAATGACGAAAGTCGACCCGTACTCACGGGTGTGCTTCTTCATTCTGTTGATGGTCAGCTTTATATCGCCACAACAGACAGCTATCGTTTGGCCGAAAAACACCTCGTGGCTACAACCGATGATGTTTCACTCCTTATCCCGGCAACCGCACTCCATGATGTGCTCCGTATTATCACCGACTACTCGGGAGAAGTGCAGCTTACGTATGATGACCAGCAGGTACAATTTTTAGCAGGTGATGTTGAGCTTGTCGCCCGTCTGATTGATGGTAAATACCCCGATTACCGTAAACTTATCCCCGCAAAGTTTGAAACCACAGCGACAATTGCCCGAAGTGAGCTTGTCGGGATTGTGAAATTAACCAGCCTGTTTGCCCGTGAAAGTGCAGGAAGTATTGTCCTGAGTGTTGATGAGGCTAGCGAAAGTATTTGGATCCGCGCTGTTGCCTCACAGCTCGGTGAAAACAACGCGACGGCCACTGTTAAAGCGGTAGGTTCTGGCTCAATCACACTCAACTCCCGGTATATACACGATGCCTTGCAAGTTATGAGCGGCAAAGAGGTCACCATTAGTTTTAATGGCAAAGTCGACCCAGTCCTACTCACCGACCCAGCCAATAAAGACTACCAACACATCATCATGCCCCTGAAGTCATAAATAGAATAATTGCTTCATGCAGGCATGGCGCACGGGGGTGGTATTATCTTATGGGAGTTATTAGAACCAAACACCATGCTGACCAGTCTTCGATTACAAAATTTTAGATCATACATAGACGCCTCGTTTGAATTCGGCGAGCGGGTTAATATTATCGTCGGCCCAAATGGCAGTGGCAAGACGAATTTGCTCGAAGCAGTCCAAGTGTTGGCTGTCGGAAGCTCCTATCGAGTCCATGATGCTGATCTGGTACTGCACGGAGCTCCGTGGGCCCGCTTAGATGCCAGTATGCGAGATAGTAGCACGCGTACGCTTAAACTCATTCAGGAGCCGCAGCAAGCCAAGAGTTTTGAGATACAAGATAAAACATACGTACGACTTACCCAGCAACACACATTACCCCTCGTTTTATTCGAGCCAAACCACCTCCAACTCCTTCATGGTGCACCAGAGCTTCGCCGAACTTATCTTGATGAGATATTAGAGCAAACCAAACCAGGCTACATAAGTTTTCGGCGTAACTACCGACGGGTCTTGTCACAGCGAAATGCCTTACTGAAGCGCGGACATCCACAGGCCGGCGAAATATTTCCCTGGAATTTGCGCCTCAGTGAACTTGGTGCGGTCATTACAAGGGCTCGGTTTGAACTTGTTGGCATATTGGCACCAAAACTGAATGAACTCTACAAAACCCTATCAAAGAGCAAAACAGAGCTTACTATTAGCTATATTCCACAATTCCCCGTCGATTCGTATGAAACATCACTACTTAGTAAGCTCGAAACAGCGCTGTCTCACGATGTGGCACGCGGCTTTACTGCTTATGGACCACACCGAGAAGATATAGCGTTCCAACTTGGTGGTCGTGATGCGGCCGAAGTGGCATCTCGCGGCGAAACTCGCACGATCGTTTTGGCGCTCAAGATCCTCGAGCTCGAACTAATAGAAGAAGCACGGGGCATAACACCCATTCTATTGCTTGACGATGTGTTTAGTGAGCTTGATGGTGCTCGTCGCCGTGCTCTTACCGGTTATCTGCAAGCACACCAAACATTCTTAACAACAACCGATGCAGATGTTGTCATCAAGCATTTTACTGATAGTACGATTCTTCCCTTGGGCTAACATGGTTGCTTTGATACTCGTTAGCTGCCTCGATAAAATCACGCGAGACAGTTGGGTAGGTGCTGGTTGTAAAGATAATATTTGGCGTTAATATAGCCGTCCATACGCCTCCTTTTTTCTGTAGCCCCACCACGAGCGTGTCACTTGATGCATCTTCGGCCGAACCATTGTACATGAGTGTCGTGAAGTACCACTCGCCGTAATGTGATAGCTCACCTCGCTGGATGGTATACAGCGTGTCTATGGACGTTCCCGACGCTGTTATCGTGGTATTAATGGCGGTGATGTCTGCGTCGAGCATCTTGTTTAATTTTTCAGTCGAATAGTCTGGGTTTATTGTGATGGTTTCTGTTGTTGGGGTGATGGTCATTTCCCCGTTAGCATAACCACTTGCCCCGACGTAACTGAGGATATACGTCTTTCCTTTTTTAATACGGACCGATGTTTTTGTTGCAGCCATCTGCCTGCTAGTTTTTTTATCTTGTTCACTCAAGCTAAAAGATGTGCTATTTTTGGATGTAATCGCCACGGTTCTTGTTGACACAAAATACGTGATTACACTACTGACAATACCAACAACAAGTACACCAACGATGATGTAGCGGATAAGTTTGCGATGATTTTGGAACATTTAATAGTCCCCCTGGTTGGTTGGGTTGTCGAAATCATTAAATTGAATCGTCAGGTCAGCTAGATCAACACCCTGATTACGTATCCACTGCAATGCCCTAACACGCCCGGCAGAAGTGCTGTTTTTGATGATGATATACGGGGTAGATGACCCTTCGGAGCTAAATGTATAGTCTATAGAAAACGGTCCCATGACGTCGATGTAAGGCAGTTTTGCGAGTAATGGATTTTCCTTTTCAACGACAGTTGCACGCACGTCTGCCATCTGCGAACCAACTTTTTCGTACCTAGCCTGGTTGTCTGTCGCCCATTTTTTCGCCTCATCAGAAACTGGGTTTAACAGCAAGCCTACATAATGATGCGACGAAGAAACATCCAAATCTGCCGTGCTTTTATCAAAACCTTGTTTGGTTGCGGTGAAGGTGTACGTTCCTGCCTTGAGGTAAATTTTCCCGGATGATACTTGCTTCCCGTTCAGGGATATCTGCGCATCTCCAGGGACAGCTTGGATCTCAACGCCAATTTTACCGCTGTGCATGATCGAGTTATATATCCCCAGGGCTGTGAGGAGTACCACTAATAAAAGCACGGCTCCCACTAGGACGCGTAGTTGTTTTTTATAATACTGCATTGCTTCCCCCGATGTATCTAAAATACGTTGCACCATGGCTATTGTTGTAGACGAGTGCATTATCATTGCGAGGGGCACTGCTCTCTTGGCCATTTCGCAGTGCGGCTTCGACAACAGGATCTTTAAAGCCCGGTACCTTGTCGCCGATATACATAAACGTATGACCACTAGAACCAGCCCAAATGCCGATGTCACCGAACTTAACTTCAGAAAAACTCACTTGTTTGTATAGCTCAGTATGCTTCTTGAGGTAGATCAGCTCAGCCGTAGTGTTGCCCCCACCTCCGTAATGGGGGTCGCGGCCGCTATCCTGCATAAGACGGGTGATGAAGCCGCCGCAATCATCACCATTGGCGCCACCGATATATTTACCAGCTGCTTTCGCCGCCGCAATGGCAGTTTTATATGCATCAGTTTGCTCGCTTTTTGGTTTGTGATTTGGTGTCGGCCAGGCATATTTTTGGATCAGCGCGATAAGCCCTGCGTCGGTGGTGTTGAGGGTGCTAACCGCGGGGGCACAACCAGTCTGGTCTAATCCAGAGGCCGCAAGAGCCGAAGGATCCGACGAAGTATCTTTTGCGGCCGAGGATGATGTAAGTGCTAGGGTGGCACTACTTTCGTATTTTTCCATAGCATTTAGGGCGCGATTATACCGCGTCCCTGATTTCGTTGCTGGCACCAGGGCCCCCTCAACAGTTTTTTCAAAATATTGTACGGCTTCGCCAAGGTCTGTCTGTGTAAAACCTTTAAGCATATTATTATAGCCCGTTGGACTGGTGTTTTTCATATGCCACATCACGAGATCAAGCTGCGTCCCCATCTCGTAGATCGGGGCCGTAATGCCTGCTTTTTTCGCGATTCCCACCACCTTACCAGATGGCGTCCACTGGATGATCCCCCACCCAGGTTGGCGTATATTATTTGGGTCCGCAAATAGTTTTCCATTCTTATCTTTACTTGGCCAATAATTTACAACCGGTAGGCTGGCGGGATCTTTTGAATAGGCTGGCAAATCTTTCCCGGTGTGCTTGGGGTTTTTCTCAACAATCGTCGGCCCACCCGAGGACTCAACAGAGATGTTTCCTGCAACTGCGGCTGCCTGGATTGGCGTGAGACCAAGTCCCCGAAAATGAGTATATATGTACTGGAGCTTTTCGTCTGTGGTGGCACTATCGGATATCGTTGCATCGGTACCGGTGCTAGCGACGGTGCAGTCGACTTGCGTGCTGTAAAATCCCCCACCCAATGAGAAATTGTATTTGTCTGCCTCAGGCATGAGTTGCGCATGCGCCACGGGCTGTGCACTCACAATGAATAGACACAACAAAAGCACTGTGTTCCTACCTACTTTACGGAATTTCTCTCCGTTGGCTGTCATAGTTTATGTACCCACATATTTAAAGTGCCACATCTCTGATGGGACGGTCCAAGCCTTGAACCCATATGTACTGGCATTGTCGAGCATCCAATTGCACATTCCCTTTTCGCTTGCAGTCAGATTCGGCTTAGTAGCAGACACGGTGAAATCGCAACCGCGGAATTTCTTACTGTTGGGACCGAGGTCAGCCGCCAACCCCCACCCATGATTTGAGGTTTTAACATCCGCTGCGCCACTGCCATACTTATTTTTTGCATATTTTTGGCCAGCAATGTCACGGTAGCAGCTCTCGAAGTACATATCTTGGCCGTATTTCTGCTTAAACGCGGTATTAAAAGACTCGAGCGCATCGGCGGCATTGGGCTGCAAATAGGGCAGAGTCATCGGTGTTTGATTGCACTGGTGACTGACCTTTTTTAGTTCGCTGGAGTTTTTTGTGTCAAGCTCTCCATTCGGGTGTGAGGTCGTCCATGCCTTGACGTCAAATGCGCCTGTCACGGGGGTTGTTGGGGTATTGAGAGATGTTGCCCCGCTTGATCCGTATCCCACAGCCGCACACGCTGATTTATCGGTGTCATCGGCGGTGGCGTTATCGGCGTCATAACAGACCTGGTACGCAACCTGTGGTTCTAGGTGGTTATATGACTGCAAGGCGATCCAGTTCTTGTCATTCGTGAGGTTGTTGCATTCGGCTGGAAGGCGACCCGTCAAGAACTTCGTATACGCGGGCATCCCACTAACAACACTGGTTGTCCATAACCCGTCGCTTCCCTGTATGTACTCGACGTCGCGACACTCTTTCATGAGGCCTTTGTATTTTGTTGCCTCGGCGTCAGTCCGACTTACAAGGTCTTCGCCGGCGCTACCATCATCCTTTAGTACAGCGGCTGATTGTCCAATACAACCCTGTTTGTTGAGGGGGCATGGGCTAAATATCGTTGCCGAGGCTGATGCCCGCCCACTCAGTAATGATCCAAATGTGCTCGTAATGTTCGTGCCTATGTTCGTGAGGGCGCTTGCCATATTCGAAAGAGTCCCCGACATCGTGGAGCTTCCATTGAGAGCAACCTTGCTAGCGACAGACTGAGGATCATTCATGTTAAAGAGCCGATACGCAATGTTTTGACTTGCAAATTCACTTTCTATACCCGCAACATACGCCTTGCTCATAGTGTCGTGGTCTGCTGCTGTTTGGGGGTCGCCCCCACTTATCCATGCCTTAGTCCTGTCGAGATTAAACGCCCCTTCGCCGGCTAGATTATATCTTTGGTCTGCGGAAAGATTCTTATAATCGGGTGGTGATGCGGCAGATAATGAACCGAGTGCCTCTACGCCTAGCCCAATTGCAGCCCCACCGACGACGCCAATTGCAGCTACGAGAGCTCCACCAGAGGCGATAGAGAGCGCAATACCGCCTGCCATTAGTACTCCACCCGTTACGCCAGAGCAAAGCTCAGTGACAACAGGATTAGACAGAAAAGTAGTAAAGGCATTTGCTGCCTTGGCCGCCGCTGGGTCATCAGTACGTCCCGCCATAAGTGCATATTCAGTGCTTAACGGCGTTCCGCCGGATTGGCCATTTATGCTTTGCCAAGTCTTGGAGTTGCTAAAATCAACCGTCTTGCCGGTTTTGTCGTCTCTTTGACTCAATACCATCATGGCAGCCCCAACACTAGCATCGTCGATATCTGATTGTTTGGTTGCGCTGACTTGGTCCGCCATGCTGATGAGGAGCGTAGCCATAGCCTCATTGGGAATCACAAAATTTGAAACAACCATATTATTTTGCGCGGTTGCGAATGCGCTTGCCATGCAAACACCCCCTAGCACCATGAGCCCACCCCCCGTTATCTTACCGCCCGGAGTTTGTAAGAAATCATTTGTGCCAGTTCTTATACTTCGGAATGATTCAACGAGCTTAGATTTATTGAGGCTTGCAGAATCTAAGTTCTCGGTCGTGTTGCCACTTTTTTGGGTACCTGTAACTGCTATGTCGGTCGTTGTTCCAGTAGTAATCTTGGCGTATGACTCATCGAGCCATGTAAGCATTTTTTCTGTCTGTGCTCCTTCCCAATCACTGAGCTTTGTTCGTAGGTCGCGGAGAGGGTGGAACCCAAAGCCGAGCCCCTTTCCAACTCTCATATATGTAGCTTTTGAACTAACCCCACTAATAGCGCCAGTGTCTTTAATGACCCCATTTAGGAGTGCTCCCTTGCCGGTTAACCCTGTCGTTTCGACAATATCATAGACTCCACCATAATGTTGGCCGTCTTCCAGTATCATTGGTTCCTCTACCACCGTAATGACCGGCTTGTTCACGCCATACTCTTTAGCAATCAGCGATTCAAGTTCCTTGGTACTTGTTGCGGCTTGGAGCGTATCATTTTCGGCTAGAGATATTCTTAGCCCTTTGTAATTCCCAGCGCCGTCGCTAAGAATCTCTTGTACCCCTTGGGCATTTAGTTTTTCGAACATTTTTGTTACGGCCCTAATACGCCACTTGCCAAGTGCTGTTCTTGGTTTTTCTGCAACCAGGGTACATTTTGTACCAACACATTCTTGGCGTATTCCCTTCATGACTGCGCCGTCCCAATAGTTACCCAGATGCACTTTTCCAGCTACTATTTGACTTCCGAGATATCCAGTTACTAGGCCAGTCCCAGCAGCTCGAATACTTGCGGTCGGAATATTAACGGTAAATGTTGCGGCAACTACGATCAAGATAATAAAAGCTATAATCCCACCGGCTAGCATCTTTCCTTTTTGAGAGCCACCACTGCCAATTCCGAACCTAGCTTTAATCCGCCCAACTACGCCAGCCTTTTTCTTGTCGGTATCTGTAAATCCTTCGCCAACCTGATCGGTTGGGGCTTGACTGTTCAGTGCGGTTTGTTCAGCTTCGGTTGCACTGTTGGTTTGTGATTCGCCCTCACCACCCAACTCTTTCCGCGATGTGTCTCTGTCGCTGGGGTATCTCTTGGGGGGTGCAAAATCTGGTGCACCCGGTTTTGGTGGCTCTCCGAACCCTAACGGGCTGTCTCCTCTTTCGTTGTCGTCGTAGACGTCTGCCATAACTTACACTTCCTTACGACAAGTTATTCATGCTTCCGGGGTAGAGCTGGTTGTTGAGATCAATAGTCCCCTGAGGCTGGTTAAATTCACCTTGCTTCATTGCCTGTATCTGGGTTGGGTTTGTCGTAATAAGGCTTGTTTCGGTTGGGCTGGCGACGACTTGGATATGCACGTGGTTTTGCCCAGCAAAGAAGAGACCTTGCCCAACCGGGAACTGCGCCAGGCGCTTTTTTTCTTCACTTGTCAGTTTGAAAACGTCGGAAAGTACATCGATTGCGCTCGGTGATTGCTTTAGTAGTATCTGCATGCTGGCATTCGCGACAATCGCGCGACCCATACGACTACCCATAAAGTCCTCGACGTCTTGCGTGATAGTTGTGATGCCTAGGTTGTATTTACGCGCCCGCTTGGCGAGGCTAAACAAGAAACTCGCGCTATCCTCGTATTTCATAAGCTGCCATGCTTCGTCGACGATGAGAATGCGGCGTTTCTGGTCACTCTTGGTTTTGTTCCATATATAATTCAGGACTATATACATAGCCACTGGGCGCAATTCATCCTCAAGATCGCGAACGTTAAATACGACGAGTGGGTTGTTGATGTCGATGTTGCTCTGCTGACTAAAGATGCCGGCAAATGTGCCACTCGTATATTTTCGTAGACGCTGTGCTAGCTGTGGCCCATTACCGCCCATGTGCAGGAGTGTGTCGTAGAGATCGGCAATTGTCGGAGGTGTACCAGTGTGAGTCAAAGGATCTTGTGTGATGCCTGCTTTGCCGTAGGTACTTATAAGGGCCTCGTCCAGATCGGCTTCTTCGCTTGGCGCAAGCGCGGGCATGACCATGGCGTTGCCGCCAAGCATCTGAGATTGTGCACCACCCATCATGAGGCGAAGTAAGCCATGTAGCGTGATGAGGTTACTGCGCAGTGCATTGTCTGCCTCTTCGGTGTCGACAACTTTTGGCAGGTCAAAGGGGTTAATGCGCGTTGCGCTGTTGAGGCTGAGTCGTACATAGGCACCACCGACAGCATCACACATACGCTCGTATTCATTCTCTGGGTCGATGATAATAATTTCAGTGCCAAACATGAGGCTACGGAGTGCCTCTAGTTTGACCGTAAAGCTCTTGCCGGCGCCAGATTTGGCGAAGACGACTGAGTTACCATTCTCTAGAGAAAAGCGGTCGAAAATAACAAGACCACTGTTGTGCATGTTAATACCATATAGAATGCCGTTGTCTTGGGTAAGGTCGGCGCTCGTGAACGGGAAACTTGTGCTGATAGCCCCGGTGCTCATGTTGCGGCGGATCTGCAATTGGTCAGTCATCTGTGGCACGACACTGTTAAGGCCTTGTTCCTGTTGACTACTGGCCGGCTTGCTGTACACGAGCTGCTGGCCGAGCATGCTTTCAACTTTGTGAGTGACGAATTCGAGCTCTTCCATGCTGTTGCCATAAATCGTGAAGTACAGACCAAAGCGGAAGAAACGCTCTTCGCCAACCTGCAGCTTGTCACGCATTTCTTCGGCATCAAGGATGGCTG